>Ga0207684_10000116_pt1 | contig 148590 bp, 107 predicted proteins | sample KBSK5501metaG_FD_184342 | JGI IMG/M metagenome (GOLD analysis project Ga0207684, IMG submission 184342) | Corn, switchgrass and miscanthus rhizosphere microbial communities from Kellogg Biological Station, Michigan, USA - KBS K5-50-1 metaG... | ecosystem: Host-associated > Plants > Roots >...
GCGGGCCGGTGGCGGGCGCCCATGACGTGATGGGGCAGACGGCACTGGGCACGCTCTTCGGGTTCGCGGCGGCCTCCACCGCGGCGGGGGAGAACGACTTCCTGACGATCCAGAACCCCACCGGGGTGGCGGCCAACCTGACCATCACCTACTATCCCGCCGGGTCGCCGGTGGTTCGGACCTTCACGGTGCCGGCGAATACGCGGCACACGGTGGCGATCGTTCAGCCGGCCGAGGGCGTCGGGCCCGGGATCACGACCCTGGGGATCACGGTGGCCAGCGACCAGCCGGTGCTGGTCGAGAAGCCAACCTACAGCGCCAACCCCAATACCTATGGCGCGACCGATACGGCCGCGTATTCGGCCCCAGCCTTCTAGCGTCACTCTCTGGGAGCCGGCTTGTGGCTAAACGTGAGACCCGGATGGTGGAATCTGCCGGAGCGATTGGGTATACTCCCTCGGTTTGGTGAGACTCCGCCGCCTGGGCTTGATCTTTGCACTGACCCTTACGCTTGGGTCCGTTTCTCCGGTTATTCCGGCCGAGGCCGGGACCGGATACATCACAGGTCAGCTCGTAGACGGCGATTCCGGTAACAATGCCCCGGCCGTCGGCGTCACGGTGCAGGCCTGCAGCGGCGGGAGCTGCGTCGGTACGCCGGTCGTGTCCGACAGCAACGGCAATTACACGCTGACCAGCGTTCCGACCGGGACCTGGACCGTACTCACGCTCCCACCGACGCCCTGCGGGCCGACGGATTTCGCGCGGGCGCAGGCATCGAACGTATCCGTGAGTGACACTCAGACGACGACCGCGCCAACCATCATCTTGACGCGCGCCAAGGGCGGGATTCGTGGCCGGACCTATGACGCCGCGCTCGGACCCCTGCACCCCATCATGGGCGTCGCGGTCTTCGCCGACAACGCGGAACAGGGCGGCAATGGCTACCAGGGGGCGACAACCGACGCGAACGGCTATTTTGAGCTCGACTGCCTGCCGGCGCAACGGGGCTATTTTGTGACCGCCGGACCGCCGCCGCCCTTCGTGAACCAGGCCGACTCGCTGTTCGCGGTGACCGCCGGCCAGAGCCTCTACCACGACATGGCGCTCAGCCAGGGCACCTCGAGCATGCACGGTCACGTCACCTGCGGCGGGGTGGTCTGTTCACCGCCCGCGGGTATCCTCGTGCTGCAGTTTTGCGGGGCGGGCGGCACTGGTGCCTCCAATCCGTGCGCACTCTCCAGCTTGAGCACCGATACGAGTGGGAACTTCCAGACCCCCACGAACTCGCTCCTGCCTGGCAATTACACCGTCCATGTCTTCGCTCCGCCGGGGTGGGACAATGGCGCCTACTTCAACATTCCGGTCCTGAGCGGCGAGAACCATGCGATGCCGAACATGAACTTGATCCAGAGCACGCCGCAGGCAAGTGGCCGGCTGATCGGGACCGTCACCGATGCCGCCGGCGCCCACTATGCCAACTGCCGCATGAATACGTTCGACCAGATGACAGCAACACCGCCCACCGGGCAGGGTTTCCTGACGGGAGTGCCGACGGATGTCAATGGCTTCTACGACTCCGGCTACAGCTTGACGCCCGACACGAACGGCCAGTTTCGCGTCTGGCTGGATTGCCCAGGACACGATGAAGTGACGACCAACGTCGATTCCTTAAGCCAGCGGATCACGCTTGGCCCGAGCTGGATCCGCCAGGTCAACTTCTTCTGGCCCGAGCCGCCCCGGCCCTACACTGGAGGCGACACGGCGGTCGGCGTCGCACAACCAGGCACAGACGCCTACTTTGCCGAGGGTTTCACCGGGCTGAGCGCCGGGCTCGCGTTCCACGAGTATCTGACCGTCCAGAACCCGAACAACTTCAGCGAAGAACTGACCGTCGATTACCTGCTGGCATCGGGGAGCGTGATCACCAAGACGTACACCCTCGGCCAACTGAGCCGCACCACCATCAACGTCAATGCCGATGTTGGGCCGAACCAGAACGTCTCGGCCCACCTTCACACGGCACCCGCGGCCGTCGGAGCCCCTCCAAACACCTTCGTCGCGGAGCGGCCGATCTACTTCGACTATCCGGGCGGCATTACGGGCGGAACCGACGGAGTCGGCGCCCAGACCCTATCCAATACGTACTACTTCGCGGAAGGGACAACCAACCCCGGCTTCAACGAGTACTTGACCGTCATGAATCCGAATTCGAGCGCGATCATGGTTGACATCACCTACTACTACAGCGACGGCAGCACACCGCTGACCATCACGCGTACGATTGGCGCGACCACGCGCGCGACCTACTACGTGAACGGAACCCTTGACGGCGTTGGTCCCGGTAAGTCGGTTTCCGCGCAGGTCAGCACGGCGGCCCATGGCGGCCAGCTCTTCTTGGCCGAACGGCCCATGTACTTCAACGCACTCGGGGTCACTGGTGGCAGCGATGCCGTCGGGGCGAGCGCCCTCGATTCCACCGGCAATCTCGCGGAAGGAAACACCTTCGCCTTCAACAAGGAGTACCTGACAGTGCTGAGCGCCGGCACGACGCCCTGCGTTTCGCTGGCGACGACGTACCTTTATGGCGACGGCACGCCCAACAAGACCCTTACGCAGACGCTGACCGCCAACGCCAGGACGACCTTCTACGTGAACGACTCAGGCCAGGCGGGCGGAGGCCATCCGGTCTCGGTCCACCTCAGCTGCGCAATGCCCTCGACCGGCGGGACCTTCCTGGCGGAGCGGCCGATGTACTTCAGCCTCTTCGGGGACGATGGCGGCAGCGACGCCATTGCGGTGCCCGACAGCGCCCTGTCGCAGACGGTTTACTTCGCCGAGGGCTACACAGGCTTCAACGAGTTCCTGACCGTCCTGAACACGAATTCGAGTGACATCAACACGCATGTCACCTACTACTTCCCCGACGGCACCACAAAGCTCGTGGCCCACACCTTCCCGGCCAACGCCCGGACGACGATCAACGTCAACACCGAGGTCGGCGTCGGCACCCCGGTGTCGGCGTCGATCGACAGTGGCTCTGCCACTCTGAAGATCCTGGCCGAGCGACCGATGTACTTCGCCTACTGACCTTCACCTAGCGCAAGCGCTGCCAGAAGACGCCGGCCCAGTCGATGACCTGGATCGGGTCCGTGATGCCGTGCTCAGCCCGAAACTCATCGACAGCTTGCCGGCAGCCGAGCGCTTCGACCTGGTAGTCATCGATGATGATGTAGCCTCCGACCGAGAGCTTCGGGTAAAGAGAACGGAGCCCATCCATAGTCGATTCGTAGAGATCGCCATCAAGGCGAAGGATTGCGAGCCGGTCGATCGGAGCGCTCGGCAGGGTATCTCGAAACCAGCCGACCAGGAAGCGAACGCGATCGTCGAGTAAGCCATAGCGGGCAAAGTTAGCCTTGACCTCGTCGACCGAGGCCGCCAGGCGGGAGTCGTTCCAGAGCGTATTGCCGCTGTCGGCCGGATAGCGCGGGTCTGGCTGCGGTAGGCCCTGAAAAGAATCGGCCACCCATACACGTCGGGTGGTGTCTCCGTATGCCTCGAGCGCTGCCCGCATGAAGATCGTTGCGCCGCCCCGCCAGACCCCCGTTTCAATGAAATCGCCAGGGACTCCGCGCTGCAAGACATCCCGGATGCAGTCGTGCAAGTCATCAAGCCGGCGCAGGCCGATCATCGTCTCGCCATTTACGGGCCAGTCCTTTCCGCTTCTCCGCATCTCCTCATCGAAATGTTGGAGCCGGGTCAGCGTGAAGCCCGGTGAGACGAGCCTCTGCGCAACACGATAGAGGAGGCCGGTCCAGCTGCGCCGCGGCGGGGGGTCGACAAAGTAGGTTGGTCCGTCGTCGTACCTGGTCAGGCGCTTCTTCAAGAGGTCCAGGTACAGCTCGGACGCGGCGATCGGCGCTGCCACTGCGCTACCCGACCCAGATCACGCGAGCGAAGTTGTACGAAAGAACAAGCAGCCATACGCTCGAGAGTGCCATCAGGGCGCCGGCGGCGATCGGCCATCGCCGCAACCACCAGCCCAACAGGAAGAAGAAGGGGAAGGCCGCCAGCCAATAGCGATCGAGGCTCTCGCCCGTTCCGCTGAGCAGCGGCACGAGGAAGACGAGGGCAACCCACACAATCTCGTAGGCGCGAAGCTTCGTCCAACCCGCAATGATCGTTACGATGCCAGCCAGCAGAGCTACGGAATTGGCGGCGATCGTAGGGACATCGACCAGCCGCTGACTTCTTGGCCGGCCGAGCAGGGCACGAGCACCGTCGCCCGCCTGCGTCAGCATCTCGCGAACTGCCCGGACCGGCCCCACCAGGACACGATGGTGGGTCGCCTCCAGATGGAGATAAGCCAGGGCATCGCCTGTTGTTGCCCACAGCCAGGCGGGATAGGCGATTGCACCGATCGCAAATATGCCAGCCCCTAGCAATCCCTTGCGTATCGAATGCGGCCTGGCCGATTGGAACCAGATTAGCGCGAGAGGGAGGAAGAGGAACGCGCCAGGAAAGCGGATCAGACACGCGGCAGCTCCGGCCGCAGCGGCGCCGATCCAGCGGCCCTGCTGGGCCAGCAGGAAGGCGGCAGCCACGGCGAGGATGAAGAGCGATTCCGAAAAGCCATTGCTGAGAAAGAACGATGTGGGGGCCATCAGCAGAAAAGCGACCCCGAAAAGCGTGGCCCGGCTGCCCAGCCGCTCGGCATAGAGACGCCACAGGAGGGCCAGCGCCGCTAGGAGCGCCAGGTTGCAGACGAGCAAGGTTGCCAGTGGAAGCAGGACGTCCTCGGAGAACGTCGTCAGTGCTCTGCCGTTCAGGAACAACGACCCGACAAAATGCATCGGCCAGTACACCGCGGCCACAGCCAGCGGGTACCCGGGATAGAAGGCAGACGGCGCATTACCGAAATTGGGGTCGCGGGCGTAGCCGTGCAAGACGATCAGGTCGTAAAAAGCCGAGTCATACAGGCGGGACGCCGCCCGGACCGTAGCCGGAACGTCGCCTTGCTTTGCCAGAAGCATGCCGATGAAGGCGATAACCCTGGTGACCACGAAGAGAGAACCGACAACGAGCGCGGGGCGCAGTGAGCGCTCCCGGGCGCCCTGGGCCGGTACCGCCTGGCGCTCAGCGAACTGGCTTGCGGCCGGTAACGTAGATCTCACTGGGCCGATACAGTTCCCGGATCAGCCCCTGAAGGCTGCGGCTGACTACCATCTGCTGTCGGCGCAGCGCGCTGATGCCGGTCAGGCGGTAGAAAGCGCGCGCAACGGGGTTGGCGGGAGGCATCTCGAGCTCCTTCAGTCCAATGGGGCTGCCTGGGTGGCTCTCGGGATTTTCGCCGCCGTTGATATCGGCAAATCCGGCCGCCGAAAACCAGAACCGGATCAGGTCAATGTCATAGAGGCGTACGTGCGTCGGATCCCACCAGAATTCGTGCTGCAGCGTCGAAAGGCTGGCCGAGTTCGGGGTGGCAACGACAAGGCAACCCCCAGGTCGTAAAGCGTTGGCGCTCAACTCAATCAGTCGGGCAGCCGACTCCGACTCGAGGTGCTCGATGAAGTGAGCTGAGAAGATGCCGTCGAACGATGCCGGGTGAGCCTCGAGAAAGCCAAATGCATCGCCCAGCTCGACCTGGTTGCCCGAGGCCCGCGCGGCCTGCACCATTCCCTCGTCTGTGTCGATCCCTTCGCCCGGAATCCTGGCATCGCGCAGAACGTCGAGAAACTCGCCCCGCCCGCAAGCAGCATCCAGTACCCGCCGGCAACCCTTGAAGAATGGGACATAGTAGCCTCGCGCCCGGCGATGCTGGGCGGGGTCGAAGCGCATGAATGCATACCAATCAGATTCGGTCGTTGAACGGGCCCGTGGCATGGCTACCCGCACGAGCTTACAGTCCGATGCCGGGGAGATGAACTGACGCGATCTGAGCTTGCGACAGGATCGCGCCCGTCGGCGACAGTGTGATCAAGCGATCTTGGTTGAGATCACCTTTTGCCTCGTAACTGCGGCCACTCACATGCCAGAGGACCGTCACAGAGTCGTTAAGGGTGCCCGGTTGTTTTTGCCAGTAGATAACATGCTTGCCTTCTGCGTCGCTTGACCAAGGCGTGTCGTAGTCGATCACAAGTTGATATCGGCCAGAGAGGGCGCCGCCGATATTGATGACAAACCAGCCGTCGGCCATCTTGAAACCCGTCGGAATGTCCTGGTTCACGTATCCACCAGGGCTACCGTGAAGTGGCCGATACTCGCTGGACGGCGCCGATCGCATCGTCAGATTTGTGGCCACATCTGGCACGTAAAACCTGGCATATGCCGAGTAGAACGGCGTGTCGCGCGGCGGTCCCTGTTGCGCGAAATCAATGACTACATGGTGGTGAAGGGAGCTGCCCACTTGACTTAGATCGACCGTGTAATGACGCGTCAGGAAATAATTCGACTTCACCCCACCGAAGTTGTCTTCTGTTTCGAGCATGAAGTCGTGGGCATTCTGCGGATTCAACGCGGAGGCCCAGCCGCCACGGGCCATCTCTTTTTGTGCTACTGGAGCATTAAATGACAGCTGAAGATGGCGGTCTGAAACAGCAGCATTCAGTACTTGAATCAGGGCAGGCCATTTGTCAGCTGGTAACTGAGCGATGCGCCCGAGGAGTTCCGCGCCGGTAGCCGCGAGGATGGTCTTGTGGACTGGACTTGCTGCGATATCGAGCTTGATTACTTCTGGAATGAAGTTTTTGGAATCAAAGGTCACGCCGTAGTTCGGCACGCGAATTGGCCCCGTGACCTCCAGCATCGACGCGACAGCGTAGTAATCGAGTGAAATGACGCCGTCGGTGTGCGTCCCACGAACGCGTTGAGCAAAGAACTGACCCCACTTTGCATTCGTTTGAAAGTCGGCGGAGAAATTTGAGTCCTCGAGGTTCCAACTCATGCGGTTGTAAAAGCCGGCCAGGACCGAAGGTGGAGGGTAGTAGCCAGGTTGGCCCTTGTTAGGTCGCGGGCCGTCGAATACATAGGTGCTTCCGCTAAAGCCCAATTTCATTGTCCCCGCATTGATGGTTACGATGCTGATGGTCCCGATGAAGCCGCCGCCGGCACGCAGCTCCGAAGGGTTGACCTGCTCCACGAGATATGTACGGGGGCCATTGCCGCCCAAGATGTCAACGAGCGCGGGTGCCAGTCTTTGAAACTCTTGAGCGGCAGCGAGGGCGTCGTCGATGGTTTTGCGGGTCTTCGTCAAGGTTGCACGTTGCCCGCTCGATAGCACATCAGCGTTGATTGCCGCGGAAGCTTTCTGTGCCGCCGATAGATCCGACACAACACCTACTAAATCCGGTGGAGATGTGCGGAGGACGGCCATGATCCGGGCACTACCGCTCGTCCCGGCGGGGGGCTCGATAAGTGATCGATCAACACGAGCGATGATCACCGCTGCGTGCGCCAGCTTGATTCCCATCTCGGAAATGTTGTCTACCGCGGTCGTGCGCTGATTGACATACCCCGCCAGGACAGGGACATGCCGACCTACCCGGAGGAGGACGTTCCGATCGATTTGCGAACGGGCCGACTCGAAATAGGCGCTCGCCACCATAAAGTGGGCGTCAGCCTCGTTGAGCTTGCCGGCATTGTGCTCCTTGTTCGCGGCGCTCAGCGCTGCTTTCCCGACTTCCAACTCGCGCTGAGCAGCCTGCGTCGAGGCCGTTATGGAGGCCTCGAGGTCTGTGGCAACATGGCGGACTACGAGGCCGGCAAGCGCCGCGAGTAACAAGCCAAGGCCGACGACCACGAGACGAATGCGCCGCCGTCGGGGCCTTAGCGGCGCCGACCGATGCAGATTGTTGCCCGCAGCACGCTGTTCCGGCCGGGCGTCAGCTATAGATTCGGAATCGACTTGCGGTTTCAAACGCACAACGTGAGTTTAGGCGGAAGCCGAACGGCTGAGGCGGGGCGCGATACTCCGACGAGTGCCACGGCAGCGTTCAGGCTGAACTGGGGTCTACCCAGAACTCATAGCTTCCCGATCCGAGTTCAAGCTCGAGTCCGCGACCTCGCTCAAACCCGCGAATGCGCACCCCCGCAATATTGCTTGATTGTCGGCCGTGCAACCAGAAGGAAGCCCCACTCTCGCTTATCCGAACGTCGGCGTTGGGGGCGGGCAGTATCACCGTGGCCGAGGTATTGACCGGTATTTGAAGATCGAAGATCATCCTTGATCCGACATGTCGCCAGCCTGATGCGAGTACGCCGAATGGGGTGGACAGGCGCGCTCTGACCCAGGACACACTTGTGAGTGCCTGCGGCCGGATTATCGAGCGGGCATATCCAGGACCAACTGGGTCAGGGGCGATTCCAGCCAGGCCTTCGTAGAACCAGGTGCCGATAGACCCGAGGGCTGGATGGTCGCGTGAAGTTGAGCCGTCCCACCGTTCCCAAATGGTTCCGGGCCCATGGTCAAGCATGTAAATCCATCCAGGCTCCGTCGTCGCAGTGACGGCCCGGTACACGACGTCTGGCCGGTCATTAGCTTGCAGTGCTTCAACGATATATTTGATGCCGAGGAACCCGCCAGTCAAATGGCCGCCGGCTTTACGGACGTCCTCGACGAGGCTATTGAGAACGCCAGTCTTGCAGTCCGCCGGAACGATTTGTAATACGAGCGGCAATGCGTCAGCAAACTGGCTATCGTTGGCGTAATGGCAGCCGGAGGCGGTCCTCCTGAGGAATGCGGCATTCAGGGCGGCCTTGATAGAGTCAGCCAGTGCCGCATAGCGTACGGCGTCAGCGGGTTTATTGAGCAACTGCGCAGTCTTTGAGGAGACTACAGCGCCATCGAAGTAAAAGGCCGTACGGAATAAGGCTCCCGGCGTTCTTTCAATTCCGGCGTAATCGTCACCCCAGTCCTGCGACGGATGATCAACGATGAAGTCCCTGCTAGTACTGGCGACATAGTCGAGCCACCGCTGTATAGCCGGATAGGCTTCGCGGAGCAAGTCCTTGTTTCCATATCGGACGAACATCCCCCAGGGCAACAAGTAAACAGCCGCGCCCCACGCCGTGTCGCTCGAAGCCGTTCGCCATGGTGGGCTCGGCTCGCTGGGGACGAAGTCAGGGACAAGGCCCGACTGGTACTGGGCGTCGAGAATATCGGTAACAAATTGCGCGTAAAGGGCTGCGACGCCGAAGTTATCTGAGGCTTCTTCGGCCGTCAAATGAGCATCGGCTAGCCATCCTCTCTTCTCGCGGGTCGGGCTATCCACGGGGATGCCTTGTAGGGCATTGAGTTGGGTTTGCCGAATTGCTTCTTGGATGCGATCCAATGCAGGACTTGATGACGAAAAGGACCCCGTTAGCGCAACATCCGTGTGGACTTGACGAGCCACTATGTTGCCCGGGCGGAGAAGGCCGGGGTAGCCGCTCACCTCGACGTACCGGAAGCCGTGATACACGAACGCCGGTTCCCATGTCTCAAGGCCCTCTCCCTTCATCGTGTACCTGTCGGTTTGGGCCGCCTCGATGTTGCTGGTTGAGACATGGCCATCGGCGTCAAGCTCTTCCCCGTAGTGCAGCTGAATCGTTGTGCCGGAAGCTCCCTGGGCCGTGATTCGGCTCCACCCGCTGATGTCATGGCCGAAATCGACGACATAGGTCATACCGTCTCTATAGCGAATATTCGTGGGCGACCTCGTTTCGACGATGCTGGTGGGTTCAAATGCGGCAGCCCACATTAGTGGATTCGTGGCACCCGGGACCAGCGACGCGTCTCGTACTCTCGGCCACGCACTGACGTCAAACTGCGCGGCGCTCCAACCGGGCAGTTCCTGCCGAGCGTCGTATGCCTCGCCCTCGTACCGATTCGCGCGCGTCACAGGTCCAACCGTGGTCTTCCACGTCATGTTGGTGCCAAAGACGACTTGTTCAGCATCAGGCAGATCTACCCGAAGCAAGATCCTGACGTCGGAGTCCTCACCGAGCATGATCCCGATAGCGTTCGCTCCGGCGGAGAGAAGATCCGTTACATCATAGGTGGAATAAAGGGCCCGAATTCGGGTGTCGACAGGGGAAGGGTCGAGAAGCCTCGCGAGAATATCGTGACCATTGACCTCCAAGTCGTAGATGCCTCGCGCAAGCCCGAAGGCCTCTCGACAACATGTTCCGAGCCCATCCGGTCCCCGTTCGTAGTTGCCGCGAGCGCTAACATACAGCCGTCCGCGCTTCGGCCGCGTAGCAAGATCTATGGTGCCGCGGACGAGGCCATTCGCGGCCACCCACATACTGGGCAGCCAGTCGGACTGCCGCATTAGGCCTGTCTCGAAGTAGGCCTCTTGGCTCCAGCCGGATGATTCGTTAGCAAGGTCCCAGGTCTGTACGCGCCAGTAATAGCGGAGGCCACTTCTTAGATCCCTTCCGGAATAGGCTATTTGCATTTGCTGACGATTGAAAACCACGCCGCTATCCCACACCATTTGCCTGTTCGCGCCGCCGTTTCTGGCCGAAGTCCAGACTTCGATCCGATATGCTGACTGCCCCTCTGCGCGCCTGCTATTTCGGAGCACCCATGCGAGGCGTGGATGAGGCGCGTCGAGCCCGATAGGATTTGTCAGGAATTCGGTCGTAAGTCGGATCGGCGGTTCGTTGGTATTAGGCTTAGGCGCGCAGGCGGATAGGACAATATTGAGCGCGATAGCAAACGCCGCTAAGACTCCGACTCGTGCGGGGTAAACGGTTCCATGCAGCGGCAACGCGAATAGAATCATATTCCGGGGCCGGATGAGATCGGAATGGCGGCGGCTGGTAGCCCGTAACTAGGTGTGCAGGTTCGGTACAATGTGTCGCATCCCATCTCGGAGTCGATGGGATCGCGGGAAGGCGCTAGGGCAATTAAGGTGACAGGGAGGGCGGCGCATGCGAGTACTAGTACTTGGCGGCGACGGCTATCTCGGCTGGCCGACGGCTTGTCGATTTTCGGCTCGCGGAGAAGAGGTGATGGTTGTCGACAACTTCCTCCGCAGGCGGATGCATCTAGAGCTCGGGTCCGAGTCCCTTACGCCAATTCGATCGCTTCATGAGAGGGTCAACGCTTGGCAGGAAGCGTCAGGCAAATCCATTTCTGTACGAGTTGGCGACATCAATGACTGGAATTTTATGTCTCGCGTCGTTCAAGAATTCGAACCGGAGACCATCATTCACTACGCCGAGCAGCCCAGCGCTCCCTACTCGATGATTGATCGCGACCACGCCGTGAGCACTCAGGCGAATAACGTTCTCGGAACTCTGAACGTCCTCTTTGCGATACGTGATTTCGTTCCAAATTGTCACCTGGTCAAGCTTGGAACGATGGGCGAGTACGGAACCCCCAACATCGACATCGAAGAGGGATTCATAGAAATATCGCATAACGGTCGGTCCGACTTGTTGCCGTTTCCCAAACAGCCGGGCTCTCTCTACCATCTTTCGAAAGTGCATGACAGCCACAACATCATGTTCGGCTGTCGCGTATGGGGCCTTCGGTCAACAGATCTGAACCAGGGGGTCGTCTACGGGATCGAAACCCTCGAGACCAGCCAAGATGAGCGGGTAATCAATCGGTTCGACTATGACGAGTGTTTTGGAACGGCTCTGAATCGCTTTTGTGTACAGGCCGTGATCGGTCATCCCCTGACGGTTTTCGGCAAAGGTGGCCAGACTCGTGGCTTCCTCAATATCCGTGACACCATTCAGTGTGTGGAACTCACGACTGATAATCCTCCGGCCGCGAGTGAGTATCGTGTCTTCAATCAATTCACCGAGCAATTCTCAGTTGCGGCTTTGGCCGATTTGGTGGCTCGTGCGGGCACAGAAGTCGGCTTACGCGTGCAGATTGGGCACATCGATGATCCACGAGTCGAAAAAGAAGAGCATTACTACAATGCGAAGCACACGCGTCTTCTAGATCTCGGTCTTCGCCCTCACATATTGTCTGAAGAGCTGGTTGAATCACTGCTCGTGACGATTCAGAAGCATCGAAGTCGGATTAGAGGAGAGGCGACCATTCCGCGAATCCGTTGGCGCCCGGAACGCTCGAAAGCGGCGGAAGTGGAGCGTCGGGTGAGTACATGATGCTCGGCGCGCCAGAGCTGTTGCCTGCAGCATCTCTGGCGAATTGTGGACAAGCTCTTTACTCCACGGTTTAGCCGACAGAAAGTTGAGGGCCACCCTATGACCGTTCAGCAGCGAATCGGCATGCGCCTGGGCTCGAGTTTGGGACAATCGGCCTTCTACGACTCGCCTTTTCGTCGTGCGTCACCGTCTGTACGGTGGGCAACCGCGGGCAGCATCGGATTGGCTTTGGCGCTCCTTGGAGAAGGCGCTTATACCTTACTAATATCCCATCTTGGGCTGGTACAGCATCCAGGCTTTGCGCTGGCACTAGCGGTGCTCGGGGCCGCCGCGCTCTCGCTTTCCGTGGCTCGTCCCGAAATTGGTTTGGGCCTGACATTAGTTTACGTCTTGAGCCCACTGAGCTTTTACCTGGTTTTCCGTCACGCCAGTTGGAGCCAGCCTTACCCGGACGCTACCGATCTGGCCATCGATGGATTGGTTACTGCCACAGGGTCTGCGGCCACGTTTACTGGGCTGCTATTGAGGGGCTCTGCGACCATCCGATCAAGGGCACCGTTTGAGCTTCCCCTCGTGGCCTTGGCCGCTGTCGCACTGGTTGCCGGAGCGTATGGTCTGGTCCGCGGCAACGGGCCCAGATTGGTAGCTAGCGACCTGTTGCCGATTGGGGAACTCGTCTTCTTCTATTTCGCCACCTTGAGCTTTATTCGGGAGCCGCAGGTCCTCAAAAGGATTTTCACATTGGGGATAGCCACCATGGCCTTGACCGCAATCGTCAGACTAGGCCTGTATACTCAAGGTCAAGCTGGCATTGGAGTTGCGCCAATAGTCCTTGCGCACCGAACGATTCCGCGACTGTTTCTGCTTCAGCCGGTGGCCTGGGTTTTGCCTCTGGTTGTTGCGTACGCTTTCCACAATGAACGGGGTTTACGGCGGCTTTTAACAGGCTCGATTTGCGGGCTATTTACGGTTGAAGTCCTCCTTTCTTTTGAGAGAGGCCTCTGGGCCTTTGCGCTGGTAGGCCTTTTGGTAGTTGGGCTCAATGAACTCGCGCTAATACCCAGTAGAGCTATTGTCCTGAAAAGTGCGGTTGCGCTGGCTGTGGGCGGGTTGGTGGTCGCCGTTTCACTTCAGATGTTGACCCGAAGCAACCCGCTTGGTCTGATTATCGAGAGAGTCGCCTACACTGGCCAGCAACTTCAAGGCGCGAGTCCCATCCAGCACAAGCGTCAGGACGAGACAGCGGATTTGATCCACTCTATCCTTAATGACCGTTGGCAACTGGCTCTTGGCCACGGACTTGGGGCAACATATCTGGGTCCGACTGGACTTCGAGAGGGCGACTACCTACAGACGCAGTTAACGGTGAAGCATTACACGTTCAACACCTATCTTGGCGTCGCCTACCGAATGGGGCTTGTTGGACTTGCTGTCCTTTTGTGGTTCGTCGGCGCCGCGCTCGCCTCGGCCTGGAAGCTAATGCGCCGCGCCGACTCTTCCTCGAAGAGGGCGATGGCTGCTGCTGTTTTCGGAGCGACGCTGGGGCTCGCTGTGATGTCGATCGTCGACCCCTATCTGCTTGCTCATCCGATGACTGTACTCGAGGGTGTGACTCTGGGAGCGCTGGCACTGGCGACTTATCATGGCCGTGCGCCACGCGTGGATGATCCCCAGTCGATCGGAACAGCCCCCGCCGCAGGCTGGTCGGTCGCCCGTCCCTGAATAGGGCTTAACGGAAAAGCATGCAGGGTGATGCTTCTCGACTAATCCTGGTTACGGGAGGGTGCGGCTTCATTGGAGCCAACGTGGTGCGTGGCTTGGCCGCGAAAGGTTTTGGCCTGCGAGTCCTGGATGACCTGTCGACCGGGCGCCGATCTTACATCGATGGCGTGGTGGCGGATCTGCGGGTCGGCGATGTATGCGATCCGGTTGCCGTCGGGGCCGCGGTCCGCGGTTGTTGGGGTGTGGTTCATCTGGCCGCACAGACGTCCGTCCAGGAATCGCTAAGGGACCCTCAGTCACTTGTGCGCGTAAATGTTGCGAGTACGGTCCGATTGCTGGAGGCTTGCGTAGCCTATGGCGTTGAGCGCTTCATCTTCGCCTCGTCTAATGCAGCGCTCGGCGAACAACAACTCCCGCTGAACGAGACCACGGTGGCGAGCCCGATTTCGCCTTATGGGGCAAGTAAGCTTGCCGGCGAGGCGTTTTGCAGTGCGTTTCATGGTGCGTTTCAACTGGGAACCGTAGCCCTACGCTTTGCGAACGTCTACGGCCCTTTTTCGGAACACAAGACCAGCGTCATTGCGAAGTTCATGAATTCGCTTATCAACGGAAGCGAAATCACCATCTATGGGGATGGCTTGCAGACGAGGGACTTTGTCTATGCAGCGGACCTCGTAAGCGCTGTATTCGCCGCCTTGCAAAGCCGGCACGCTGGGGAGGTCTTTCAAATCGCCACCGGACGCGAGACGAGGATCATCGATCTCGTACGAGAGCTTGAGCACGTCTGTGACCTAAAGGCGAAGATCCAATGGGCTCCGACTCGAAGCGGAGAGATCCTTCGCAACGTTGCATCGATCGATAAGGCGCGCTCACTTCTCGGATTCCAACCCGAGTGGAACCTGTCTGAGGGACTGGCCGAGACGCTTCGCTGGCGAGAGGCTGCAGAGATGAGTAGCCGGCGGCAATCTCTCTAGATTGCGGCCAAGAGGGCCGGAGTTGGCGAATCGCGTACACCCTGCCGTGATCGGATCACAAGTTAGGCGGTTTCTCGTTGGCGGCGCACAGGTCTGGATCCTCTTCGCGCTGTTGCTCGGGGCCAGCCGACTGGTTGGATTCGTCAGGGAGGCCGTGATCGCTTATTTGTTTGGCGCAACTCGCGCTACGGATAGCTATGTTGCGGCTACCGCGCTCCCCGAACTTCTTGCGGGGATGCTGTTGGGCGGCCTTTTGGGCTACGCAGTCATCCCTGCAATCGTGAAGCTGGAAAGCGCCGACGACCTGGCAGGTGCGGCTCGGTTGCTTGGTGCTTCCGTCGTGCAAGTTTTCCTCTGGTCAGCCGTGGCTGCCTTCATCGGAATGGCCTTTGCTGGCCCCCTTATTCATTTGATTTCGCCGGGGCTTCAGGGTCGAGACCGTGCTCAAGCAGAACTCATGTTGAGAATTACGAGCCCCGCAGTAATCTTCTTTGCTTTCGGTGGTCTGGCTACAGCAATCCTCAATACCCGGGGTAGATTTTTCCCTTCTCCTATCGGCATGTTGGCCGGCAATTTGGCCGGCATTGTGGTCTTACTTACAAGTGCGCGTCTCGGTATCGCGGTGGCAGCATACGGCTACCTGGCAACTGCGATCGTCACTGCGATCGTTCCCTGGGCCACAGTCTTCAGTAGGCTCTCGCTCACCATCCAGCCTACATTGTGGTCGCCAGAAGCGCGCGCGGTTATGGCTATGGGCGGCGTTGCTGCCCTCGTCACCGGGGCCCCATACGTCCGGCATCTTATCGAGCGTGGGATGGCGTCGACGCTACGACCCGGCGATCTGGCGTCCCTAGGATTCGCAACTAGGGTTGTGCTTTTCGTAGCAGCTGCAATCGCTGTTCCCATTGGCACCGTAGTATTCCCCAAACTCGCTGCCCACGTGGTTGATACCAATCCCGGCGAATTTGGGCGGATTATCCGCAACAGCCTGGTATCCAGTTTGCTAATTGCATTCGCTGCCACAATGGTCCTTGTGCCATTTAGCAGCGAAATCGTCCGTCTCCTTTTCCAGCATGGGGCATTTCAGGCATCTGGCACATTAGTTACCTCAGCAATCCTTCGATTCTATGCCCTAGGTCTAATCGCCATGGTTGCTAACGAGATTCTCATCCGGGCGCTATTTGTTATGGGGCGTTGGTTAGAGGTTCTAGCAGTCCTAGCCTTCAGCCTATCCGTAAACGTAGGCGTTAACATCTGGTTGATCCGGACTCTTGGGGTGCAGGGTCTTGCTCTGGGTGCCTCCCTCGGGCTATCGCTTAGTTGCCTACTACTGGCAGCCTTACTAAAGCGAGCATATGCTGATTGGATGAATCGCCAGGAGGTTCTCCTTGGATAAGCGGTTTCAATCCGAGGAAGCAAGGATTCGCCGCGCTTACATGCGTTATGACACCCACGCATCCGAGAGAGCAAAGCGGGATCTTGCGAACCCAGGTAACCGTATCATTGAGCGAGAACGCGATTTGTGGCTGGGCCGGCTCGTGGCCAGCCTCGGCTTGCCAAAAGGAGAACGCCGGGCACTTGAGGTCGGATGTGGATCGGGCGCTATACTGCGCAGCCTGGTAAAGCTTGGAGCCGACCCCACATGCCTAGTTGGCGTGGATATTCTTGAGGATCGGATCGACCTAGCCAGGTCACAGAATACGAAGATTCGGTTCGTCCACACACCTGTGGGCGGGCTGCCATTCCCGGACAGCAGCTTCGACCTCGCAATCACGTTCACCCTCTTTAGTTCGATTCTGGACGTGCCTCTTGCTACGACCGTTGCCAATGAAATCACGCGGGTTCTGAAACCGGACGGCGCCGTAGTTTGGTACGACAATCGTTTTCCGAATCCCTTCAATCCGGACGTGAAAGGACTTACAAAGGCCGAAATCAAACGACTCTTTCCGGGCTGTCGGCTGACTCTTCGGTCGATAACAGTGCTTCCGCCACTGGTGCGTCGCCTAGGGCGAGCAACCTCCGTGCTCTACCCGCTGCTTGCGGCTGCGCCCTTCCTTCGCGCCCGATACATCGGTGTAATCCGACCTCGTCCTAGCGATTCAAGTTAAATGGACTTCAATCCATCGCGGGCGCTCTTGGAGATGACCCTCGATGCCAATACGGCTGATGCCAGCTTCGCTGAACCGACGCTTTCCATCATCGTGGTCAGTTTCAATACAAGAGGTCTTTTAGGCGAATGCCTTCGGTCGATTGGTGATTGCAAAGGAGAGGTCTGTTGTGACGCTTTCGTCGTGGACAACGCCTCTAACGACGGAACAGTCGAATTCGTTCGCGAAGCATTCCCCTGGGTTCAGGTAATCGCCAATAGTCAGAACCTCGGCTTTTCCAAAGCGAATAACCAAGCTCTACGGGCTTGTAAGGGGCGCTATGCCCTCTTGCTGAACAGTGACGCTCTACTTCATCCTCATGCCTTGGCAGGCATGGTCTCCTTCTTAGAGACGCACCCGAATACTGGCATGGTGAGCTGTCGCCTCGTTGATGGCTCTGGTCGCACGCAGCCATCAGCAGGGAATCTGCCAGGCCTTTGGAGCCAATTCGTGAGTTTTTTCGAGGTTCGTCGATTTGTACCGCGAGCTGCCGTTGAAACGCTGGTCCGCACGAGATGGACCAAGAGGCTGTTGCGCGCCTTGTCAGCTGGGTACTTCACGCCGATGGTTCAATCGAGCGCTCCGATATCAGTGCGGTTCCTCAGCGGTGCATGTCTCATGGTGCGACGGGAGCTCTACGAGCAAATCGGCCTTCTCGATGAAAATATCTTCTTGTTCTTGGAGGATGCCGACTGGTGTCTGCGTGCGTCCGAGGCAGGTTGGAACCTGTACTATCTGCCGGACTACGATGTAACCCACTTGGGCGGACGCAGCTTTCTGGCCCGCTCAGGAGGGCGCGATTATCGGATCTCCGTCGAGCGATGCGAGAGCATTCTCTATTACTTTGGCAAGCACTATGGCAAGCTGGGGAGGTTTTCCATTAGGGTCGTCATCGGTCTTTCGTTGAGTCTGCGTTTGCTCACTCTTTGGGTCAGAAGGCTCTTTGGCGGTCGAGATCGTGCAGAATATGTTCGATCCTCAGCGCTGTATCGGGAAATCCTGACGTTGAGTTTGAGGAAATAGGTATGAGGATCGGCTTCGCCGAGGCCCTTCTTATCGCCGCCATCCTTCTCCTTGCCTGGACCTACGGAGGGTACCTCGGTTTCCTTACCTTCTTATCTTGGTTTCGAGTTGCCAGGCCTGCCAGCGATTCTGCGCCCGACCTCCTGCCAACGGTTACCGCGATCATTCCCGTTTACAACGGCGGTGAGGCGATAACTCAGAAGCTGCAGGACATGTTGTCACTCGAGTACCCACCGGACCGCCTTGACATACTTGTTGGTTCCGACGGCTCGACCGACGCTACGGTCCTTCTGACCGAGGCATGCAACTCGCCGCGGGTCAAGTTGCTGGCGTTCGCCGATCGTCGAGGACGCGCGCTGGTTTGCAACGATGCCGCTGCCGCTACAAACTCCGAGTGGCTCTTGTTCACCGACATTGACGCACGGTTGGACCGCGCGTTCCTAATGAGAATGGCGCGCCATTTTGCCGACCGAGCCATCGGAGTCCTGGACGGCTCAATCTCTTGCGTCAATGAAGGCCAGAGTTCGCTGGCGAGGGACGTTGGCCTGTACTGGAGACTGGAATCTAAGCAAAAGACATTAGAGAGCCACCTAGGCATTCTCTCGAGCACTTTCGGCAACTGTACAGCGGTGCGACGTGAAATTTATAGACCTTTGCGAGCGAGCGAAGACGTCGACTTCACTGTCCCGCTGGAAGCAATTGGGCTGGGCTACCGGGTTGTCCACGAGCCCGAGGCACGGGTCAACGACTTGGCGCACAGTGACTTGAGGTCTCAATTTCAAGCCAGGGTAAGAATGGTGACGAAAAACTTGCCAGGCACACTTCGGAAATGGCCGCTGCTTTGGGATAAGCCGCTTATTGGCCTCTCAATTGTTTCTCACAAACTACTTCGGTGGTTCACGCCGATTCTGCTTCTGTTGGCCCTCGCGACCAATCTCCTGCTTGCCGGACAGCCCGCTTACCGAGCGCTTCTCCTGGCACAGGGAGTTTTCTATCTGTTGGGCTTACTCGGGGCTATCGGTTGGCTCGCCAGACGGCAAATCCCGTTGGCCTCCTCAATCTTCAGCTTCCTGGTTGCGGCGGCGGGGTTTTTCGTTGGAACGTTAAACAGTCTGCGCGGGATTGAAATTGCCTACTACCGACCCTATCGTGGCGAAGTCGCGAAGCCTGGAGGTCGTCGTTACGGGCGAGGATAAATGCCTTGAGTCGGCGACTCGACTTCACTCCGCGAATAGCAGTCCAGCGCGCTGGAGTTCGCTTAGCGCTTCGTTAAATCCTATACTTGAACCTCTTCCGCGCAGCTGTAGTAGCGGCTAGTCCACGCCATCTTGGCGCAGCACGGTGAGGATAGTCTGACCGAGGACTCGAATATCGAGGGCAAACGAGCGGTGCAGCGCATAGTCAACATCCAATGAGAGTGTCTGGGTGAAGGTCAATTCGTCGCGGCCCGCCGCTTTGGCTGGTGAGGTGACACCCGGCTTCACCCCAAGAATGATCGACTGGGCTTCGCCGTAATGTGGCAGCATTTCCGGAATCTCCGGTCTTGGGCCCACCAGACTCATCTCGCCGAGAAGTACGTTGACGAGATTGGGCAGCTCGTCGATACTTGTGCGCCGAAGAATTCGCCCGATTCTTGTAACCCTTGGATCGTTTGCCGGATGGAACCTCAGCGAACTTAGGTCCTCGAGCCTGTACGTGTAGTCATATAGATCCGGAAATCGGTCGCGGGCGTCTGCGTACATTCCGCGAAACTTGTAGAGCTTAAAGGGACGCCCATCGAGGCCTATGCGAGTTTGCCGGAAGACCGCGGGGCCCTTGCTGTCCAGGCGGATTGCAATTGCAGCGGCCAATAGTAGCGGGCTTGTGATTAGCAGGAGAACGGTGGATACGATGATGTCGAGGGTACGCTTCGCCATCCGGTAGCTGGCATGCTCACCGCGCCACCACCCGCTGGCGACCTTTTGCCCGATATTGCGAGCTACAGTCGTCTCGATGGTGCTCAAATTTGGTGACGCGCTTACGTCATCAGACATGTTCTAGTAACACGTCCTTGATGGCTGCCACTACATCGTCGACGTCCTCATGCGAAAGACCAGCGGAAAGGGGTAACGAGACCGTTCGGTCGCCAATCTCTTCCGCCACCGGAAAGTCGCCTGGCTGAAATCCATATTTCTGGCGATAGTACGAGTGCAAGTGAACCGGCATAAAGTGAACGCCCGTGCCGATATTCCGCTGTCTCAATTCGTTGATAAATTCAAATCGGTTGACGCGTGTCTTTTCGGGGCGAAGAAGGATGGTATAGAGGTGCCGTGCGTGGCGTTCGGAGGGCTGGGCTGGGTGGGGTGGCTCAATCGCGTCGAGATCAGCCAAGGCTGCGTCGTAGCGACGCCAAAGATCCTCACGGACGGTAAGGTTCGCCTCCAATCTACGGAGCTGGTGTAGCCCCAGAGAGGCCTGCAGATCTGTCAAGTTGTACTTGAAGCCAGGAGCCGTGGTGTCGTAAGGCTTGAACCCAGCTTCTGAGTACCGACCCCACGCGTCATGGTCGAGCCCATGGAGCCGCAACCGGCTGATCAGGTCGGCTGCGGCCTCGTCGCTTGTTGTGACCATACCGCCTTCCGCAGTGGTGAGGTTCTTCGTCGCGTAAAAGCTGAAAACGGTGAACCTGCTAATGCTGCCGATCTTGCGGCCCCGCCATGATGCTTCAATCGCATGGGCCGCGTCTTCAATGACGGTCAGGTGATTCCGCCCCGCAATTTCACCAATGGCGTCCATGTCACAAGGACGTCCGGCGAAGTGTACCGGGATAATTGCGCGCGTTCTTGGCGTAATAGCGGCCTCAAGGGTTTTGGGAGCGATGTTCTGGGTAGCCCGGTCAACATCCACGAAGACTGGAGTGGCACCGACGTGCTCAATAACGTTGACGGTGGCCGAAAAGGTGAGGGGCGACGTGACGACTTCATCCCCTGGACCGATGCCTGATGCGACTAGGGCTAGATGAAGGCCTGCCGTACATGACCCCACGGAAATGGCGTGTTCGGCTTGCGTGTAATCGGCAAATTCTCGTTCAAACCTAAGGCACTTGGGACCGAAGCCAATCCAGCCTGATCGGAGAGTGTCAACCACCTCTTGAATTTCTTCTTCGCCGATGCTTGGCGCGCCGAAGACCAGAAAAGTCGGCCTCTTGCGACGGAGGTCGACTGACAGGGGCACGGCCCGACTGGTCGCTCTACCGTTCCCCAAAGCCTCGAGCCACCCCCTGCAGAATGAATACCGGCCGAGATTCAGACGGTCGCCCTAGCTTAACAACTCGTCCAACCGTGGCGTCAGAATGATCACATGGGGTGCCGGAGGTTAGCCGCAGAGCATTCGGCTGGGCGGTGGTAAGCTACATCCTGTCCAGTCGCTAGCTCGGACTGGGAAGGGGTAGCGGGTGGGTCAAGACGCGTCGGGGCATCTCGAAACATGGGATTTGTGGTTTCCAGGTCCTGGAGTTAGTGGGCTACTCTTCGGACGTTCTCGGATCAACCGATCGGACGTGAACGGCCGCCTCCTGGTGCATGCCGCTCCTGCTGAACTCAACGTCACGGTCCGAGACATGGGAGGGAGCGTCGTGGCGCAGGGTGCAGGCCTTAGGCGTGGACAGCCGGGGCCAATGAGCTACCTGGTCCGGGACGGCAACGCGATCGCCCTGGAAGATGGTTGGCCGACCGAGGCAGATATTGGCCGGGTCGTTCTCCTGCCAGGCGGCGAGGCCGGCATCCTGAAGCGCTGGTGGCATGCCGACGATAAGATCGAATGGCGCTGGCAGGTCGAGTTCTATAACCATCGGTAGTTCCGACCGGGCAAGCCTGCAGCGATAGTTCGCGGCCTACAATTCAACCGTGCCGACCTACCAGGCTGACGCGATCGTGCTGCGCCGCCTGGACTACGGGGAGGCCGACCGCATCCTTACTATATTGTCCCGCGAGCACGGCAAGTTCTCGGCCATCGCCAAGGGGGCCCGTCGCAGCAAGGCCCGGCACGGCAGCGCACTCGACCTCTTCAGTCACTCGCGGATGATGCTGGCCAAGGGGCGAAATCTGGACGTCGTGGCCCAGGTGGAGCGGGCGGGCGACGTTCGGAACATCTCAGGCGATCTCCGGCGGACGGCTTATGCCTCGCTGGTGGCCGAGGTCGTCGACAAGGTTCTGGAGGATCGCCATCCGGTCGACGACATCTTCGACCTGGTGGTTGTTACGCTCGGTCGCCTCAATGCGCCGGAGCGTGCGGGACGGGCCGATACCGCCTGGTTCCTGATGCGAATGCTCGATTTGCTCGGGTACCAGCCGCAGCTGTACCAGTGCCCCAGCTGCGGTCAGGCGCTGCCCGAGGCCGCGGGCTGGTTCTCGCCGCTGCTGGGCGGGATCCTTTGCGCCCGCTGTGGCTCCCACGATCAGTCGGGCTCTGCCGTTTCTGTGAACGGGCTGAAGGTGCTTCGGGTGATGGCGGCCGATAACGGCGAGCTGTACGATCGCCTCAAGCTGCCGGTGGATCTGCTCCATGAGGTCGAGCAGGCGCTCGAAGCGCAGCTCGAGTACCACCTGGACCGCCATCTCAAGAGCCTGGACTTTATCCGTAGTATTCGTTAGTGGCGACGGCCAAGACCCCCCAGTCCGACGCTCCTGCGCAAGGGGCGAGGGAGAATCCCATGGAGAAGCTCGTCTCGCTGGCGAAACGCCGTGGTTTCTTCTTCCAGTCCAGTGAGATCTATGGCGGCATTCAGGGCTTCTGGGACTTCGGGCCGTTAGGCGTCACGCTCCGCAACAACATCAAGCAGGCCTGGTGGCGGGCCATGGTCGAGCTCCGGGACGACGTCGTTGGGATCGACGCCGCCATCATCATGAACCCGCAGACCTGGGTCGCCTCGGGCCACGTCGAGAACTTCACCGACCCGCTGGTCGAGTGCAAGAAATGCCATCAGCGGTTTCGGGCCGACCACGTTCGGGGCCCAAAGCATGAGTCGGACGGGGGAGAGTGGACCGAACCTCGCCAGTTCAACCTGATGTTCAAAACCTTTGTTGGGCCAGTCGAGGGCACGAGCTCGCAAGCGTACCTGCGGCCCGAGACCGCCCAGGGCATCTTCGTCAACTTTCCGAACGTGCTGAACTCCGCCCGGCTGCGGCCGCCGTTCGGCATTGCGCAGATCGGCAAGGCCTTCCGTAACGAGATCACGCCCGGCAACTCGATCTTCCGCCTCCGCGAGTTCGAACAGATGGAGCTGGAGTACTTCGTTCCGCCTGCCGAGGAGATGAAGTGGCTCGAGTATTGGAAGGATGAGCGCTTCAAGTGGTACCAGGAGCTGGGAGTCCGCCGGGAGAAGCTGCGCCTGCGGCAGCACGCCAAGGACGAGCTGGCGCACTATGCGCGAGGCGCATTCGACGTCGAATACGAGTTCCCCTTTGGCTGGTCCGAGCTGGAAGGGATCGCAGCCCGTGGGGATTTCGATCTGTCCGCCCATCAGAAGGTGTCGGGGCGGGATATGTCCTTTTTCGACGACCTGGTACGCGAGCGGTACATCCCGCACGTCGTCGAGCCCTCGGCCGGCGTGGACCGGACGATGCTCACCCTGCTGATCGACGCCTACCGCGAAGAAGAGGTGCGCGGTGAGCAGCGGGTCGTCCTCAAGTTGCATCACCGCGTCGCGCCGATCCAGGTGGCCATCCTGCCGCTTTCGCGCAAGGAGCCACTCACCGACCTGGCGCGGAAGGTCGAGCACGAGCTCCGCCCCTATTTCCGGACCGAGTACGACGACACGCAGTCGATCGGCAAGCGCTACCGGCGCCAGGATGAAATCGGGACCCCCTTCGCCATCACGATCGACTTCGAGAGCGAGACCGACAAGTCGGCGACCATCCGTTCGCGCGACGAGATGACGCAGGTTCGCGTGCCCCTGGCTGAGCTGCGGCAGGCGCTCCAGGAGCGATTGCACTGAGTCTGACCGTCCGGCAGACCGCGCTTCCGGGCGTGGTCGTTCTCGAGCCTGATGTCCACCGCGATGGCCGCGGCTTCTTTATGGAGAGCTATCACCGGCAGCGCTACGTCGAGCACGGCATTCCGGACGAGTTCGTCCAGGACAACCACTCGCGATCCGCGCAGGGCGTGCTCCGGGGGATCCACTATCAGGATACGACCGCGCCGATGAGCAAGCTCGTACGTTGCACGGCGGGCAGTATCCTTGATGTCGCCGTCGATCTGCGACTGGGTTCGCCAACCTTCGGCCGCTGGGTCGCGGCGGAGCTGACCGCGGAAAACATGCACCAGGTCTTCGTCCCCGTCGGTTTCGGCCACGCCTTCCTCACCTTGTCCGGGTTCGCGGACGTGGAGTACAAGTGCGGCGGCTACTACGCGCCCGCGGCCGAAGGCGGCGTGGCGTGGAACGATCCGGACATCGGCATTCGCTGGCCGATCGACGCGCCGGCGCTCTCCGACAAGGACCGGCAGGCGCCGACGCTGGCCGAGTACTCGAAGCACCCCGCGTTTCGAGCCCAGCCGTGAAGGGCGTGATCCTCGCCGGCGGTACCGGAAGCCGGCTCCATCCGCTTACGCGCATTACCAACAAACACCTGTTGCCGATCTTCGACCGGCCGATGGTCACGTATGCGATCGAGGCGCTGGTCGGGGCCGGGGTCACCGAGATGATGGTGGTCACCGGTGGGACGCACGCCGGCGAGTTCCTACGCCTGCTGGGGAACGGGCATGAGTGGGGGATCGACCGTCTCCTCTACGCCTACCAGGAGAAGCCGGGGGGAATCGCCGAAGCGCTCGGGCTGGCGCAGCGATTCGTGGAAGGCGATCGGGTCATTGTCGTATTGGGCGACAACATCGTCGAGCATTCCATCCGATCCTGCGTGGAGCGGTTCCAACGCCAGGAGAAAGGTGCCCGCATCCTTCTGGCCGAAATCGAGAATCCCGAGCACTTGCAGCACCTCGGTGTTCCTGCCTTCGACGGGGACCGTCGCCTCGTGAAAGTGGTTGAGAAGCCGTCGGCGCCGCCGAGCAATTACGCGGTCACCGGCATCTATCTCTATCCCGCCAGCGTCTTCGAGGTCATCCCGGGACTCACGCCGTCAGGCCGGGGCGAGCTGGAGATTACCGACGTCAACAACTGGTTCATTTCGGAGGGGATCATGGAGTACGAGGTCCTCACGGGATTCTGGGGCGACGCCGGCGAATCGATCGACGCCTACTATGCCGTCAACGACTTCGTGCGTCGCCACGGGGCGAACAAGCCATGACGCTGCTCTCCCCCAAGCGGCGCCTCGGGAACCTGCTCGTGACCGGTGGCGCCGGCTTCATCGGCTCCGCCTTCGTGCGGCAGCGGCTCCGGGAGGATGACGAAGTTCGGATCACGGTCCTCGACAAGCTGACCTACGCCGGCAGCGAGGAGAACCTGGAGTTAATCGCGAAGGACAGCCGGCTGACCTTTGTCCGCGGCGATATCTGCGATGCGAAAGTCGTCGACGAACTGGCGCGCGACGCGGATGTCATCGTCAACTTCGCGGCGGAGTCGCATGTCGACCGCTCGCTGCTGGATGCCGGCGACTTCGTGCAAACCGACGTCTTCGGCACCTACGTCCTGCTGGAGGCGGCTCGCCGGTACCAGCATCGGCGCTTTCTGCAGGTCAGCACCGATGAGGTTTACGGCGACGTTCGCGACGGCCGCAGCAAGGAAGACGACCCCCTACGGCCGCGGAGTCCCTACGCTGCCACCAAGGTTGGGGCGGAGATGCTGGTCAACGCCTACCACGTCAGCTTTGGTCTGCCCACGCTCATCACCCGCGGGTCGAACACCTACGGGCCCTATCAGTTCCCGGAGAAGATCATTCCGCTTTTCGTCACCAACGCGCTGCAGGGCCTGCCCCTGCCGATCTACGGCGACGGATCGGCGGTGCGCGAGTATCTCCACGTCGACGATCACGTCGATGGGATTGCCCGGGTGCTGCGGAAGGGGGAGCCGGGCAAGGCCTACAACCTCGGTGCCGGCACCGATACCAGCGGGGTCCAGGTGGCGGATACGGTGCTCAAGCTGCTGGACAAACCGTCGTCGCTCAAGCACTTCGTCAAGGACCGGCCCGGGCACGACTATCGATACGCGATCGATAACAAACGGGTGCGGCCGCTCGGGTGGGAACCGAAGGTCGGCTTTGAACAGGGCATGCGGACCACGATCGACTGGTATCGCACGCACGAGGATTGGTGGAAGCGGCGGAAATCCGCCGACTTCTGGGAGTACTACCGGAAAAACTACCGCGGCTTGCCGAGCGGCGCCGTTCCCCTCTAGCGTCAATGCGGATCCTGATCACCGGTGGGGGAGGGCAGCTGGGGCGCGATCTGCGCGAGGTGCTGCTCGAGCACGAAGTGCATGGCTTCGACCACGCCGGGCTCGACATCACCGATCGGGACGCCGTCTTCCGTACCGTCGAGCGGATCATGCCGCACTGGGTGATCAACGCGGCCGCCTTCAACGACGTCGATGGCGCCGAGACGGCGGCGAACGCAGCCTTCGCCGTGAACGCCGCGGGTGCGGGCAACCTGGCGGAGGCGGCCGCGCACTCGTCGGCGGCGATGATGCACATCAGCACCGACTACGTCTTCGATGGCCGCAAGGGATCGCCCTACACCGAATCTGACACTCCGAATCCGCTGAGCGTCTACGGCCGCACCAAGTACGAGGGCGAGCTGCGGGTGCTCGGAAGCGGCGCCAACACCATGGTGGTGCGTACGGCCTGGCTCTACGGTCGCTACGGCAAGAACTTCGTGAAGGCGATCCGGGCGGCGGCGACCAGGGGCCAGCCCCTTCGGGTCGTCGCGGACCAGGTTGGAAGCCCGACCGCCACCCTGGATCTGGCTCGAGCGATTGCCAGGCTGATCACCTCGCCGATCCGGGGTGTGTTGCACGCGGTCAACGCCGGAAGCTGCAGCCGATACGAGTTCGCGAAGGCGATCGTCGGTAGCGCGGTCGAGGTCATCCCGATCACGAGCGCGGAGGCGCAGAGGCCTGCTCCCCGCCCGAAGAATGCGACGCTGGGCAGTGAGCGCTGGCTCCTCAGTGGCATTGCCCCATTGCGTCCGTGGCAGGACGCCCTCAAGGATTTCTTAAGCACTATCCCGTAAGCTGTAAACCGGCCTGATCGCCACCAGGCACTTGCGTGTCTACAATGCCCAGAATCCAGCAGCTTTCTTTTCGCGTCGCGGTCGCGGCGGGGTTTCTCGCAATGTTGGGGACGTTTGGGGTGGTCCCAGCCGGCGCCGCAACGCCGCTGAACGCCTCCGTGTCACACCCGGCAGATCCCGCGATCGGCCCCCACGCCGCCGCCGACGCAGCGCACACTCACGACGCGCTGCTCTTCACGCCGTCAACCAGCGCGATCGCGCCGCGCCCGGCGGCGCAGTGGGGTGTAGCCGGCACCGCGGCTCCATACGCGACGATTCCCAATGGCGGCGCGCTCCGCCGCGAGGTCCTCGGCTTCGCCCCCTACTGGGAGCTGTCGCAACAGGGGAGCTGGAACTACACGCTGCTGAGCACCGTCGCCTACTTCGGGCTCGATGTCAACGGTGACGGCAGTTGGGATATGACCAGGCAGGGCTGGACGGGATGGAACAGCCAGCAGCTTTCCACGATCATCACCAACGCCCACCAGGCGGGCGATCGGGTCGTCGTGGTGATCAAGGGAGCCCAGGGCTCCGCCGGCATCAGCCAGCTCGTGACCAATGAGACCTATCGGCAGACCGCCATCACGAACACCATCAACGCGATCGCCTCCAAGGGCCTTGACGGAGTCAACGTCGACCTTGAAGGGAACGCCAATGGCGACCTGAGTATCCAGACCGGGTTCACGACATTCATCCGCGAGCTTTCGACCGCCGTACACAACAAGTGGCCGGCGGCCTATGTCACGGTCGACACCTACAGCGGGTCGGCGAGCTGGGACGGCGGCATCTTCAAGATCGGCGACCTGGCGCCGCTGGTCGACGGCCTCTTCGACATGGCATACGACATGTTCAGCGCCGATGCCGTCCCCGGCCACACCGCGCCGAACGCGCCGCTGAACCCGGGGGTGATGAACTGGCCGTACAACGACACCACCTCGGTGACCCAGTACCTGACAAAAGCGCCGGCGTCGAAGATTCTCCTTGGCGTCCCGTACTACGGCTACAAGTGGTCGACGGTGGACACCAACCTCTACACGGCCACCCAGCCGGCGCCCAACAATGGGGCGGAAGCGGATACCTACAGCGGCATCCAGGCGGACTTCGCGTGCGCGCTGCAGCTGCAGAAAAACTGGGACAGCAATGCCGATGAACCATGGGCATCGTGGTGGAGCCCGCCGAGCGGCGACCCCTGCGGGGGCAATCACAACAGCTGGCGCGAGCTGTACTACGACAATGCCCAGTCGCTCGGTCTGAAGTACGACCTGGTCAACGCGCAGAATCTTCAGGGCACCGGCATGTGGGCGCTCGGATTCGATGGCAGCTCTCCCGACCTGTGGAACATGCTGGCCGCGAAGTTTACGGGCCCGCCTTCGACCTACTACTTCGCGGAAGGGTTCACGGGTGGCGGCTTCAGCGAGTCGCTGTCGCTGTTCATGCCCGGCTCCAGCGGGGTCGTCTACATCGATTACTACACCGAGAACGGTCACCTGCCGACGTTCGGCATCCAGGTTGGAGCGGGCAAGGTCACGTCGGTCAACGTCAATCAGTACGTCGGGGCCGGCCACAACGTCTCGGCGGTCGTCACCTTTCCGGCCCCGGGCGTCGCGGAACGCGTGATGCATTTCAACACCGGCACCTGGCATGGATCGACGGCCAACGTTGGCGTCACGAAGCCGGCGACCGAGTGGGACTTCGCCGAGGGATCGACCATCGGCGCATTCAACGAGTACCTCACGCTGCAGAATCCGAGCAGCACCCCGGCGCCGGTGACGATCAACTACTTCACCGACTCCAGCGCCCATCCGACCAAGGGATTGACGCTTCCGCCCAACAGCCGGACGACGGTGCCCGTCTTCATGGGAGACCTGAGCAGCAACGCGGTATGCACCGCGTCGGCGAACTGCGGGGTGGGAGCCGGAGTGCTCGGTGTCTCTGCTCAGGTGCTGTCGCCGAGTGTGCCGATCGTCGTCGAGCGTCCGATGTACGTCAACGGCTTCAACTTCGGGGACGGCGTCATCCGAGACGGCCACAACGCGTTCGGCGTGAACGCGGCTGCCAAGCAGTGGAACTTCGCCGAAGGCACGACGTTGCAGGGCTTCCATGAGTACCTGACGTTGCAGAATCCTGGCACGACTCTGGCGAACGTCACGCTGAAATACGTCGACACGAGCGCGACCGTTACCAACAAGAGCGTGCAGGTTGCGGCGCATAGCCGGTCGACGGTTGCCGTGTTCAGCACTGCGAGCGGCGTCGGGCCGGGCGTGAGCGGCGTTTCAATCACAGTGATGTCGGATGTGCCGATCGTTGCGGAACGCCCCATGTACATGGTCTTCAATTTCGGAAACGGAGCCGTGGCGGGTGCGCACGATGTCGCCGGGGCGACGACGACCGGAACGACATTCGAGTTCTCAAATGCCTCCACCGCGTCGGGTGAGAATGACTACCTCACGATTCAGAACCTCAACCCGACCAACGCCAACCTGACCATCAGTTATTACGGTCCGGGGGGCCGCATCGTCCGCTATGCAACCGTCATGGCCAACAGCCGGCACACCGTCACGATCTGGGCTGGCAGTGAAGGGGCCGGGCCGAACCTGTCGCCACTCGGGATCCTGATTGTGTCCGATCTACCGGTGCTGATCGAAGAGCCGACGTACAATGCGTACCCCGCGACGTACGGCGCCACCGACACTGCTGGGTTCGTGCCGCCGGGCTCATAACGCGAGCGGTCTGGCGGAGTGGATGTAGTAGTATGCAACTACAATGTTGACGGTTCCGAGCGCCGCTGACCGGGTCGGTCGCGACCCGGAAACGATTCGACGCTGGATTCGTGCTGGCAAATTGCGTGCCGAACGAGTAGGAACCCAGCACATGATTCAGGAGGCGGATCTCGATCGGGCCGCTGGAGACTATGGCAGTCTGCCAATGCCAAAGGCATGGCGCAAAACCTGGACTGGTGAGCCGCAACCCGACTGGGTTCGGATACTCAGGCGCTCCAGACGCGGTCACTGAACACGATGTTGGTCGTCGATGCGAGCGTGGTTCTCCCGGCCTGCGCGTCCCGCGACGGGTTCGACGTTTTCGGCACGGAGGAGCTTGTTGCGCCGCCTCTACTCTGGTCGGAGTCTCGATCGGCACTCCACGAGGCCTTGTTTCGGCGTGAAATCTCGGCGGTCCAAGCCTTGCGTACGCTCGACGCACTCGACCATGCTCCCATTCGCGCACGCACCCAGCGCCGGCTCAGCCGGCGAGCATGGGATCTCGCGAATGAAATGGGTTGGGCGAAGACGTATGACGCGGAGTATTTGGCCTTGGCCCAGTTACTGGATTGCCGCTTCGTCACGCTCGATTCGCGCCTTTACGGTGGCGCCGCGAGACTGGGTTTCGTGGTCTCGCCGACCGAGCTTTAGCTCGGGTGCCAGGTCCCGGTGCTCGGCTTCGCGGCGTAGGTGCCCCCTGTCTTACCGAAACAAACGCTTCTATAACGATTTCGGATAGCTGACCCGCTGGGAACTGAGCGTATTGGTTCGTAAGATATCCGGGGATTGGGGCAGACCAGGCTGACGCATAGGCATCGACTCCTGGCCGGGGTCGTCGGCGCTGTCATGCTTTGTGCACCATCGGTGAGCGTCAGCGCTGCATCGACAATTCGTTCTAGCGCTCTTCCCGTTCGCTACAGCAAGTCAGGCCCTCCTCGCATCGCGCACTTCGGAACCAAGGCTCGACCGCGTCTGCCTTCGCCGGACCTGAAGAAGCCGCCGTTGTTCCGCAATCCTGCGGCGCTCAACGCCGCGAAGGTGAAGGCGGAGCAGGCGCTGCGTAACGCCGCCGACCCGGCGCCGCCGACGTTACCGCCGAGAGTTGCGGCACCGCTCGCGCCCGCGACTCCGACGCTGGCGACGCTGACCTCGTTTCCCGCCATGGGACTGGAGCAGCAGGTGGCGGACATGGGTCGTGACCAGGTCAGCGGTCCCGCGAACACCCAGATCGCCGTCAGTCCAACCCAGGTCGTCGAGGTCGTCAACGCGAACATGTCCGTCTGGACCAAATCGGGCGTGCGGGTAGATACCCAGGACCTGGCCCTGCTGCTCTCGCTTCCGTCGGGATTTGCGTTCGCCGATCCGAACATCCTCTACGACGCCGTCAGCAGCCGATGGTTCCTCTCCGGCTCCGCATTCAATGCCGCATTCGACAGCCACGTCTACATTGCGGCCTCGCAAACCTCGAACCCAAGCGGCACCTGGTACATCTACGATTTCGCCACGACGACCGGCGTGCTGATGGATCAGCCGCTTCTGGGGAATGGCGACCAGGTGATGACCCTGGTCTGGGGCGACTTCGCCGGCCCGTGCTCGCCGGCGTGCTCCTACCGGGGCGACGAGATGTATGCCATCGAGAAGTCCGAGTTGATGGCGGGATCCACTCCGTTAGACCGGGCAACGACACCGATGCCGGACCAGTCGCGTTTCGGAATCGTGCCCGCGCGCAGCCTGAGCTCGACGACGACGGAATACCTGGTCTGGAACAACTCGGATCCAACCAACCTGATGACGCAGACGACGGCGGGACCGACGGTCGGCATCCTCGCCATCACAGGACAGCCTGCCTTAGGCAACGTCGCGTTCACGGAGATGGCCACGCCCACCATTGCGGCGACGACCGCCCCGCCACGCGCGCAGCAACCGGGTGGGACGCCGCCGCTGGAGACCGGAGATGACCGGCTCCTGTCGGCCGTCTGGCAAAACGGCACCTTGTGGACCGCCGCCAACGAGGCCTGCCCCCTATTGGCAACGTCTGGATGCATTCGATTACTCAAAATCGACACGACCTTGGGAAGCCTGGCGACCGTCGTTGAGAGTGAGCTCGGCACGCCGTCGGACTTCGTCTACAACCCGGCCGTCTCGATGGGGGGCTCGGGCCAGCTGTTCGTCGCCTACAACGAGTCGAACACCAGCGTCTTTCCCCGCCTGGTCGGCGCGGCGCCCGGCACCAGCGCGGCGCCGACGGTGGTGATGTCGGGAAGCGCCGCGATCGACACCGGCCTCTGTGGGCTCGCGCCGTGGCGCAACTATTCGGGGGCGGCCGCGGATCCGATCGATGCGGCCGATGTCTGGGTCGCGGGCGCCTATGGCGCCAACGGCACCGACCTGTGTGACTGGCGTAGCGCGATCGGTCGATTGACGCTGGCGGCCCCGATGGTCAGCGCCTTCAGTCCGACCGCGGTACCGCAGGTGGGAAGCAGCGTGGTCGATGTCACGGGATCGGAGTTTGTTCCCGGCGGCACCTCGGTGCAATTTCCCAGCGGCCCGGGGACGAATGTCAACGTGATTTCGCCCGATGAGCTGATCGCTATGAGTCCGGCCAGTACGACCAGCACGTCCGGCGCCGTCACCGTGACCACGGCGAACGGCACGGCGTCGTCCGCCGGCACGATGAAGATCGTCCCTTACGGCTTCAACCCGTCACCGATTGCTCCGAATGGGAACCTGGCCGCCAACGCGACGGTGAGCGTCACCCTCGTTCCGCAAAGCGGCACACCATCCTATGTCTCCTTCAACGGCGTAGGTCAGGCCTGCGTGGCCGCCTCCTGCCCGGCGCCGCTGACAACGACGCCCACCCTGGTCACGCCGACCGGCGGGCAAATCGTCATCCATTACACCTCGCCGGGGGCCGGACTCAGCGGCACAGACGTAATTGCCGTCCAGGATACCGCGAGCTCGCCTACCAACGTCCTGACCGATAGCTACAGCTTCGGACCTGCCGTGACGAAAGTCGCCTTTTCGAACGCTCCGGCGATTGCCCCGGAGGGCGACCTCACCGGCGGCATCTCGGACCGCGTGACCGTGACGGCGACCGATGCGGCAAACACTCCGGTGGCCGGTGCCAGCATCAGCCTCTCGTTCCAGCCGGCCGCGGGCGGCGGGTCGGCGTCGGTATCGAATGTTGCGCTGACCGGCTCGGCGCAGCGCTTTACAACCGATGCCAACGGCCAGATTGCGATCGCGTACGCGACGCCGGGCGCACTGCCGGTAGCCGGCGGCACCGACACGATCTTGGCGGCCGCGGCAGGCGGGGCGACGGACCACGACAGCTATACCTTCCCACCCGTCACGACCTTCTATTTCGCCGAAGGGTTCACCGCCGGCGGCTTCTCCGAAATCCTTTCGCTGCTCATGCCCAATGAGAACGGGACGGTGCTGATCGACTACTACTCGCAAGCAGGCCACGGTCAGAGCATCGAGTTCCTCACCCAGGGCGCGGTCGAGCCGGTCGACGTCGGCGCGACCATCGGTGTCAACCAGCAAGTCTCGATCAAGGTCACGCTCCCAGGGCCCGGCATCGCTGAACGAACCTTGAACTTCAACTTCGGATCCTGGCACGGATCGACCAGCATCGTCGGCGTGAATGCGCCGTCGCTTCAATGGAACTTTGCCGAAGGATCGACCCTCAGTTTCTTCTCCGAGTACCTGACGCTGCAGAACTCCAACCCAGGCCCAGCCTCGGTCACGCTGAAATATTTCACCGACAAACCTGCAACCGCGACCAAGACGCTGACCCTGCCAGGGAGCACCCGAACGACGGTGGCCGTCTTCGATGGCGATCTCTCGACGCCGGGCGGGGACTGCGCCGTCACCGGGGGCAACGCCGTGCATTGCGGCGTAGGGCCAGGTGTCGTCGGGGTGTCGGTGAAGATCAGCTCGACCCTGCCGATCATCGCGGAGCGGCCCTTTTACGTGAACAACTTCAGTTTTGGCGACGGCCCCATCCGGGACGGCCACGTCGCTTTCGGCGCCACCAACCCCGGCACCGAGTGGGATTTCGCGGAAGGCACCACGCTCCGCGGATTCAAGGAGTACCTGACACTCCAAAACCCCAATTCAACGGTGGCTCATGCCCACCTCCAGTACCTGACCGATGTGCCCAACACCAACCCGCTGAAGTCGCTGACGCTTCCCTCCAACAGCCGCACCACGGTGGAAGTGTTCAGCGGGGACCGCAACTCGAATCCCAGCTGTACCGCCGGGGCGGGCGGGAGCTGCGGCATTGGGCTCGACATTGCCGGCGTCTCGCTCAAGGTCACGGCGGATCAACCGATCGTGGCCGAGCGGCCCATGTACATGTACTTCAACTTCGGGTCGGGCCCCGTTCCGGGTGCCCACGACGTCGTGGGGGCGACGGGGCTCGGGCGGCTCTTTGGCTACGCCTATGCATCCACCCTGGCCGGGGACAACGACTACCTGACGATCCAGAACCAGGGCAACACGCCCGCCAATATCGTGGCCACCTATTACACCAGCGTCGGTGGGAAGGCACAGACCTTCGCGGTGGCCCCCTCCAGCCGGCACACCGTTGAACTCTTCTCGTCCATGGAAGGCCCGGGGCCGGGCTACTACCCGCTCGGGATTGTGATCGAGTCGGACCAGCCGGTGCTGGTCGAAAAGCCGACCTACAGCCGAAATGCGACGACCTTTGGCGCCACAGACACGCTTGGATACACTCCAACAGGCTTTTGATTCAGCCCCCGAAGGAGGAGAACATGCACCATTCGTCCTGGACTCGCCGCCTTACTGCCATTGGACTGGCCTCGATCTTCGGCTGGCTTGCGGCCGCTCCCGTGGCGGCTGACTGGCCCACCTATCACCGTGACAACGCCCGAACCGCCTTTGACGGCCAGCTGGATCCCTTCACCTCCGCCACGCCCGGATGGGCGTCGGGAGGACTGGACGGAAAGACCTACGCCGAGCCTGTGGTCGCCGGCAACAAAGTCTTTGTCGCGACCGAGAACAATTCTGTCTATGCCTTCGACGTGACAACCGGCGTCAAGCTGTGGCAATACCATGGCGGGACGCCCGTCCCTGGCGGCAACTTCTCCTGCGGCAACATCAACCCCAACGGGATCACCGGGACGCCCGTCGTCGACGCCACCACGAATCGCCTTTACGCCGTGATCACGGTCTCCGCACCGGGGACAACCTACGAGCTGGTGACGGTCGACACCAACACGGGGACGGCCATCGGCGCACCGGTCGTCCTCAGCTACATCGGCTTCAGCGTCAGCCATCAGGGCCAGCGCGGCGCCCTGGTTTTGGCGAACGGCATGGTCTACGTGCCTTTTGGAGGGCGCGACGGAGATTGCAAGCCGTATGACGGTGTCGTGTTCGGCGTCCCGGTCAACGGCGGCGCCGTCATCCACTACACGACGCCAACCAATGGTGCGGGGGCGGGCATGTGGGCGACCGGCGGCGTGGCGGCAGATGGATCCGGCACCCTCTATGTCGCCACCGGCAACTCAGCATGCGTCTCCACCTATGACTACGACGATTCGGTGATCAAGCTCTCGGCGGGCCTGGCGAAGCTTGATCAGTGGGCGCCCACGGACTGGGCATCGCTGTCCTGCGCGGACAACGACATCGGCTCGAGCGCGCCGACGTTGCTCCCGGACCTGGGCCTGATCTTCATCCAGGGGAAGGAGCCGACCGGATACCTCCTGAGCCAGAGTGCACTCGGCAGCACCTTTAGCGGCAGCACCTTCAACGCGGGCGGCGAGGTCTTTGCAGGGCCCGGATGCAGCGGCCGGTCGTTCGGTGCCTCCGCCTACATGTCGCCTTTCATCTTGGTCCCCTGCGATAACGGACTCGTCGGGCTCAGAGTCGATCCGGTCACCAAGACGTTTTCCAAGGCGTGGACCGTTTCGAGCAACTTCAGTGGCCCCCCGATCGTTGCCGGCGGCGCTGTGTGGAACATCAGCGGCGGCACGCTTCACGCCTACGATCCGGCGACCGGCGCGCTGCGCTACTCGCACGCCGTGGGACCGTTTAGCACGAGTTTCCCGACGCCCGGCGCCGATGGGGGCCGGATTTTCGTGGCGAACGACACTAACGTGCAGACCTTCCTCGTGGATCCGACCTGCACGACGGCGACCACACCAACGTCGACGAGCGGGACCGGGGCGACCAACTTCTACTTTGCCGAAGGCTTCACCGCGCCCGGCTTCAACGAGTGCCTGGCGCTGCTGATGCCCAACACCAGCGGCACGGCGACCATCGACTACTGGACCAAGACCGGCCACACGCTGGGAACGATCGCCATGGTCGCCGGCCAGGTGACGACCGTTAGCGTCAATGCTGCTGTAGGCGCGAACCAGGAAGTGTCGGTGAAGGTGAACTTGCCGGGGCCCGGGATCGCGGAACGGCTGCTGAATTTCAATTTCGGTGGCTGGCACGGCTCGACCGACATCGTCGGAGTGCCGGCCACGAACACGGAGTGGGACTTCGCCGAAGGCTCGACCCTGAGCATCTTCAGCGAATACCTGACGCTGCAGAATCCAAACGGGGTTGCCGTCCCGGCAACGCTCGCCTACATGACGGACAGCGGCGCCCATCCGAGCAAGACGGTGAGCCTGCCGGCCAACAGCCGGACCACGGTAGAAGTCTTCAAGGGTGACACGACCAGCACCCTGGCGTCGTGTACGCCGAACGGCGCCGGGTCGAACTGCGGGGTTGGGCCGGGGATCGGCGGCGTGTCGGTTAAGGTCACGACCCCCAGCGGACAACCGATCGTGGTAGAGCGGCCCTTCTACGTCAACGGCTTCAGTTTCGGTTCCGGCCCGATCAACGATGGCCATGTCGCCTTTGGCGCCAACGCCGCGGCGACGCAGTGGAACTTCGCCGAAGGCACGACGCTGCCGGGCTTCAGCGAGTATCTCACCCTGCAGAATCCGAACAACGCCACGGCCGACGTGACGCTGCGCTATACCGACCAATCGGCAACCGTCACCACGCGCACGCTCAGCGTCAACCCGCTGAGCCGCTCCACCGTCGAGGTCTTCAAAACGCTCTATGGCGTCGGCCCGGGCGTGGCCGGGGTATCGACCACGGTGACGTCGACGCTGCCCATCGTGGCCGAGCGGCCCATGTACGTCTATCGTGACTTCGGCGCCGGCCCGGTTGCCGGGGCGACCGACGTCATCGGGGCCACCGCTTTGGGCACCCTCTTCGGGTTCGCCGTGGCATCGACCTCGTTGGGCAACAGCGATTACCTGACGCTGCAGAATCCGGGCACGACGACCGCTGCCAACGTCAGCATCGACTACTACATCGTCGGTGGAAAGGTCACGAAAACGGTAACGGTGAACGCCAACACGCGCTTGACGGTGCCGGTGTTTGGGACCGCCAGCGGCGTCGGAACCGGCCGGGTCGTGCTGGGCATCGTGGTGACGAGCACCAACGCGGTACCGATCCTGGTAGAGAAGCCGACCTACAGCGCTAACGCCTCGAGCTACGGCGCGACTGATACCCAGGGCTACTCGCCGGTCAGCTTCTAAGCAAAAACGTCGGAAGCCGCCCGGTGGCGGCTTCCGACCCTGGCGCCCTCCGCCGCATCCTTATGAAAACAACCAACGGGACGAGCTCGTCACCCACCTGGACGCCGCTGACGGACGCACAAGCCACGCTGGCGATCGGCGCGCTGGCGATCGACCCCAACAATTCGGGCACCATCTACGCCGCCACCGGCGAGCCGAACAAGTGCCAGGACTGTCTGCCTGGCCAGGGCGTGCTCAAGTCGACCGATGGCGGCGCTCACTGGAGCCTGCTCGCCTTGAGTCCCCAGCACCGGACGAGCGCCCTGGTCGTCGACCGCAGCAACAGCAGCCGGTTGCTGATGGCCACGACTCGAGGGCTGTTTGTCTCGAGCGACGGTGGCGCCAGCTGGACGCAAAATACCCAGATCAACTCGGTCACCGCGGCCATCAGTTCCAGCACTGCGGTGACCGGTGGCATCAACAGCCTGATGCAGGATCCGGTCAATCCCAATGTCTTCTGGGCCGCGATGGCCGACTGGTGTAGTACCGAAGGCGGAAGCATCGTGGTCTCCAGGGACTCGGGGGCCACCTGGGCAGAGTCGACGCACTTTCCGACCCTGCCCAACGCGACCCGGCTCGCGCTCGCCCTGGGGAAGGACACCACCAACCACGTGGTGGCGTACACGGCGCTCGCTGCTTGTCCCGGCGGAATCTACGTCGACGGCCAGCTGCTGGGGATCGGCAAGAATCCCGACGCCGATGGCGCCGGCCAGTGGACGGTGATCCAGCCCAGCGCGAGCCTTCCGGACTTCTTCGCGGAGCCGCCCCCCGATACCGTCCACCAGGGCTGGTACGACGTCATGGTGGCGGTCGACCCGGCCGATCCGAACCGGGCGCTGTTCGGCGGCGTCACCCTGCTGGCGACCCAGGACGGCGGAGCGACGTTCGCGGACATCGCGCGGCCTTACAGCAGCGCGCCACTCCTGCATCCCGATTTTCACGCCGCCGCCTTCACCGGCGCCAACACGTTCTACATCGGCAACGACGGAGGCGTCTGGCACAGTAGCGACCTGGGAGGCAGCTATGCGAACCTCAACCACACGCTGGCGATCACGCAGCTCTATGCGGGCGCCAGTCAGAACACCGGTTTCCTGCTCGGCGGGAGCCAGGATAACGGCACGCTCGGCATCGTGCCCGGTGGATCGACAGCACCGGTGTGGACGCAGTTGCTCGACGGCGACGGCGGATGGACGGCCATCGATCCGACAACCGGGTCGAAGGTGGTGTGGAGTGAGCAGACCAACCTCGATCTATGGAAAGGGACGTACGACTCGCCGGCTTCGACCTGGACGGAGACCGGGCCCTGCGGCACGACAGGATGTACGGAAGCCACCGATTTCATCGCGCCCTTCTTGATGGACCCGAACAATGCCGCTCGCCTCTACGCGGGCAGTACCTATGTCTATCGAACGGTCGATGGTGGAACCAATTGGAGCAAGACGAGTGGAGACCTGACCTTCGGCCATGCGTTTGCCGATCCGGACTACCTGCACACGATGGCGCTGGCGGCGAGTCCGACCTCGACCGCGGTCCTCGCTGGGAGCTGGTTCGGAAAGGTTTCGAGGAACGCCACGGCCGACTCCAGCTCGACCTGGACGGATATCACGGGCAACTTGCCCGCCTACAGCGTCTCGGCTGATACGGGCAATGCCTGGATCAGCGGGCTGGCCATCAACCCCACAAATCCCAGCGAGGCGTGGGCGGCCATCGGCGTCAGCAGCGGGGCGCGCGTCTGGCACACGACCAACGCCGGCGCGAGCGGCGGCACCGTGTGGACCGATATCACTGGAGTGGGGGCCGCGGCGGTCCCGGATCTCGTGATCGACACCATCACCGTCGACCCGAAAAATCCACAGACGCTCTTCATCGGCACCGATGCCGGTGCCATGGTCTGCGGGACGTGCGGCGGCACCCTCGCGCTGGGAAGCTGGTCGCCATTAGGGAGCGGACTTCCAAATGTTCGCATCGACGCCATTACGCCGACGTCCGATGATGCCACGCTGGTCGCCTGGTCGCACGGGCGGGGAGTGTGGTCGCTGACCAGCGGACCGAAGGCAACCCTGAGTCCGACCAGCCTGAGCTTCGGTAACCAGACGGTTGGGACGACGAGTGCCTCCCAGGCGGTCACCCTAACCGACAGCGGAACCCAGCCGCTGCTCATCACCGCGATCAGTGCCAGCGGCGACTTCAGCCAGACCAACGCCTGCGGCGCGGCGGTTCTTCCCGCTGCGAGCTGCACGATCAACGTCACGTTTTCGCCCACGGCCACGGGCCCGCGGACGGGCACGCTGAGCGTCACCGACAACGCGGGCGACAGTCCACAGACGGCCGCGCTCGAAGGGACGGGGACGGCGCCGCCGAATCCCTATGGCAGCCTGACGCCGGCGTCGGCTGATTTCGGCAACCAGGAGGTCGGAACCACCAGCCAGCCGAAGACCTTCACCCTGACCAATGGCGGCGGCATGCCCCTGACGATCAGCGGCATCACGGCGACGCCCGACTTCCAGGCAACCGACAGTTGCCCCCGCTCACCCTCCTCACTCGCACCCGGCGCCAGCTGCTCGATCGACGTCACCTTCGCCCCGTCGGCCCGGGGTGGCCAGACCGGGACGCTGTCCATCAGCGACAACGCCACCAATACGCCACAGACCGCGTCGCTGTCCGGGACTGGCGTGCAGGCCGGCGCCAGCTTGAGCCCAGCGAGCCTGGCGTTCGGAAACCAGCACGTCGGGACTACCAGCCCGGGCCAAAACGTGACCCTGACCAACTCGGGCAATGAGGCGCTCAGCATTAGCGGCATCGCGACTACCGGCGATTTCAACCAGACGAACAATTGCGGGTCATCGCTCGCAGCGAGCAGCAGCTGCACCGTCACGGTGACCTTCACCCCGACCGCTTCTGGCAGCCGGAGCGGAACGCTCAGCGTCTCAGACAACGCCTCGGGCAGCCCGCAGACGGCCTCGCTGTCCGGGACCGGCACGCAAGCCCAGGTCACGCTGAGCCCAACAAACCTGAGCTTTAGCGCGCAGGACGTCAACACGACGAGCCCGGCGCAGGCGATCACGCTGACCAACACCGGCAACGAGACGCTGTCAATCAGCGGGATCTCGACGCAAGGCGATTTTGCCCAGGGCAACACTTGCGGGCAGGCGGTGGCCGCCGGCGCGCAATGCACCATCAGCGTCAGCTTCATGCCGACCACGGCCGGCGCGCGCACCGGGACGCTGACCGTGAACGATAGCGCGCCGGGCAGTCCGCACCAGGTATCCCTGGCCGGCATCGGCCTCTTGCATTTCTATTTCGCCGAAGGGTTTACCGCCCCCGGTTTCGAGGAAACGCTTTCGCTTCTGACCCCCAATCACGACGCGACGGCGACCATCGACTATTACACGCCCTCATCGCACACCACGGTGACCCGGCACCTCACCGCCGGCCAGGTGCTGCCCGAGTCGGTGAACACCGATGTCGGCCCGAACCAGTCAGTGTCGGTGCGCGTAACCCTGGACGCGATGGGCGTGGTCGAGCGCACCATGCACTTCCAGTTCGGCGCCTGGCACGGCTCGACCGACATCGTCGGCGTGACCCACGGATCGTCCGAGTGGGATTTCGCCGAGGGCTCGACGCTGGCCGTCTTCAGCGAGTACCTCACGCTGCAAAACCCCAACTTCTCCCCGGTCTTCGTCGACCTCCATTACCTCACGGACACCGGCGTTTCGTCCACCAAGACCGTGGCCCTGACGCCGGAGAGCCGCACGACGATCCCGGTGTTCGTCGGAAATCCGACGCCGAATAGTGCCTGCGACCCCAACGCCAGCTGCGGCATCGGGCCGGGCTACGCCGGCGTCTCGGTGCAGGCCATCGCGCAAAACGGGAAGCCGATCATCGCCGAGCGTCCCTTCTACGTGAATGGGTTCAGCTTCGGCTCGGTCGCCATCCGCGACGGCCACGTGGCGTTCGGCGCCAACGCCGCCGCGATGCAGTGGAATTTTGCCGAGGGGACGACGCTGCCCGGATTCAACGAGTATCTGACCCTGCAAAATGCCAACGCGACGCCATCAACGATTCAGATCCATTATTACGACCAGCGCGGCGCACAGGCGACGAAAACCGTGACGCTGCCGGCGAACGCGAGGACCACGATCCAGGTCTTCACCGGCACCTTCTCCGATGGCACCTGCACGGTGGTCAACGGCACCGGCGTGGGCTGCGGCGTAGGCGCCGGGATCACGGGGGTCGCGGTGCAGGTCACCGTGAATCCGGGGAGCCCGCCGATTGTCGTGGAGCGCCCGCTCTACATGGTCCGCGACTTCGGGACCGGACCGGTCGCCGGCGCAGAGGACGTCCTCGGCGCCACCCAGCTGGCCCAGGCATTCGGCTTTGCCTGGGCATCGACCCGGCCCGGCGACCATGACTTCCTGACGATCGAAAACCCGAACCCTGCGCCCGCGACCATCACCATCCGCTATTTCGGCCCCAATGGCCCCATCGGCGGCGCCGGCACGGTTTCGATCGACGCGCATGCCCGCCAGACCATCGACCTCTCGGACCCGACGGTGGGTGGCGTCGGCGCCGGCCAGGGCCAGGTCGGCATCATCCTCGACTCCACGCGGCCGGTCCTGGTGGAGAAGCCCACCTACAGCTCCAATCCGACGACCTACGGAGCAACCGATACCGCCGGTTACGCACCGAACAGCTTCTAAGAGCGTTTATCCAGTTCGAAAGCGATAGCGGCACTGTTTGCTTGTAACGAAGTGCAAACGCAGGTGTCGGGCGCATGGCCCGTTTAAGCTCTCGGACCGGGGAAGCCGTTTTCGGACCATGCAGAAACGCCTTCTCCTCACCATTTCCATTGCGGCGCTCGTCAGCGCCGGACAGGTCTTCACCATGCCGCCCGCGCTCGCCGCCGGCGGCACGAAGCCGGCTCCGAGCGGAAGGTCCTGGGTCAATCCGATCAAGGACGAGCACGTCAAGCCGTTGCCCGCGGGCTTCAGGGCGAGCAGCGCGCAGCACGGATTCCCGGCGCAGGAACCGCAGCCGACGGCCGGCCGCGGCGGATTGACGGGCGCTGAGCGGACAACGACCGCGCAGACCGCCGCCGCGGATACAAGCATCCAGTTCCTGACGAGGCCCTACACCACATGGCACAACATCACGTCAGTCTTCGACCACTGCGTTCCCGACTACAGCACGGACGGGAAGGTCTGCCGCTTCGATGGTTCGGTCGGGTACAGGAGTAATGGCGTCGACCCCAGCTTCTCGCTCGGCTACGCGCAAACGCTGGGCGGCAGCGACTACCTCTACTACGACGGCCACAACGGCTGGGACTATTCGATGTACTACGAAAACGTCCTGGCGTCCGCCGACGGCGTGGTCCGCATCGCCGGCACCGATTCGATCAATCCCTGCTTCGGTCAGACGATCACGGTCGACCACCTGAACGGCTTTACGACCCGCTACGCGCATCTCTCCAAGATCTACGTCGCCTCGGGGCAGTCGGTCTCGCGCGGGCAGGTGATCGCCCAAAGCGGCAACACCGGCTGCAGCACCGGCCCGCACCTCCATTTCGGGGTCTACATCACGAGCTCCTGGACCGCCGTCGACCCGTGGGGCTGGTCCGGCGCGCCGGGCGCTGACCCGTGGCCCTCCGACCCGGGCAACCTGTGGCTCACCGGTTATGCGCAGTTCCCGCTGCCGACAGCACCCAGCAACGTGATCGCTATCCCGGGTGTGCAGTCCGCCCAGGTATCCTGGACGCCGCCGTCGTTCAGTGGCGGCACGCCGATCACGAGCTACATCGTCAGCGCGTCGCCCACCATCGCACCGGTTACCGTGTCGGGCTCGACGACCTCCGTCGTGATCGGCGGCCTGACCAACGGCACCTCTTACACCTTCACGGTGACGGCGGTCAACTCGGTGTCGAGCGGAGCCTCCTCGGCGACCTCGAACGCCGCGACTCCGAACAGCAGCTCGACCTTCTACTTCGCCGAGGGGTCCACCAACCCCGGGTTCTCCGAGACCCTCTCCATCCTCGGTCCGAAGCAGGCGGGCCTGGCGACCATCGATTACTACACCGCGCAAGGCGGGACGAGCACGAGCCTGGCAGCCTTTGACGCCGGCAAAGTCACCACGGTCGACGTCAACGGGACGCTCGGTTCGGCCAGGGACGTCTCGATCAGGGTCACGTTACCCGTGCCAGGCGTGGTCGAACGCAGCCTCCACTTCAACACTGGCCTGTGGCACGGTTCCACCGACCAGATCGGGGTGTCGCAGCCGGCAACCGAATGGGACTTCGCGGAGGGCTCGACCCTGTCGTATTTCAACGAATACCTGACGCTGCAGAACCCGAATCCCTCGGCCGTGACCGTCAACCTCAACTACTTCACCAGCAGCGGTAATCACCCGGTCAAGACGTTGTCGCTGCCGGGCGTCTCGCGGACCACGGTCGAGGTCTTTGGTGGCGATCCCGTGAACAATGTGGTCGGTTGCGTTCCGGAAGGCAGCGGTGCATCCTGTGGAGTCGGGCGCAACTTCATCGGGGTGTCGGTGCAGGTGAAGTCGACGAGCCTGCCGATCGTGGCCGAGCGCCCCCTCTACGTCAACGGTTTTAGTTTCGGCTCGGGAATTATTCGCGATGGCCACGACGACTTCGGGGCGAACGGCGCCGCCACGGTCTGGAACTTTGCCGAAGGCACGACGCTGGCGGGGTTCAACGAGTACCTCGCCCTGCAGAACCCGGGCGGCACGGTCGCCAACCTGACGATGAGCTTTCTTGACGGCAGTGGCTCGAAGACCGTGCGAACCCTTGCGGTGCCGGCCAACAGCCGGTCCACCGTCCCGGTGTTCGACGCCATTCAGGGGATCGGACCGAACGGCGCCGCGGTCTCCGTCCAGGTCACGTCGGATCAGCCGATCGTCGTCGAGCGACCGATGTACATGGTTCGCGACTTCGGCTCAGGCGTGGTGGCCGGCGCGACGGTCGCGGTCGGCTCCACCGGGCTCTCCACGCTCTTCGGGTTCTCCGCCGGATCGACGCTCGCCAGCAACCACGAGTACCTGACGATCGAGAATCCAGGAGCAACCGCGGCCAATCTCACCGCCACCTACTACACGGGCGGTGCCGCTGTCGTTAAAAGCTTCGCGGTGGCTGCGGGAAGCCGCCACACGGTGGATGTCTCGAGCGCCGCGGAAGGCGCCGGCACCGGGTTCGCGACCATCGGCATCGTGCTCAGTTCCGACCAGCCGATCCTCGTCGAGAAGGCGTCGTACGACGCCAATCCCGCGACCTACGGCGCCACCGTCGCGATCGGGTTCTCACCGGCGAGCTTCTAACGTAAACTCACCGACCAGCATGGCACGTGGTTTGGCGGAGACCGCGCGATCTCCCTCTACGGCAACGGAACGCTCCGACAGGTCTCTTCCACCGGGGCTCGGTCCGCAGGTCGCGCCGCCTGACCGCGGCCAGGGGCTACCATCCCTCGGATGGGCGCTGCTGCTGCCGCTCGCGGCGCTGCTGGCCTTCCTGATCTGGCACCTCTACCAGCGGATTGACCCGACCCACGGGTTCGACTACCAGGGACACCTCGATTACGTCCGGTACATCGATCTCAGCGCCTCCCTGCCGCTGGCCAGCCAGGGTTGGGAGATGTACCACCCGCCTGCCTACTGGGCGCTGGCCGCGGCGAGCTTCGAGTTGATCCACCGGCTGGGCGCCGGCCTGACGTTGACCGATGCCGGGCAAGGCCTGGCGACGGCCGCCTGGATCCTCGAGGGTGTGGTGGCGGCGATCCTCGTCCGGGTCCTGGGTGGCAACTGGATCGGCGCGGCAGCCGCGGCGGCGCTCAGCTGGCTGCTGATCGGGCAATCCATCGTCGGCACCGCGCTCTACAACGAGACGTTGACTGGACTGGGCGTCGGAACCTTGCTGCTCGGCGGGGCGCTCTGGTACCAGCGCCGACCGGGTGGACTCGTGGTGCTCGGGATCGGCTTTGCCCTCGCCATCCTGTCGAAGTACTCCGGACTGCTGGCGGCGCTCGTGGCGGTTCCGATCATCGTCTGGGTTACGCGTGAGCGCCTCAAGCCGGTGTTGATGGCCCTGCTCCCCGGTGCCGTTATTGGCATGCTCGTCTACGGCCGAAACCTCCTCGCCTTCGGCACCCCGGTCCCGAGCAATATCGACATCTTCAAGTTGCGGACCTTCGATTCGATGGGCTGGGGACACCCGGCCGGCTATTTCACCACGCTGAGCCCCGGCTTTTGCGCCGCCCCGCATTCGTTCTGGATGGGACTTTGGAAGTGGCTGTGGGCGACCGACTGCCTGCCCATGGCCCCGTGGCGGAATGTCGTGGAGGGGAAGCTGCTCGTCGTTGCCCTCGCCACCACCGCCATCATCGTCGTCGCGCTGGTCTGGGCATCCATCCGCAGCCGGCGGGATCCTCGGCTTCTGATGCTCCCGGCGTCCGCAATCGTTGTGATTGGCGGCGTCATCGCCTACAACATCAAATGGCCGGCCATCTCGAATGACAAGGGGGTCTACCTGCTGGCCGCGATCGTCCCAGTGGCGGCGGCCGTCGGGTTACTGGTCCACCGCCTGAGCCACCGACGCTTGGCCGGGTTGCTGGCCTACGCCGCCATCCTTGGATGGTCCGCCTTCATGGTGCATGCGGCGCTGGGCTAGCGGCCTGCTGGCGATGGCGCTGCTGCTGAGCGCGTGCGGCCAGGCGCCGCCGTCGCTTACGGTGAGCGCCGCCTCGAGCACGGCCGGCGGCGTCGCGGTGCGGCTCATCTCCAGCCAGTTTGTCGATACGACCCAACCGTGGGAAAAGCCGCCGGCCGGGTTCGATTGCCTCCATTACGTGGTGGAGGGGACCTCGGTCGACGGTAGCCGCCACGAATTGCGCGCCGAGCAGTTCAGCGTGGCCGGGGCCGCCCCGGCCGCCGCGGCCGTCGGCCGATGCGACGCGCCGCAGATCGAGCCGACCTGGATCGGACCACAACCGGTCGACCTCTCGATCAGCTTCCTGATCGCTGCCGGCGGCAGCGTGCCACCGCTGTTCTGGCGTCCCTGACGGCCGGCGGTTGACGCCACCCCGGGTCCCCGTAAACTGGTGGCACCGATGAATCCCGAAGCCGGCCCCGAGGGCACCGTGGACCGGCCGCTTGGCGTGATCGTGCCGGTCTTCAACGAGTCGACGACGCTGGCGCAGGTGCTCGATCGGGTGCTGGTGCAACCACAGGTCGGCCAGGTCGTCGTCGTCGATGATTGCTCCAGCGATGACACCGAGACGATCGCTCGCCGCTTTGCCGAACAGGACCCGCGGGTGGTGGTCGAGCGGCACGTGTCGAACCAGGGAAAGGGCGCGGCGGTCCGCACGGGGCTGGCGGCCATCACGATGCCGATCACGATCATCCAGGATGCCGATCTCGAGTATGACCCGCTCGAGTACGAGGTGTTGATCGGGCCGATTCTCGAGGGCCGCGCCGACGTCGTCTACGGGGTACGTGGCTTCGCCAGCCAAACGGCCTACTCCTACTGGTTTGTGATCGGCAACCGGCTGGTCACCACCGTGACCAACATCCTTTTCAACTGCTACATCAAAGACATGGAGACGGGCTTCAAGGCCATGCGCACCGACCTGATGCGGCGGCTGCGGCTGCGCGGCAGCCGATTCGGCATCGAGCCGGATATCACGGCCCGGGTGCTCCGCCTGGGGTATCGCATCCACGAAGTGCCGATCAGCTATTACGCGCGCAGCCGGGAAGAGGGCAAGAAGTTGACCTGGCGCGACGGCGTCAAAGCGCTGGGCACCTTACTCCGCCTGCGTCTCACCACGCAGCGCCGGCTATTCGGCAGTGAGGCCGATCAATACCACATCGAACGGCATCGCGAGCTGGCCGCGGCCCGACGCCTTCCTGAACTCAGCTCCGGCCGGATCGTCGCGATCAGCTCCGGCGACGAGCGGGAACGAGAGCGCGTGCCCCATCTGCCCTAACGGGCTGCCCCGATAGGCAGGGAGGCATGCCTGCGGAACCGTCCGATAAGGCCTTGTTCGCACCGGGTGGCGGACCGAGACTGGTCACGTGCGCAAGGGGCGAGGCCTTGGCGCGGCGGCAGCCCTGTGCCTGTCGCTGACCGGCTTTGGCCTGCTGTCACCCATCCCGGCCGCTGCCGCTGACCTGACCGTCCAGGGGGTTTCGGCCTGGGACGATCCCCTCGGTGGCATCGTGCACGTGGTTGGCGAGGTCCTCAACAGTGGTGCCGTCAACTATCAGCCGGTTATGGTCCGCTGCACGCTGGTCGATGCCGCCGGAGCGACGCTGATCGACTCGAAGTCGATCGAGGCCAACATCCTGATGCCGAACGAGAAGGCCCCCTTCGACACGCTGTTCTTCACCGGAGCCGGATCCCACTCTCCGAGCTGCAGTGTAAGCGGTGCGCAAACCTCCTTCGAGCCCGACCACAATTTCAAGGCCGTGATCACCGATGTGACGTTTCCGGCCGACGGTTCTCAGCACGTGATTGGCACCCTGACCAATAACAACACCGTGGACGAGAGCAACATCAGGGTCGTCCTGACGTCCTACGACCCCAGCAGCCCTGGAACCGTGATCGACGAAGGCGTCGCCTGGGTGGATGGCCCGGTCTCGGCAAACGGTGGAGCGGCGACCTTCGATCTGAACGCGAACACGACCCGTCACTGGGATACGAGTCCCGCTGACTCAGCAGTGCTCAGCGAGGCGCCATCGCCAGCGGTGGTGCTGTCAACCGACACCCTCGCCTTTCCCGACCAGGTGCAGGGCACCGTCAGCGCCGAGCAGGTCCTCTACGTCCGCAACATCGGCACCGGGAACCTGACCTTCACCGACATCCCCACCTTTGGGGGGACCAATCCGGCGGACTTCGGTCGGGCTGCGGACGACCAGTGCTCGGGCACAACGGTCGGCCCTGGCGCCGCCTGCAGCATGGGCATCACCTTTACGCCGCAGGCGGTCGGCGCCCGGAGCGCGAGCCTGACGATCAATGACAACGCCAATGGCTCGCCAGGCGTTGTCACCCTGACCGGAAACGGCCTGGCTCGTCCGAGCATCGCCGTCGGCGCGACAAGCCTGGAGTTCGGGTCGCAGATGGTGGGCACGACCGGGCAGACCGTCGTACAGCTGACGAGCAATGGGCTTGATCCGGCATCGATCAACAGCATCCTGGTCGACGACACCTCCGATTTCGGCGTCGACGGGTCCGCCTGCCTGCTCAATGACATCCAGCCCGGCAGCGCCTGCCAGATCAGCCTCGCATTCCACCCACAACTCGACGGGCCGCTCAGCGGAACGCTAACCATTAGGAGTGACGCCCGGCAGGACCCGGTCACGATTCCCCTGTCGGGCACCGGGACGCACGCGGTCCCGGGGGCGGCACTGAGCCCCACGCATCTCACCTTCGGCTCGCAAACCGTTGGCACGACATCGCCATCGCAAACGGTCACCCTGACCAACACTGGAATTGGATCCCTGACCATTACTGGCATCACGTCTAACAACGGCGACTTCGTCGTCCAAACGAACGGTTGCGGGGCCACGCTGGCCAGTGGTGCCAGCTGCGCCGTTGCGGTCACGTTCGCGCCGAGCAGCGCCGGCGATGCATCGGGAACGCTGACGGTCACGGACAACGCGGGCTCCGGCTCGCAGATCGTCGCGCTGACCGGGACCGGGAGCACGGAAACGGACTTCTACTTCGCCGAAGGGTTCACCGGACCAGGGTTCCAGGAGACGCTCACCCTGTTGATGCCCAACAACGCCGGTACGGCGACGGTCGACTATTACATGAAAGACGGCGCCCATACAACCAGCCTGGTGTCACTGCAGGAGGGCCAGGTTAGGAGTGTCGACGTCAACGCCGACCCTAACGTCGGACCGAATCAAGAAGTCTCCATTCGGGTGAAGCTGCCCTTCCCGGGCGTCGCCGAGCGCGTCATGCATTTCCGGTTCGGAGCCTGGTATGGCTCGACCGACATCGTCGGGACCACGACGCCGAGTTCCGAATGGGACTTCGCCGAGGGATCGACGCTCGGGTCCTTCAGCGAATACCTGACGCTGCAGAATCCCAATGGGGTCGCGGTCTCGGCGACGCTCGCTTACATGACGGATAGCGGTGCCCATCCGAGCAAGACGGTGAGCCTGCCCGCCAACAGCCGGACCACGGTGGAAGTGTTCAAGGGTGACACCATCAGCAACCAGCCGTCGTGTATCCCGAATCTCAGCGGATCGAACTGCGGCGTTGGGCCTGGGATAGCCGGGGTGTCGGTCAAGGTCACGACGCCTAACGGTCAGCCGATCGTGGCGGAGCGGCCCTTTTACGTCAACGGCTTTAGCTTTGGTTCCGGCCCCATCAACGATGGGCACGTCGCCTTCGGAGCGAACGCCCCGGCGACGCAGTGGAACTTCGCCGAAGGCACGACCCTGCCGGGCTTCAACGAGTACCTCAGCCTGCAGAATCCGAGCAACGCCAGCACGGCCAGCGTCACGCTGCGCTATACCGACCAATCCGGAACCGTCACCACCCGTTCGGTGAGCGTCAACCCACTGAGCCGGGTGACGGTCGAGGTCTGGAAGACGCTCCACGGCGTCGGTCCGGGCGTCGCCGGGGTATCGACCACGGTGACATCGACCCTGCCGATCGTCGCGGAGCGCCCCATGTACGTCGTTCGCGACTTCGGCAGCGGCTCTGTGGCCGGCGCAACCGACGTGGTCGGCTCGACCACATTTTCGACTCTGTTCGGGTTCGCCGCGGCGACCACGGTTTCCGGAGAGAACGACTTCCTTACGATCCAGAACCCCAGCAGCACGACCGTGGCCAAGGTGCACATCTCCTATTACACGGCGTCGCAGACATTTCCCCGAGACCCCGTAACCGTGAACCCGAATACGCGGTTGACGGTACCGATCTTCAGCGCGGTTTCCGGCGCACTGGGGTCGGGCTATGCCGGCGTTGGGATCGTGATCCTATCGGAGCAGCCGGTGCTCGTTGAAAAGCCAACGTACAGTGCCAACTCCGACACCTATGGCGCGACCGACACGCTGGGGTATTCGCCGCCGAATTTCTAGCCAGTCTCACTGGCGGTGCAAATACCGCGACATATAGACCACAGATGCGAACGAATCGTGACGCCTATGTGAAGCGGGCAAAGCGCCATTTCCGCCCGCGTTACATGGGCAATGGCTTCCATCCGCGCACGCGTCGGAACGTTGGGGGCGACGGTAGTGATTGCTCTCCTTGCCGGCCCAGCCGTGCCCGCGGCGGCCGGCAGCTCCAACCTCCAGACACTGATCAACCAGGATCGCGCGTCCAACGGAGGGCTGGCGCCGCTCGCCTGGAGCGATTGCCTGGCGGCGGTCGCGCAGCAGAATGCACAGCGCATCGCCGCCCAGGGATTCCTCTCCCATACCGATGGTCCCGAACTTGGCCTCGCCTGCGGCACGGGTGCGACGCAGGCCGGCGAAAACATCGCGTATATCTCCAGTGGCATCGACGACAACCAGGTCAACACGATGTATATGAACAGCCCCGGGCATCGCGCCAACATCCTCGGTCCCTACAACTACGTGGCCACGGCCTGGGTGATCGCACCCAACGGCTGGGCGTTCAACGCGGAGGAATTTCTCAATGCGCCAAGCCTTCCAGCCTGGCCACCGGCGGTGAGCGGCAGCTTTTATTTCGCGGAAGGCTTCACCGGCGGAGGCTTCAGCGAAAGCGTCTCGGCTCTGATGCCCAATCAAAACGGGTTGGGGATGGTCGACTATTACACGCCGGTGGGGCATATGGGGACGATTCCGATGGCGCTGACCGCCGGCCAGGTGAGCGTTGAAGACGTCCTACCGGACGTGGGCGCCGACCAGCAGCTGTCAACCAAGGTCTCGCTTCCGGGCAAAGGCGTGGTGGAACGGATCATCCACTTCAACAACGGGACCTGGTATGGATCGTCGGACGTGGTCGGCGTCCCGCAGCCCGCGCTCGAATGGGACTTCGCTGAGGGGTCGACGTTAGCCCAATTCAGCGAGTACTTGACTCTGCAGAATCCGAATGCCACGCCGGTGACGGCCACGCTCAATTACGTGACCGACGTGGTCGGCGTCCATCCGACAAAAACTCTGGTCCTGCCGGCAACCAGCCGGACGACCATCCCGGTCTTCATGGGCGACACCGCGACCACCGCCAGCTGCAATCCGGCGTCGAACTGTGGGGTCGGGCGAAGCTTCGCCGGCGTCTCGGTCCAGGTGCTGGCCACCTCGCCGATCGTTGCCGAACGACCCTTCTACGTCAACGGCTTCAGTTTCGGATCCGGGACGATACGTGGAGGCCACGACGCTTTCGGCGCCAACGCCGCCGCCAGCCAATGGACCTTCGCCGAGGGCACCACGCTACCCGGGTTCAACGAGTACCTGACCCTGCAGAACCCTGGCCTGATCGCTGCCAACGTCTCGCTTCGCTACATGGACACCAGCGGCACCGTGACCACCCGAAGCCTGACAGTCGGCGCGCAGAGCCGGTCGACCGTCGAAGTCTTCAACCCGGCGCTGGGCGTGGGTCCGGGCGTGGCGGGCGTCTCGGTACAGGTCACCGCCAGCCAGCCGATCGTGGCCGAGCGTCCGATCTACATGGTCTACAACTTTGGAAGTGGCGTGGTTGCCAGCGCCCATGACGTCGTAGGCGCCACCAGCCTCGGCACGCTTTATGGGTTTGCCACAGCGTCGACCCTGGCGGGCGACAATGACTACCTGACCGTCCTGAATCCCAACGTCGCGGCCGCCCACCTGACGATCACCTACTACACGCCGGGCGGCGCAATCGCCAGGGCCGTGACGGTGAGCGCGAACAGCCGGCATACGGTTGGCATCTTCAACGGCGCCGAGGGCGCCGGACCAGGCATCGCCAATCTCGGGGTCGTCGTCTCGTCCGACCAGCCGGTCCTGGTCGAGAAGCCGACCTACAGCGCCAACCCGTCGACCTACGGGGCTACCGACACCGTCGGCTTCGCCAGCTCCGGTTTCTAATTCCCTGCCGGCATGATCCGGCGTCCCTAAATTGCCTTGGTATCCTGACGGGGTAGTCGTTCGCCCCAAGGAGGATCTGAGCATGGCCGTCAGCACGCAGGCGCGTCCCGAGTCCCGACCGACGACCCAGAAGAAGTGGGTGTTCCTGTTCGAGGAAGGGAACAAGGACATGCGCGACCTGCTTGGCGGTAAAGGGGCGGGCGTCGCCGAGATGACACGCGCCGGACTGCCGGTGCCACCCGGGTTCACCATCACGACCGAGGCCTGCAACGCCTACTACGCCTCGGGCAAGAAATTTCCGGACGGGATGTGGGAGCAGGCGATCGAGGCGCTCCACCACGTCGAGGAGAAGGCCGGCAAGAAACTGGGCGATGTCAAGAACCCTTTGCTGGTCTCGGTGCGATCGGGAGCGAAGTTCTCGATGCCCGGCATGATGGACACCATCCTCAACCTCGGCCTCAACCCTCAGACGCTGGAAGGCCTTGCCAGGCTGACGAATGACCGCCGCTTCGCGCTCGATGCCTACCGTCGCTTCATCCAGATGTTCGGCAAGATCGTGCTCGGCATCGAAGCCGACAAGTTCGAGAAGCGGCTCGAGCTCGCCAAGGAGAAGGCGAAGGTCAAAACCGACCCCGAGCTGAAGCCGGAGCAGCTCGAGCGGCTGGTCAAAGAGTTCAAGGACATCATCCTCAAGGAGAGCGGCAAGCCGTTCCCAGACGACCCGCTCGAGCAATTGCGCGCCTCGATCGAGGCGGTCTTCTCGTCCTGGAACAACAAACGAGCCATCGACTACCGCAATTTCAACAAGATTCCGCACGACCTGGGGACTGCGGTCAACGTGCAAACCATGGTCTTCGGCAACATGGGGAACGATTCCGGCACGGGCGTCGCCTTCACCCGCGACCCGAACACAGGCGAGAAGGTCCTCTACGGGGACTACCTGACGAACGCGCAGGGCGAGGACGTGGTGGCGGGCATCCGCACCCCGCAGCCGATCGCATCGCTGAAGAAGGCGATGCCCGACGTCTACAAAGAGTTCGAGACCAACGCCGAACGGCTCGAGAAGCATTACCGCGACGTCCAGGACCTCGAGTTCACCGTCGAGAAGCGCAAGCTCTGGATGCTGCAGACGCGCTCCGCGAAGCGCACCGCGCAGGCCGCCGTCAAGATCGCGGTCGACATGGTGGGGGAGAAGCTGATCAGCGAAGACGAGGCGGTCCAGCGGGTCGAGCCGACCCAGGTCGATCAGCTGCTGCACCCGCGCATCGATCCGAAGGCCAGGCCGAAGGTCATCGCCAAGGGCATCGACGCCTCACCGGGCGCCGCCAGCGGCAAGGCGGTCTTCGACGCCGACCGAGCCGAGGAGCGCGGCAAGAAAGGCGAGGCCGTCATCCTGGTCCGCATCGAAACCAATCCCGACGACGTCCACGGCATGATCGCGGCGAAAGGTGTGCTGACGGCGCGCGGCGGCAAGACGAGCCACGCGGCCGTGGTCGCTCGCGGCATGGGCAAGCCCTGCGTTGCCGGCGCCGAGAGTCTGAAGATCGACCTCGAGAAGCGCTTCTTCACCGTCGGCGGGGTCAAGGTCAAGGAAGGCGACTTGATCACCATCAACGGCTCGACCGGCGAGGTGATCCTGGGGTCGGTGCCGATGATCGAGCCCGCCATCAACAAGGACCTGAACCAGCTGCTGCTCTGGGCAGACGCGCGCCGGCGCCTCGGTGTGTGGGCCAACGCGGACTATCCGCGCGACGCCAAGGTGGCGCGCAGCTACGGCGCCGAGGGCATCGGCCTCTGCCGCACCGAGCACATGTTCATGGAGCAGGAGCGCCTGCCGATCGTGCAGGAGATGATCCTCGCTGCCGATGAGAAGGAGCGCCGGAAGTGGCTGGCGAAGCTGCTGCCGTTCCAGCGCGAGGACTTCAAGGGCCTCTTCAAAGAGATGCACGGCCTGCCGGTCATCGTGCGGTTGATCGACCCGCCGTTGCACGAGTTCCTACCCAACTACGACGAGCAGCTGGTGAAGGTCACGACCATGCGCCTGAAGAAGGCGCCCAAGAAGAAACTGGAGGTTGAAGAGGCGCTGCTGAAGGCCATCGAGGGGATGCGGGAGCAGAACCCGATGCTCGGTCTGCGCGGCATCCGCCTGGGGCTGCTGTTTCCGGAGATCATCGAGATGCAGGTGCGCGCCATCATCGAGGCGGCCATTTTTCTCAAGAAGAAGAATGTCGACGTCAAGCCCGAGATCATGATCCCGCTGGTCAGCCACGTGAACGAGCTGCAGCGCACGCACGAGACCGTGCTGAGGGTGGTCAAGGAGGTCTTCGCCGAGCAGAAGACCGAAGTGGCGTACAAGTTCGGCACCATGATCGAGATCCCGCGCGCCGCGTTGACGGCCGGGGAAGTCGCGACGGTGGCGGAATTCTTCTCCTTCGGCACCAACGACCTCACACAGACGACCTTCGGCTTCTCGCGCGACGACGCCGAAGGCAAGTTCCTCCTGAAGTATGTGGAAGAGAAGATCCTGCCGGTCAACCCGTTCGAGTCGATCGACACGGCGGGCGTCGGCCGGCTGATGAAGATCGCGGTCGAAGAGGGCCGTCAGTCCCGGCGAGATATGGAGATCGGCATCTGCGGCGAGCATGGTGGTGACCCGGCCTCGATTCACTTCTGCCATTCGATCGGTCTGAACTACGTCAGTTGCTCGCCGTATCGGGTGCCGGTGGCACGCCTGGCCGCGGCCCAGGCCGCGATGGAGACGAAAGAACGGGACCGCTAAGCGGGCAAGTTCCTCCCCCGCTTGCGGGAGAGGGTAGGGTGGGGGCTCTCGCACCCACCAGCCAGACCGTTTTCGGCTCGCGCCTGCTGCAGCAGCTGCTCCAGCGGAAGGAGGAGAACGTCTTCGTTTCTCCCGCGAGCGTCGGACTTGCTCTCGGGATGGCGGCCGCCGGCGCGCGCGGCAAGACACTCGCTGCGTTCGAACACGCGCTTGGCGTCGACGGAAAGCTCGCGGCTAGCCAGGCCAAGCAACTCTTCGCCAGCCTCGACACGCTCCCTCCCGGTGTCGTGGTTGAGCTCGCGAACTCGCTATGGGTGCGGTCGGGATTGCCGTTGTCGGCCCGCTACACCGATGCGATGCGCGAAGGCTATCGCGCGGAGGTGCGCAGCCTCGACTTCGCGTCACCTGGAGCCATACAGGTCGTCAACAAGTGGGTGGCGGGTGCCACGCACGGCCAGATACAAAGCGCGGTCGATGGAGTCGATCCCAGCAGCGTCCTGGCGTTGGTCAATGCCACCTATTTCAACGGCCTCTGGGAGCAATCGTTCGATCCGAAGGAAACGCTCGATTGGGAATTCACGACCGGCCTTGGTGGTGTGGCCAACGTCCGTCTGATGCTCACGTCAGGGTCATTCAGCTACATGCAAGACCGGGACCTCCAGGCCGTCCTGGTGCCCTACAGACAAGACCGTTTCAGTCTCCTTGTGGTGTTGCCGCGCAAGCCTCTATCTCCGGCAGCCTTTCACGACATCGCTGCACCCAGTTCTTTGGCGCGGATCCTGGGCGGGCTGAGGACAAAGCGGGGGACTCTCGGACTACCGAAAGTCGGAATTGCCTACTCTGCCAATCTTGTGCCCGAGCTGCTGGAGATGGGACTGGGGCCTGCATTTGCGGAGGACGCCGACTTTTCTGATGTCTTTGAGGGGGATCTGCCGGCGTTCATCTCGACGGTCTCTCACAAGACGCGGCTGGAGATCGATGAGCAAGGCACGACCGCCGCCGCTTCGACGCTAATCGGCATGTCGCTGAGCGCCTCCCTCACGATCACGCCCGACACGCGTTTCGAAATGTACGTCGACCGGCCGTTTCTGGTGGCGGTCATCGAACCCGAAACCGACCTGATCCTCTTCCTTGGCGTGATCGGCGACCCGACCCCTTCGGACTAGCTAATCCGCCAAATTCGGCCCACCTCTTGACGAAGCCCCGTCCGGGAAGCACACTGGGTCGGCGTGGTCATTTGCTCCAAGTGCGGGTTTCGCAACGAGGACGGGGTGGAGTTCTGTGCCAACCCCAAGGGCTGTGGCGCCTTCCTGGCCTATGTAGGCACCAAGGCCGAGGCCCTCTCCGGCGGCGTGACCGTGGCCATCGCGCCGGCGATGATCGCCGTCAAGCCGGGGGAAGAGGCCAGTTGCGAGGTCCGCGTGCGCAACAAGAGCAACGTCGTCGACCAGTATGAGATCCAGGTCGTCGGCGAACCATCCCGATGGACAATCGTCGAGCCGACCACGCTCTCGCTCTTCCCGGATGCCGAAGGCGTGGCGCGAGTCCGGTTCCGTCCCGCCCGCTCCTCCGGCGTCGCGTCGGGCAGCAAGCAATTTTCGATCGCGGTGCAATCGAAGGCATCGCCCAACATCGCCGCTTTCCAGGACGGCTCGATCGACGTGGCGCTCTACCAGGAAGCCAGCCTCTCGATCGTGCCGCGGACGTCGCGCGGAGGAGAATCGGTCAGCCATCGGGTCACGGTCGAGAACCATGGCAACGCGCCGCTACGCGTCGTCGCCAATCCGTCGTATGCGAACGGCGTCGTCTTCAAGACCCAGCCGGTCGCGGGACAGGCGCCGCTGGGAACCGCAACGGCAACACCAAGCCCCTAGCCCTCGACCGGGCCGGACGTGATTCGCTAGTCTCTTGATCGGGAGGCTGAGCTGGCTCGATCCAATCCCGACCCTGCCCTGCTCGCGGCGTTGAACGCCGCCGTCGAGATCGATCCAACGGCCGTCCCCATTCGGCTGCACCTCGCGCAGTTGTTGCTTGACTCCGGCGCCGAGGCCCCGGCCCTCGAACACTTCTCCACCATCCTCGATCGCGATCCGGCCAACCTCGAGGCGCTGCGTGGCGCCGCCGCGGCTGCCGGCGCCGTCGGCGACCAGCAGCGGGCGGCCGGCTACCGCCAGCGGCTCGCGGATCTCGGGGGCAGTTCGCAACCCGATGCGGCCCAGAAGCCATCATCGGCACCGCGGGCGGAGGGCCGCCAGGCCGTGCCGGTGGAGACCGATCCGGCCGCGGGGTCCGCCTGGTGGGAGGTGATGACGCCCGAGGTGACGCTGAAGGACGTCGGCGGCATGGAGGACGTCAAACGTCGAATCAATGTCGCCTTCCTCGGGCCACTTCGCAATCCCGAGCTTCGTCAGGCGTTTGGGAAATCGCTTCGCGGCGGCCTCCTACTCTATGGACCGCCCGGCTGCGGCAAGACATTTCTTGCCCGCGCCGTCGCCGGGGAAATGGGTGCGCGTTTTATCTCGGTCGGGCTGTCCGACGTCCTGAGTATGTGGCTGGGAGAGAGCGAACGCCATCTACATGGGCTGTTCGAGACGGCTCGGCGCAACGCCCCGTGCATCCTCTTCTTCGACGAGCTCGACGCGATCGGCCTCAAACGCACGCAACTCACCCATAGCGCTGGCCGCAACGTCGTCAACCAGCTGCTCGCTGAGCTCGACGGCATTGGGTCCCGCAACGAGGGCGTCTTCACCCTCGGGGCAACAAACCATCCCTGGGACGTCGACTCGGCGTTACTGCGACCGGGTCGATTCGACCGGCTGGCGCTCGTGGCTCCGCCCGATCAGAAGGCGCGGGTGGCGATCCTTCGGTACCATGTCCGCGACCGCCCCATTGGGAGCCTCGACCTGGACGCGGTCGCGAGTCGCACCGATAGTTTCTCGGGAGCCGACCTGGCGCACGTCTGCGAAACCGCGACCGAGCAGGCAATGGAGGCCTCAATCGATGCCGGTGCGGTGCGACCCATCGAGATGAGCGATTTCGAGGGCGCCTTGAAGCAGATCCGCCCGAGCACGCCGGCGTGGTTTGAGACCGTTCGCAACTTCGTTCTGTTCGCCAACGAATCCGGACTCTACGACGATCTCCTCGCTTACATGCGGGCCCGCAAACTGGTATGAGCGAGCCCTGGCGAATGCTGCTTGCTCAGGGGACGCAACTCAATAACATCGGTCGACCTACTGACGCCGTGCCGGTGCTCAGCAAAGCGATCGCCGCCAGCCCGCAAGCGGTCGAGCCGCATTGCGAGTTGGCCTACGCGTTGCTGAACCTGCGCCGTCCCGATGATGCCCTCAAAGAGGCCGAGATCGCCGCGTCGCTCGACCCGCACTACGAACGCCCCCACCGACTGCGGAGCATCATCCTCGATCGGCTCGGCCGTCCGATGGATTCGCTGGTCGCCGCCGAGACCGCCGTCCGGCTGGCGCCAGCCCTGCCATCGGCGCTATACACGCTCGGCTCGGCACAATTGCGGGTCAAGCGGACCGATGACGCGGAGGCGACCGCTCAAAATCTGCTGCGCATCGCGCCCGATTGGGCATTCTCCCATCTCCTGCGCGGCCAGGTGGCGATCCGTCGAAAGCAGTGGACGAGAGGAGAAGAGGCGAACCGCCTGGCACTGCAGATTGAGCCCACCAATCACATCGCCCTCAATAATCTCGGCGTCGCCCTTCAGGGTCAGGGTCGCACGAAGGAGGCTCTGGAGATCTATCAAGGCGCTGCGCGGCTCGACCCCGATGATCCGCTGCCGAAGGCGAACATGGTGCGGCTGGTGCAGCCGATCACGGGCGCTGGTGTTGCCTGGAACATCTTCCGAGTGGTTATCGCCCCCTGGGCCATCCCGATTGTGTTGATCCAGATGGCGATACAGCACCGCCGGAGCCAGCAGCGGCGCGCGCAACTCCGGCCTGGCGCCCGGATGTACTACGACCGCGAGTGGTCGGGCAACCTCTTGCACCTGCCGCGACTGCTGGCCGCGGCATTCGTCTTTGGGGTCGGCTACCTGGCTATCGCGGTGGCCCAGGCCCGCGGCTGGGCGTACGTCAGCACCGGGATCCCGGTCCTTGTGCTGTTCCTGTTCTGCCTCGTGATCGCCATCAGCTCCACGCTCCGACACATCCCGGCTGCAATCGGCCGCCGATGGCGCGCGCTTCGACCGTCACGCTAGAGGCCAGGCATAACCTCGCGGGCGAATGCGTGCATCCCAGGCACGAAGTCTTCGACGGTCGCGCCAAAGTAGGCGCAGACGTGCTCCGCTCCGGCCTTCTTGAAGGCTTTCACTTTCGCCAGGACGGTATCGGGGTCGCCGATGAGCGACGTGCGAGCGCCCAATTCGACCCGGCGCCCCTGGGCCAACAGTCGCACCTTCTCCGCCCTCACGCCGAATTCGTCCGGATTCAATCCGGTCGACTGCCAGACATCGCCGAGGGTGGCTGCCCGTTTGAGGGCGGCGTCGGACCCACCGCCGACAAGGATGGGGAGCCTTTCGCCTTGTGGCGGCGGCGGACCAAAGTAGCCCTCCTCATACCGATAGAACTGTCCATCGAACGGTCCTTTCACCCCTGACCAGAGGTGCCGAAAGAGGCGGATGGCCTCATCGAGTCGCTTGCCGCGGGTGTGCCACGCGCCGTTCGCCCCAACGTTGCGAAATTCGGGCTCCGAATATCCGGCTCCCAAGCCAAGTGTGAAGCGGCCATTCGACAACAGGTCGAGCGTCGCGGCTTGCTTGGCGACGACGAACGGATTGCGCATGCCGAGCACGATCACCGACGTACCCAGACGGATCCGGCTGGTGCGCGCCGCCAGATAGCCAAGAAGCGTCATGGGTTCGATCACCCACGGGTAGCGGTCCTTGAGGTCGGGACCGACCAGGACGTGGTCGAGCGGCCAGACGCCCTTGAAACCGAGCTCTTCCGCAACTTCCGTGATCTGGGTGAGCTGGCTTAGCGTAACGCCTTGGTGGCCATTCGGCAGCGCGATGTGAACGTACATCTATGGACCGGAGTTTAGGCGGTCAGGTGCATGCTACTTGGAGGCCACGGACCTCGGTTCTCCCTCGCCATCGCCGTCCTGAAATAGCCCCGCTGAGGCCGTTACGCCGGCGCGACCCCGCGCTTCCAGCCTGTGTACGACCCGTGTTGCCGGGCTGAAAAGGGCCCGCCGTCCCGTCTCGTTGTATCGGTGGGAGTCACGCCCATTGTGGGCGAGGAGGGGCGAATGGGAGAGGGCCTTCGTCGTCGGACTGGTAGGGGACCGCACCTTGCGATCGCCGGCATGCTCGCCGGGCTCGTCCTTGGGTCGCTCGCTACCATCATGCCCGCTTCCGCCTCATCCGGGATCGGGGTTTTCGTCGGCTACGCCGACAGCGTGCGGGCCAATGCCACCAACTTCCCAACTCCATGGGCCGGGTCCCCGCAGACCACGTTTGAAGGCTGCCTGCCCGTCGCCAGCTGCGAGTACGACGGCGGATCGATTCGCGTCGTGAACAACACCGGCAGCACCGTCACCGTAAACGCGATCGCGGTCCATATTGATTCGTGCACCTACACCGGCTGGCCTGCTGCCGTCCTTAATCCGGGCGCCGACCTGATCGTGGCGCAGCTTGCCAGCGGCTCGTCGGCCGGCTGTTCCGGGCCATCGCCAGCGTTGTTCGACACGTCGGACATCGGCCGCAACGGGAGCGATTACGTTGGGAATTGTGCGCAGAGCGGAATCCAGCCGATCGTTGACGTGACCGTCAACCGACAGACCACGAGCTACACCGACTTCGGCCAGGTGCTCAACACCGGCGGCGTCGACGGCGCCTATTGCCCGCCGCCAATCGGGAACGAATCAATCCAGAACGAATCAATCCAATGGACAACGATCGGGCATGCGCCCTGCCGCGGTTCGCAGTTGAGCCTGACGCCGCCAAGCCAGACGCACGGCGTCGGTACGACGGCGACCGTGATCGCAAACTTCAGCAACAGCTGCGGTCAGCCGCTTTCCAATGTAGCCGTCCACTTCGTGGCGACCTCCGGTCCGAACGCGGGACGTTCGGGCACGGGGACAACGGACGCCAGCGGGGTGGCGACCTTCAGCTACAGCAGTCTGGTGACCGGAACCGACACGCTCGGCGCCTCGGTGGCTAACCTGGCCGGCTCCGTCGCATCGAATCCGGTGACCGTTACCTGGATCGCGTTCGCGCCGGGCGGTGGCGCCTTCGTCATCAGCGACCTCAAAGACGTGAGTGGAGGCTCGGTCTACTGGTGGGGCGCGCAATGGTGGAAACGTGATCACACCAGCAGCGGCCTGGCGCCCGCCGCCTTCAAGGGCTTCGAACTCAGCAACACGTCGCCGTGGTGCGGACAAACCTGGACCACGCGGCCCGGTAACAGCCCGCATCCGCCGAAGACGGTCCCCGCGGTGATGGCGGTCATCGTGGCCAGCCATATCACCAAGAGCGGTCCGGTGATCACCGGGGACATCGTCCACATCGTGCTGGTCAGGACCAATCCTGGTTACGGTCCGAACCCGGGCCATCCAGGGACCGGGACGATCGTCGGCCAGCTCTGCTAGCCGGCCTCGCTCCTCTTCAGGCAAGGGTGGCTGTCTCATAGTCTATTGCGAGCGTCGTTGACTGCCTAGTTCTTTGACGGATGGTCGTGCCACACGCAGGACCCGGGTCGGGTATGCCCCGGAAGTCAACAGGACGAACGCGGACGCCCACTAACCAAACGTGAGGCCGGCGCGCGTTAGCCGGCGTTTTAAGGCGGTGTTGCCATTGCCCTCGCAGAGCAAGGGCGGCTGCCAATGGGGCTATTTCATTGTCCAAGTGGGCATGCAGTATTGCCTGAGGGACTGCCCATTAAGACATGGCAAAGCCCCGCCTTATGAATATGCTTTAGGGGAGGAGCGCATGATACCGCGAAATCTCCTCGAGGCAGTGAACTACAAGGTAAGAAATGGCAATGCGTCAAGATCGGCTGTTTGAGAGGCTCGCGGCTTGAGGCGGGGAAGGCTGATTCGTTTCGCTCTGACCCGCCAAAAGTCAAAGCCCCTCCCTCCAAACGAGGCCCTGGAGAGCGGGGAGACGGTTGAGCACTTCTTAGTGCGGTGGCTTGACTACGTCGGTAAGACCAAGCGACCAACGACCGCGCTCGAGTATGGCAATTTCGTTCGCCGCTACATCAATCCAGTAGTGGGGAAGGTCCGACTGTCGGAGCTTGGCGTGGATCACGTCTTAGCTGTTGTCGACTATGCGCGCGCCAACGGATTGGGTCCGAGGACGCTACAGGTGTTGAGGATCGTCTTCGGCACTGCCCTGAATCGGGCCGAAAAGTGGGAAATCCCAGGTGCCAAGAACGTCGTTCGCATGACGGATCCGCCTCAGGCGGAGCGGCGACGACAACGCTTCTTGAATGCTGAGGAGGCGTGTAGATTTCTCGAAGCCGCTCGTGGCGACCGGTTAGAAGCCTTGTACGTAGTCTCTTTAACCTGCGGGCTCCGAGCAGGGGAGGCTCGCGCTCTTCGTTGGCAAGACGTTGACACCCCGAATGGCTGCATTCGGATCCAGGGCACACTCCAGGACGGAAAGGGACCTCGGTACTGGATCGGACCCCCAAAGTCAAAAAGCGCCTACCGGACGGTGGCTCTATCGCGTTCCGCTACAGCTGCCTTGATGGCTCACTACGAGAAGCAGGTTCAAGAGCAGACTTCTTCCAACTCTTGCGGAATCCCTTGGGGAAACGCCTGGGATCTCGTCTTCACGACCCCGGGGGGTAAACCGCTTTCTAAGACCACTTTTCGACAGAATTTCGGCCGAGTCGTTGAAAGGGCCAATCTAAAACAACTCCGTTTTCACGACTTGCGTCATTCATGCGCGTCACTTCTGTTCTCGCAGGGCGTCCAAGCCCGAGACGTCGCCGACGTGCTGGGACACAGCGAGGTGCGTACAACTCTGGATCTCTATACCCACGTGATGCCTCCCGCTCGAGGCGATGCTGCGCACGCTTTCGATCGGATCCTCGACGTTCGCCGTCCGGGTTCAGCGCCTCGAGACCAAAAAGGCGGCTGGCATCAAACTCAAGCACGAGGGCTATCGTTTCTTCATCGGGCTGGTTCTCTTCTTGGGCGCGGGCTCCAATACGGGGCGTCTGAAAACGGGTGTAAAGCGTCCAGTTGGTCGGCAGGAGACGAATAAGGCTGGGTCACCAACCGACGATCGGGGGCCATCCGGGAACCCGTACGATGGTCGGCCAGCTCTGCTATGTCCCGTGGTTTTACCGATGTCCGACCGGCCTTGCGAGCGGTCGATGGTGACCCGTAGGTTGACCCCCGCTTCGGCCAGGATTTGCATCAAGGCGATTTGATTCGCCTGGCAGAAGGCACAGAGCTGCCAGTTGATGAACTCGCTGCCACCGTCCGGGTGCAGCCTGCGCAGCGCAATGGGCAACTGCTCGCGCACCGGGGGTGGGGCGAGGCTCGCGGATGCCTTCTCCGGCGGTGCGCTGCCGGCCGGCGCAAGTGTCCCCAGGGAAAACCGCCGGACCGGCTCCGCGCGCTCATCTTCCACTGGGGCGCTCGCCGCGTGCGTGCAGTTCCGCTGCGTGAATGATCCGGACATCGTTGCAGCGGTGGCCCCGCGGTACGTCACAGGAGTTCCGCGGCCGCGGCGTTCCCCGAGGAGCGCTGCGGCTGCATGATCAGCGTGGGCGTCAGGTCGGGGCCGGGCGGGCCAACCCGGGTTGGGGCGGGAAGCTCGAGCAGCGCCGCCAGGCCATCGTTCTTCCAGGTGCGGATGCGGCTCGGCTCGCCCTGCCCTTTCTGGGCGCGCGTCGCCGGCGCCTGCGGCAGTCAGCGCTTCCCCCGCTTTAGGTCGCTCGCCGGTCGGCCATAAGTTCAGCGCTGAACTGAGCGGTACAGCAGGACTCTCGATGCTGCCGCTTCCCCCGTCAAGGAGTCGGGGCTCCGACCTTCGGGCACGACCTGCTGCACCAAAGGCTGGCCGCCAGCAGCCTACCTTCCCTGGCAGGCGTAGTCGCGGTCGATCGACCTCGTCCAGAACTGCACCAGCTAGATGGGGACTCCGGAGAAGCTGTAGCTGCCGGCGGAGTAGGTTGGCCGCGTGCGGCGCCGAGCTCGTGCCGCTGGCGTACACGTCCGAAGCGGCGCCGTGCACCGAGTTGGTGCCGACGATGGCAGACCAAAGGTAGTTGTTGGAATGGTCATTGATACACTCAGCCTAGCAAGCAGCGCGCTCCTGATCGTCAGTCCGTAAACGTAACGCGGGTGATGTAATACATGATGAGCCGGATCATGAGGATTTGCTGTTTCCACCGAGTTCAGCCGGCCTAATTCAGACCGAATTCAGTGTCAATCTGTTTACCTACAGTTGCATTTGACATAACGCCATGTGCCTGATACGGTTACCGCCTACGGCGGAGGAGTCTAGTTTTTCGTCCAGGTTGGGCTGGCTTCGGCGGGTTCCCTGGGCAGGGAGGTGTCGGGGGTGTGAGAAGCCAGTGGATTAGCCGAATCGTTCCGGCATTAATTGTCAGCGGGGTACTCGCCCTCTCCTATGTCATTCCGGTGCCAGCTTCGTTCTCAGGGGGCGGCGGACTTGCCAGTGCGAGCGCAGTAGGTTACGGCAACAACGGCAACAACTGCGGTCGTTTCGGCTACGGCACCCACGACCACGGCAAGCTCTGCAAGCATCCGCATCCACCGGGGCTAAGCAAGAAAGGGTAGGTCGGCCTCGATCAGAATCTGAAATTCAAAAGGGCCCGGGAAAGTAGGGGTGGCGAAGCTATTCGCGCCAACGCAAATTTCGGTAAAGAATCAACGAGCCATAGTCTGCAACCATGGTGATGTCGGCCTGGGACCCTAGGTAGCTGTATTGGCGCCAGTCGACTTCGCGAGCCAGGATCACGTACTTGATGTCGTGGCGGGCCAGCTCGCCGGCCCAATCTCCCGCGCCCCCATTGGCAACGAGCTGAGCGATGGCTCGTTGATCGGGATCGGAGGGCGGCGCGATATTGGGAATTTCGGGATCCTGGCTGATGACGAGGGGGACATTAAAGAAGGATGGGGCGGGCCATGCCACCACGTTATTGGTGTTCCGCACGAAGTCCAGGGCGAGGTAGAGATGCCACGGCAAGAAGAGGGTGCGGCCCGGATGCGGATCGGCGTCCAGCAACCGGTCTACCTGGTACCAGCCCAGCGGGTATTCGGACGGCTGAACCCCGCCGTGCATGCCAAAGAGCAGCCCGTTGCCGTAGTAGAGAGGAAGCGCCAGCAGCAGGCCGGTCACCAGCGCCTCGGCGAAGTCGATTCGGGGCGGCGGGACGTGTTCCCTCAGCCAGCCCAGGACAACGATCGCACCGAGTGGGATCAGCTGGGCGTAGACGAGCGCGATCAGCGCCGCCCACTTTCCCGCGTCGCGCATGCCGCGATAAGGCGGGAAGACCGTATCGAGCCAGCGGACCAGCGGCTCGGTAACCGGATTGGCGACGCCCATCTCGAGGATCACTGCGATAGCCCCCGCGCCCAGCAGGGCCCACGTCCATGGACGGCTTCTTGGGAAGTCGACCTCCGGCCGGCGCTGGATGACCGCCTTGACGCCGAGCGAGCCCAGCAGCAAGAGGGCGAAAAGCGTTACCGGCCACAGCGGCACGAACGCCTTCATCGAGTTGAATCGTTCGGTGTCCTCAGCCCAGAACCCGTACAGGCCGAGGAGATTCGGAATCAATCCGAAGTCTGGATCTGCCGAGGCGCTGTACGCCGCGAGGTCCGCGGTCCCGATGCTGCGTACCGTCTGGCCCTCGGAGTTGGCGCCGGAGAGCAATGGGATCAACCAGTACGAGCTGGCGACAGTGGTCGTTCCGAGCGTCAGCGCGAGGTTCTTGCCCAGCCCTGTCAGATAACTCGGATTGTGCCGGTGAGAGATGCCGAAGGCGACCACCACAGCGATCAGCAGGGCACCTGCCGGGACGAGCAGGTGCAGGTCAAGAATCCCGAGCGCCGTCAGTTCGGCGGCCAGGATGAGCGCGTCTCGCCAGTCGGGCTCGCGCATCAACTGGAGCAGCTGAGCAGCGATCCATGGAAGCAGCGCGTACCCCCCGATCAATGCCACCTGGCCATAGTGGATCCGTCCGTAGACGAACGGGTTCACGACGTAAACGGCTGCGGCGACCGCCCGCGGGACGAAACTCCCGACTGGCAGGGCGCGAAAGGCCCCAAGCGCAGCGGCGAACAGCGCGACCAGAATCAGCAGCTTCGTCGTCAGCTCGGCCGAGGCGACGGCACTGAGCATCACCAAGACCGCGTCGAACAGCGTGCCGCTCGAGAAGTCGGTCGGTATCGCGAAATGGCGGGGCCCCGGCCAGTCCGTGCCGAACAGGTATCCGGGCAGCAGCCAGGGGCCAGCGATGAGTCCTGCCAGGAGGATCGCCCACAGATACCTTCCACCTATTGGGACCCTCACAACTGATGGCACAGCCTAAGCCTTTATCACGATTCGGCGAGGAGAGACTCATCGGGCACAACGTGCTCGTGGCTGGCGGCACGATCCTCGCAGGGGGCCTGGGGTTCGCCTTCCAGGTCGTGGTGAGCCACCGCCTGCGACCGTCCGACTACGCTGCCGTCTTTGCAGCCATGACACTGCTGACCCTGATCGTGCTGCCGGGGTCGGCGCTCACCCTGCTGATGGCGCGCGAGACGAGCCGCGATCGTGCGGGCGGCCACAGCGGCGCCAGTGTGGCATTGCTCCGCTCGGGCAACCGGACCCTTCTGGTGGCCGGTGTCATGCTCGCCTTCCTCTTCGCCGTCGGATCTCCATGGATTGGCGCCTTCTTCAGCGTCCCGGCCGAGTTCGTGCTGGCCGTGGCGGCCGGCATGCCGGTGGCACTGTGCCTGCCGCTGCTGATGGGTGAACTTCAGGGCCAGCAGCGGTTCTTCGCGTTCGCGTCGGTCAACGTCGGCCAGGCCGTTCTGAAGCTGGTCGCGGCGATCGCACTTGGCTTCGCGCTTGGTCCTGTCGGCGTCGTTCTAGGGCTCGCTGCGTCGGCCACCGTCTCATATGGCATCGTCTTCTGGCTCGTCCGGCGCAGGCTGGCCATTCGCTTGAATTGGCGGTGGCTTCGTCCGGCTCTCCACTACCTCGCGCTGGTTCTTCCCAGCACGCTCGCGCTGGCAGTCCTGCTCAGCGCCGACGTCCTCCTCGTCAAGCACTTCTTCAGCAGCCGGCTGGCGGGTGAATACTCGGCGGTGGCCGCGCTGGGCCGAGCGATCTTCTGGGGCGCAGCCGGTGTCGCGGCAGTCCTTTTTCCGAAGGTCATCTTCCATGAGAGCCAGGGCCGCAGCGGCTCGCGGATCGTAGGCGTCTCCCTCGGTCTCGTTGCCCTCGGTGGCATCGCCGGCTTTGCCGTGCTCGGGGTGGCCGCAAGGCCGGTGCTCACCACGTTCGCCGGCTCGGCATACGCCGAGGGCGCCACCATCCTGCCTCTGTATGCGATCGCCATGACCCTGCTTGGCGCAATATCTGTGTTGATCGCCACGCACCAATCCCGCGCTCGGGCGGCGTTTCTCTCAGTACTGCTCCCGATCACCATCGCTGAGCCGGTCCTAATCGTCGCCTTCCACCAAAGCCTGATGCAGGTCGTGTGGATCGTTACGCTGTCGATGGCTGCGCTCGTCACCGGACTTGCCATCCTCTTGGCCCGTCAGCCTGCTCCCCGCGTTTTCGACAATCCCCTGCCGATTGTGGCGATGGCCGAGGCGCAGGCATGAGCGTGCGACTGCTCGAGGAGTTGCCCGAGCGCCTGGTCGTTCCGCACGCCGACCATGTCCCTACCCCCGGCATCAAGCTGTCCGTCATTGTGCCGGCCTACCGCGAGGCACGGCACATTCAGGACAATCTCGGCAAGCTGCTGCGTGAGTTGAGCTCCATCGGTCGGTCTTACGAGGTGATCGTCGTCTCGGACGGAAATACCGACGAGACAGCGCGGGAAGCCGAGCGCGTCATCTCACCCTACATCAAGGTCATTAAGTACAGCCGCAACATGGGCAAGGGCTACGCGCTCCGTTGCGGCGTCGCCCACTCCAGCGGCGAGCTAGTCACCTTCATTGACGCGGACATGGAGCTGGACCCCCGTTATATCAAGGGTTTCATTGCCATAATGGAGAGCTTCGACTGTGACGCGGTCGTCGGGTCCAAACGCCATCCAATGTCAAACGTCCAATATCCGGCCGCACGCCGCTTCCAGAGCCTCATGTACCAGCTGCTGATCCGGACTCTGTTTAGAGTCAAGGTGCGTGACACGCAGACGGGCCTCAAGCTTTTCCGTCGAGAAGTCCTTGAGGAGGTAGTTCCCCTGCTAGCAATCAAGCGATTTGCGTTCGACCTTGAGCTCTTAGTGGTTGCGCGACAGCTGGGATACAAGAAAGTAATGGAGGCTCCGGTCGATCTCAACTACGCCTTCGAGAGCACGGCCGACCTAAAGGCAACATGGCACGTCCTCTGGGACACGGCCGCTATCTTCTACCGCCTCCGTTTTTTGCGGTTCTACGCTCAGCAACGCGCAGCCATAGAGCGCGAAAGGGGATTGGCGGTCGACCGCTAGCCTCCGAGCTTGCGTATTTTGATCCTGAACTGGCGCTGTCTCCGGAATCCGAAATCCGGAGGAGCCGAGTTCGTAACGCACGAGGTGGCGAGGAGACTTGTCGCACGCGGAGACCAGGTTGAGTGGTTTGCGTCGGGATTCAGAGGCGCTCCAGCGGAAGAGATAATCGATGGCGTAAATATTGTCCGAAGGGGACGACAATGGACGGTTCATTGGCATGCCTTCCGCCATTACAACCAAAAGCTGCGCGGACGCTTTGATGTCGTGGTCGACCAGGTTAACACCATGCCCTTCTTTACGCCGATATGGGCGGACGTCCCACAATTCATGTTCATTCATCAATTAGCCCGCGAGGTATGGTGGTATGAGAGCCCGCTGCCAATTAACGTACTCGGTTACCTGTCCGAGCCGATGTACTTACGCCTGTACCGCGGGACACGCGTCCTTACTGTTTCACGATCGACCGAACTAGACCTTAAGGAGCTAGGGTTCACAGGACCGATAACGGTCATCCCGGAGGGAATTGGGGCGATAGATGTTTCCGATATCCAGAAGGAACCCTTGCCGACCTTTCTGTATGTGGGTCGCGTCTCACCGTCAAAAAGGGTGTCGCACGTACTGAAGGCCTTCGCTATCTTTCGTCGCCGATCGCCCGGAAGGCTCTGGATTGCGGGCAATGGACCGCCCAATTACAGTCGGAACCTGAACAATCTGGCGAAAAGATTAGGGATAAGTCGCGACGTTGAATTCCTCGGAAGGGTGTCCGACCAAGCGAAATATGCTCTGATGGCCCGAGCCCGTGCGGTAGTTCTTGCATCCGTTAGAGAGGGGTGGGGATTAGTTGTGACCGAGGCGAACGCTTGCGGTACCCCGGCGGTAGCATATGACGTGCCTGGCCTTCGAGATTCGGTCCGACACGGCCAGACCGGCATTCTTGTGCGGTGTAGCCCGGAAGCTCTTGCTGACGGCATGTCCCGAATATGCACCGATGGGGACGAGTACGAGACCATGGCGACTCAGGCGCGGATTTGGAGCAACGGCTTCACATTCGAATCAACTACGGACGCTTTTAGAGGCGCCATGGGCGGCTAACCCCAGCGATTCCAAACACCACGTGACATGGTTTCGGTAATCGTCCCGACACGCAACTCAGCTCGAACGCTCGAGGCTTGTCTCTCAAGCATTCGGGCTCAGAACGGGACAAAGCCAGAGCTCATCGTCGTCGATAACGAATCGACCGACGGAACCGGTGACATTGCCGCGCGACTCGCGGACGTTGTTGTCCGCTGGGGTCCAGAAAGGAGCGCGCAGCGGAACCACGGCGCGGCTATTGCCAAGGGCGAATTCCTGCTCTTTGTTGATTCGGACATGATCCTAGAACCGAATGTGGTGAGCGACTGCGTTGCCGTCATCGATCAGACCGCGGCATCTGCGGTGATCGTCCCGGAGGTGTCAATTGGTCAGGGCTTCTGGGCGGCATGCAGAGCCTTAGAGCGAAGTTGTTATGCGGGCGATGACACGATTGAAGCGGCTCGATTCTTTCCGCGCGAAGTCTTTAATGAAGTAGGGGGATTTGACGAGAGCCTAACTGGTCCCGAGGACTGGGATTTAACAATCAGGGTTGCAGCCGAGCGGAGCCTTCCCAGAGCGGCCAGCACTATCATTCACGACGAAGGCGACTTGCGCTTGGGGACCGCCTTGGCTAAGAAGGGATACTACGCAGTCTCAATGGTCCGGTACTGGCGGAGGCATGGGGGGAGGGCAGTTCTTCAAGGGAATCTAGCTCTGAGGCCGGCATTTGCGCGCAACTGGCGACGGCTTCTTAGGCGTCCCTTGCTCGCCGCGGGCGTACTTTCATTGAAGTGCCTGGAGGCTATGGTGATTGGGTGGGCCATTGGCCGGGAACTAATTAGGGGTCGGGCCGTGGGGGTCGCTGGCAAGCCGTAAGGTGAGCGAATTGGTATCGCCGGCGCCTCCTCTTAAGCTTGTATCGGAAGGTCACGGTCAAAACCGACTGGACGAATTTCGCCGCATAACCGTGCTGCTCGGTGTTGCGGCGCTAGTTGTACTCGGCTTTCTGCCATCCGGAAGTCGAGCCGACCGCCTAGCAGGAGTGGCTTTGGTGGCGCTTGGCCTAGCAACTATCGGTGGGTGGTTGCGGCTTCTGTTACAGGCACGACCTACAGAAGCGCCGTCGGACCGGCCAAAAGCAAGCGACCTCCGCACGTGGCTGTTAGCCGCGATGCTGGTCGCCGTTACTGCAGGATTGGCTGTACAGACCTGGTTCAAGCCGGGAGCGGCTATTGCCGGCGGCGATGTGACCGCGCCTTACGGGCTCGCCTGGCTGGGAAAGCTGTTCGAACCTTGGACGTGGGGAGGCTCCAACCTTGGAGAGCCTTCGCAATGGCCTCTGTATCTGCCGTGGGCGGGCGTACTGGGTCTAGTCCACGCGGTTGGCGCGAACGCCGACACAGCCCAACGGATCTGGTACTCGGTGTTGTTCATTGGAGCAGGACTGAGTGCCCTTGCCCTGTTGGCTTCTCTCCGCCTGGGGCCCGTCGCTGCCGTAGTCGGTGTCGCAGTTTACTTGCTAAATCCATACGTCGTCACGGTCGTGAATACCAATGATGTCTACATCGCGGCCTTGTGCCTTCTGGCTGCTATGCCGGCAACTATGGTGGCAACGGGCACGGGCCGACTCTCAATCCGTCTCGGCGCGGTTTTCCTTGCCGTTGCGGCCCCTCTCCTCGGGTTCGTCTTTTTGAATCCACCATTGGTGGGGATGATCTTGGCGGCAACCCTGGCCACACCATTGCTTGCCGCGTGGCTCGACGGCAAGAAAGCATTTGTGCGAACGTGCCGCGCTCTCGCCTTAGCGCTTCCATTGTTGATAGCTGTGTCAGCGTATTGGAGCGTTCCTGCATTTCTGCACCTGTCCCAGATTGTCCCCAGCCAGCTTGCCAGCATTTCGGATTGGGCCTGGACCGAAACACGTGCCAGCTTGGTCAACGGATTGTGGCTGAATACCACGTGGGCGTGGGCCTACCCTGAGTATTTCCCTTATGCCGCCGCATATCGCCTGCCCCTTTCGGCCGCGACATTTGCGCTGCCTGCTATCGCCTTCGGGGCGATTGCCTTAACACTAGGGGGTTCACAGCAAAGTGGGCAGGTTTGGAGGAATAGACAACTGCGAATAGCCGTCGTCGCGGCAACAGTCGCGATATTCGCAATCGTTTTGAGCACTGGCACGAATCCCCCAGGTGACATCATTTTCCTACGTCTGTATGACCTACCGTTCGGCTGGCTGCTTCGCGAGCCCGGCCGTTTCCTCATGCTGGCCGGCCTCGGTTACAGCGTCCTCGCAGCTGTGACGATAGAAGCATTGATGACCCGACCTGACGTCGCCAACCGCCTCAGATGGAGGAGATTCACTCTGCCGCGTTTACGACAAGCGGTTGTGCCATTGACGCTTGTGATATGCATGTTGATCGGTTTCCCCATCTACACGGGAGCGTACGTTCCAGACAGCAAGCCGGTCTTGCCCCTGCACTTCGTACACGCGCGGCCGACCCACATTCAAATGCCGAATTACTGGTTCGAAATGGCACGGAGGGCAGATGCGCTGCCTGTCGCGGGCGGAATGATTGTGATGCCACCCGACGACTTTTATGAAATGCCGTACACGTGGTACTACGGGAGCGACAGCTTCGTGGACCGGCTGTTCCGAAGGCCGGTGATTCTTCCGACGCTGCAGGGGTATACCCCGGCATCTCGAACGCTTTACGGCGCAGTGAATCTGGTGGCTCAAGCCATCCTCCGTCAGGACTGGCGTCAGGCCGAGGTGTTGGCCATGCTAATGGATACGCCTCTGATACTCGTGCGCGGCGATGTTGAGACGCCGTACCTGGGTAGATCGATCGTACCTCCCGCTGGCCTAGCAGCATCGTTGAATAGGGCGCCAAATTTCACCCTCGTAGAACGGGTCGGACCGCTGGAATTATTCGCACTCAGGACCCCGGGTTTAGCCCTTGACTTTGTCCCTCAGTTCATGACGATCAATTCTCGGGTGCCTGATCTTCGTCTGCTGTCACTATTGCCTCCGAAAACGGGCCTTGCGTCAAGCGAGCCGCAGCCTGGAGTGGGCAGGATAATTCAGGCGCCTCCCCTTGAGCTGTGGCCAGCCGAAAGAGGCAACAGGGTTTGGCAGACATCGTTGCCTGCGGGTTGGGCTTATCGCCTCGTTGAAACGGATTCCCAGACCGTAACTCAACTTGAGCGACCTGGCACCTTCCCGGCCGCGAACTCTGAGGCGAAAGTCGTCTATGCGCCAAATGACGCTCAACGCGCCGTAACGGTAACGCTCGGCGAGAGGAGCGCTATCACAAACGGTGACTTCGCCAACGGGCTTTGGGGCCCGGTCTATGACTGCGACGCCGTCGATCCCACAGGGGCGGCACCGCACTTGAATGCCAGCGTCCTGACGAATGCTGCCCCGGGCGGGCTGCCAGCCCTCCGGCTATCAGCGACACTTGACAGCGCCTGCGAGATACAGGCGGTCGACTGGCGGGGTGGTCCGCTATTGCTGAGTTTAATGGTCCATGCGGTGGAGGGCGCTGCCCCGCGAATTTGCGTTTGGGAAGTCGGTCCTGAGCGGTGTGCGACCCTGCCGACTATCCCGGAAGCGAGGGGTTGGTTTGTATATCGCGCATCCACCAACATTGATCCCGGGACAACCGCCGTCCGGTTGTACTTATACGGTGGCGGACCTGGGGCCCTCGGTCGCACAATTAACGAATACGCAAACGTACGTGTGACTGAAGTGCGGGCGCTCTTCAGTTTTGCGCTGGTGGGCTATCCTCCCGTCGTGCCGGTATCTACAAGGCAATTGGCTGTTTTGCACAACTCATTCTCGACGGCTTGGCAGGGGCCGAGTTCTGCACAGCACGTCCTGGTGGATGGCCTGCTCAACGGCTGGCTCCTGGGTCGGGGAACCCGAAACTTCTACGCCTCCTACAAGCCGGCCGACGCATTCCACGCTGCAGGGTCGGTATCCATCGCAGGCGTGGTTGTGTTGGTGGTGCTGGTCGCATGGGGCTGGATTGGTCGACTGCTTAAGCTCTGGAAGATTCCCTGGCGGTTAAGGCAATGAGCGTAGCAAAGCCCGACGCTAACGCCGTTCGTGTACTACTCGCTGGCAGCACCTTGACATTTGGTATTCCGGCCTACAACGAAGGGGACGGCGTTATCCCAACGTTCGTGTCGCTTTGGGAAGGTCTTGTCCAGCTGGGCGTCACAGAGGCTCAGATAATACTGAGCGACAGTTCGGATATTGCTGGTCGATCATCCGCAGAGTACGCCACAGAATGGGCTGACAGCGTCGGTGCAAGGCTGATGGTTGATAGTGTCGACCGGCGCCGCTCGCTCAAAGAGGCTCTGAACGCCACTTTCGAGTGCGCGCGGTCCGATCTTCTTGTTCTCTTAAACGGAGACGTCAAGATCCCCGCAGCAAGTCTTCGGGCTATGTTGTACGGCCTCCTCGCCTCGCCGAGACCCGTGGTTGCCATAGGGGCCACACTTCCAGATCCTGCATTTTCTACGTTCGATCGGCGCGCCGGCGCGTGGCAACTGCGTGCGGCCACGAGATCCGCACGTCTATCGCCCAGATCAATCGCACCGGATTCGTTCAGGGCTGAGGGAGCGTTCTGGGGAGTGTGGCGAAACTTCTATTCAACCTATAGGTACCCAATCGGTGACGGCTCGATCGCGGACGATGTCGAGCTGACCGAGGCGCTAATAAAGGGGGGCTACGCTTGCCGCAGTGTTCCGGATGCATTCGTTTACAAGGTGCCACCTAACTCTGTTGTTGACCTCTGTCTCGGGCTCGTAAGGGGACAAGTGGCGCTGGCCGAGCACAACCGACGCGGCAACGACTATTTGGCCGCCGTCATCGAGGCGGCCCGGGACCCGCTGGGCGCATTTCTTTATGGCTTAGCGAGGATTTGGTGTCGACGCAATCGCCGTCGCCTGCGCGAGGAATCGGTATCGGAATGGTGGCGGATGTTAGGTTCGACAAAGCGGACCCGTTCCGATGGCTGACACACGGTTGGGAGCCGCGCGAGTTCTATCGGCGCCAGGTCAGCGACGGTCGACACCGTGCACTACCTGGTCGCACGGAGCGGATATTTTCAGGTCGCTATGGCGTTAGATCGCCTTCGGGCTAACTGGGAGGAGATAGCCTCAGTAGACCCACTATGGGCGATCCTTATCGAGCCAGGCCGACGAAACGGTCGATGGCCGATCTCCGAATTCTTTCGAAGTGGGGAAGTCGAAATCGATGAGGTTTTATCACAGGTCCTAAGGCTCGATTCCCGATTGCAGCGGGAACGTGCCTTGGATTTTGGTTGCGGAGTGGGGCGGCTCACTCGCGCCATGTCAACTTACTTCGAAAAGTGCCTAGGGGTCGACATATCTGTGCAAATGATCGAACTCGCGAAGGGATTCAATCGGGATCGGCCGAATTGCCAATTCATTCTTAATACTTCCTCTGACCTGCAGTTATTCGAAAGTGGTTCGTTTGACTTCGTCTACTCCAGCCTGGTTCTTCAGCACATGCCAAGCGCTAGAGTCGCCTTTGGATATATGGATGAGTTTCTGCGGATAATCCGGCCGAGCGGAATGGTCGTATTTCAGCTTCTGTACACCCGACATTGGTCGGCTCGACTACAAGCTCCGCGCCGAATCTACTCTCTACTCAGAAGATTAGGGATGGGCGGACCGTTCCTTCACCGGCAGCTACTTCTGCACCCGATACAGCTCATAGCAATTCCTGAGAACCAAGTCCGCGCACATCTTGTCGCTAACGGTGCGATTCTCGTTCACCGCGAATCCGACGCACCACCGCGGTTAACCCGGAGCGTGCGCTACTACGTTCGGAAGGCCCCAATGTGACTTGGGTAACGATCCTCTCACTGGAGAAGCTACGCCTGCCGAGGCCCCGGTACACGCCGCGTCGTCGGTAAAGATCATCGAACCGGCCAGCACGCGCCCCCTGGTATGCGGCTCCGTGTCGTGCAGCGTGGCTCCGGCGGCGTGCGGCGCCACGACCTTGGCTTGGCGTTCGACCATGCCAAAGACCACGCGCTCATGCGTCGACTTCCGCGACCTATCCGGATGCTGTCTGAGCCGGTACGACCTGCTGAAGTGGTGTTGTCCATCTCCACCCTGCCCGAGAGGGGCGCGGCGTTCCCGCCATCAAACTGTTGCGGATGAGCTTGGACATGCGCAAAGCGTTTTGTGCCTTGTTTCTAGCGCCACCTGAAAGAGTATATGGCCGATAAAGCGCGCCGGTCGCGGTCGGCGCTCTTTGTCTAAATTCTATTAAGAACTAGTGGCGGCAGCCCCGAACTGTACGGAGCCTCCATCCTTCGTCCAGTCGCCACTGATCGACCGATGCCACAAAGCACTGTCCCCTCCCTCCACGTAGAAGATAGGGCCGGTCGGGGTGGCGGCTATGCCGGGGCCGTCTACCAGAGTGCCTCCTAGCGACTGCAATGGACCCCAGCCGCCAGTAGCGCGAGTTGAATATTGCAGTGTGGAGTCCATTCCGTGGCAGGCAAAGTAGGCCGTTGACCCGTCGCTGGCGACAGCCGGGTGACCGACGCAAAACCATCCATTTGCGGTAAAGCCGGTGGAGGCGGCTGTTCGGGCATAAATCTGGGAGTCGGCACCAAGTACAAAATAGGTCACTGTTCCGGACAACGAAACGATGGCAGGCCCTGCCGAGAGGGTGCCGCCAAGAGAGTGCCATGCGCCCGCCGGAATTACCGGGAGCGCGGAGCCCGCCGACAAAGCCACTTCCGCATGCCACAGCGCGTGGTCGCCCCCCTGACAGGCTACGTACAGGGTTCCTGCGATAGCTATTCCGGCTGGGTTATCGATGCAGTACACAGGACTGTCGGTCAAACGCTGCCAGGAACTTGCACCGCTCCTGACCCATAGGTCGTGGTCGCCTCCGGTTGCGACATACAGGAAGCCAAGGCTGGCTCCTGCCTGGGCTAAGGCGATGATCGCTGGGGCCCCCAGCAACGCGCCGCCCATCGGTACGAAATTAGCGGCGCCCGACAGCAAAGAAAAGAGCTCACGGTCTCCGCCGGCAACCGCAGCCGCGAACGGAACATGACAGGAGGGGAACTTGAAGGACCCGATGCGCGTCTGCCAGCCTGCGGCGCTGGTAGTGGCGTAATACTCCTGCGTGTACCAGAAGGTGCAGTCGTCGCTTGGGTCGACGGCCATCATGCTGTAGTCGCCCCAGCGGTTGAAGGTCGAGGTTTGCGATCCGCTGCCGGCGATGAGCGTCGCTTCGCCCTGCGGTAGGGACGCGAGCGGGTCGCTAACCAGCCTGCCGGTGTATCTAATCGACGGCGACACGGTGGAGCTCGAGACGCTGTACCCGAGGGCGATGTCGCCGGCCTGGTCCATCGCGATGCTGCCCATCCAGCGGCTATCGCCGCTGGGCGCGTAGGTGCTCTGCTGGTAGATCGTCGGCATAGTCGAGAGGTTGCGGATCTCATACCAACGGACGGCGGCCTGGTTGTTGCCTGACCCAACGCCGACCGTGTGGTTGGCGACCAGCGATTCGTGGCCATCCGCGAACCGCCGGTACTGCAGCCGGTTCATCAAACGGTCGCCAATCGCGTCGAGTCCCACGCTGGTGCCGGGCTGCTGAATGCAGTTGCGCGAGCCGTTGCACATATTCCAAAAATAGGTTGCGACCGCCAGGTTGAAGTTCGGTGTGTGGGAACTCGTCAGGCCGAAAGTCGAGTTCGCTGGCGTTGCGAAGTCGACATGGAATTTCCAGATCTGGAAGGTGTTGCCAGAGGGCGAGGCATTCGTGTCGATCGCGCCAAAGTAGTTCGGTGAGCCGCTGGGCGGCAGGATCGATCCGTCGAGATCGGATGGAAGTGAGCCGCCGTATGCCGGGCCGAGAGGACCATAACCAATGAAGGTTGCGGGCAGGCCGTTGAGCATCTTCGATCGGTCGAAGGCCAGCGCACCCCCGCCGGCGAATGTGTTGCCACTGAAATAGTTGACGGTCATGTAGTAGGCATCTGGCCAGGCCGCCAACTTCGGGTAGTCCGGGAAATAGTTGGTTCCGTTGATGGACCCCGTATTCCAGGAATAGCGGAAGTAGGTTCCCGTCGGATCCCCGGTAGTTGATACGGCGAAGCACTGGAGGAATGGCGCGACGGGCTGGTGTTTGTGGTTGACGGCGAAGGCGAACTGGGTGAAGACCCAACGGTTGGCCATCCGGTCGTAGCGCACGACGGGATCGCCCTGGTTTGTGGTCTCGCACAGCCCGCCAAAGCCGGACCAGAGGGCGTTCCCCGGACTTGGGCCCAGGAGAGAAGCGCCAGTCTTATCGAACACCTGGAAATGAAGGTTGACCCATTGCACGTAGTTGTTGGGGCCGACGTCGCCGTTGGTGTCGGGAGGGAGGACACCATCGATGTTGTTGATCCCCTCGAAGTTCGTACTCGTGGAGGGCATTGCAGCCGTGCCGGCGCTGATCTGGATCGACCCGGCGGTGGGAAGTTTGGCGCCCGATTGGCCGGGGTGCAGCGGGCGGTGCGACTGGTTGCCTTTGCCGGCCGGCGCGATCGGGCTCGGCTGCAGGGTGCGAAGGGGGGCCGAGACGTCGTTCTTGAGCGACTGAATGACCGCCGGGGCGGCGGAACTGGCGGCGTGGACGGGCACGCTGGACAGGGCCTGCCCGCCGACCATGGCGATAGCGAGCAGTATCCCTAGGATTCGACGAGGCCCCAATTCACCCTGTAGTGTCGGGCTCACGAGTAGAGAAGTCAAGCAGGCCCGGCCCGGGACAGAATTGGTCCCGCACTCGTAGGTTTCGGGGATCCGGGCACGCGTTGAATCTTGAACGCAAACGTGCAAGACTAACTGACGGAGATTTGGGGGTCATAGGGGTTGGGGTCTTTCCCGCGTCGTGTGGCTATTTGCGCCCTCGTGGGCTTGCTGGCGGCGAGCCTAGCGCCGCACGGCGTGTCCGGTGATGCTCATGCCGGGGGTGGCGTAGAAGCCGTGACCGTCACGGTCACCGGGGCCCCCTTGAGCATCGTGACCTCCAGCCCACTGTCACTTTCCCCCACGTTCGCTCCGACGATCACCGACTATGTCTTGCGTTGTCAATCGGGCATTAATACTGTCCAGCTGACGCTGGCCGCCGCACCGGGAGGCGCGATAAGTGTCGGTGGGACGATCGGCGGAACCGTCACCGTCCAGGAAAGCCTTTTCGAGAATCAGGCGGTAATCATCACCGCGCCCGATCACGACGGCACTGGCCAGCCGGCTCGGTACTGGATCCGGTGCCTGCCCCACGATTTCCCCCTACTAAGTGAAGGACGTCGTCAGGCGCCGCCTTTGGGGTGGTACTTGACTGGGAATATCAACTCCTCGCAGGGGAGCGGCACGTACGCCATGGTTCTGGACAATGAAGGCACTCCCGTTTGGTACCGAAAGACAGCCGGTAAGTCTGCGTGGAACGTCACGCCGCTTGCCGGTGGCAGAATTGCCTGGTTAACAATTGGGGCTGGTGAGGGATTCGAGGAATACGATCTCAACACGCAGGTCACTCATTGGCTTGCTGCGCCTATCCAATCAACGGACTTCCACGAGCTTCAGCAGTTGCCAAATGGCAATTTGATGATGCTGTCGTTCTTGGCAACTCCCGACATTGACATGACCATATTCGGCGCGAGCTCAAGGGCGAGCATTGTCGACTGTGTACTGGAGGAGGTAGACCCGGCCGGTCAACTGGTCTGGGAGTGGCGCGCAAGCGATCATATCTCCGTAAGCGAATCGACGCATCCTTTCTTTAACCGACTGGGGCCAGAGTACGACATTTACCACTGCAACTCGATAGATGTGGATCCGGTAACAGGCAGCATTCTCCTATCGGCCCGCCACACTGATGCCGTTTACGACATCGACAAATCAACCGGCCAGGTCAGTTGGAAGATGGGCGGAACTCCCTTCAACCACGACGGGGCTCAGATTATCACCATATCCGGTGATCCTCAGGGCGCTTTCCATGCCCAACACGATGCACGGTTCCAGTCTAACGGCGACATTTCTCTCTATGACAACCAGACCTGGGATCCGAGTCTTGCTGCGCGCGGCGTCGAGTACCACGTCGATACGGTCGCAGCGACCGCAACGTTGGTTTGGTCGTATCAAGCACCAGACGGCCGGAACAGCGGCGCGACCGGAAGTTTCCGACGACTCAACGGCGGGACCGATAACGTGATTGGTTGGGGTTTTAAGCCAAACACGCTATTCACAGAGGTCGACGCCACCGGCAATGTCATGTTGAATGTCACGTTCCCGGATGGTGAGGTTGCTTATCGGGTCATCAAGGTTCCGCCGACCGCCCTTGACCATAACTTGCTGCGAGCTACGGCCGGCTTACCGCCTTTCTCCTTTACGGCCGACACCGATCCAACGTTAGCTGGCACCGGTGGCACGCTCAGCGCTGTCGAGGGCGGGAGCTTCACCACTGCAGTAGCATCCTTCACCGATCCCGATTCGAATGCCCAGGCGGATGAATACTTGGCCACCATCGCTTGGGGAGACGGCTCCAGCTCGCCCGGCACCATCACGGGCCCGGGCGGTGGCCCGTTCTCTGTAAGCGGCACCCATACCTATGCGGAGGAGGGTACCAACGTCGTCACGGTCTACATCACCGACGCCGACGACCCGACCAATACTGCCATCGTCACGTCGACCGTGAACCTTGTAGATGCTGGGCTTTCTGCGAGTTGCGCCACGCCGGCGAACTCGCTCACCTCTTTCAGCGGAACGGCCGCGACTTTTACCGATGGGGACGCGAGTGCTACGGCGCCGGACTATACGACCACGATCGACTGGGGCGACGGCTCGAGCGCGCCAGGTGCGGTCAGCGGCCCGGACGGCGGTCCGTTCTCGATCAGCGGCGCTCATGTTTATGCGACGACGGGCAGATTCAATATCACAACGACGATCAATGACGCGGGCGGCGCGACCACCTCAACGTCATGCTCTGCACTGATCTACGCGTTCCCGTCTGCGACCGGTGCCTTCGCGATCGGGGATGAGAACAGTGTAGAGGGCACGAGTGTCACCTTCTGGGGCGGCAAGTGGTCAAAGCTCAACTCGTTAAGCGGCGGCTCGGCACCCGATAGCTTCAACGGGTTCGGGCAAGGGTCAGTCATGCCGACGTGCGGCGTCGCCTGGGATGCTAGCACCGGGAACGGTAACCCGCCGGCAGGGAACACGCTACCTACTTACATGGGCGTGATGGTGACCAGCTCGGTCACGCAGTCCGGCTCGACTGACTCCGGGAATGCCGTGCACGTCGTGATCGTCCGAACGAAACCCGGCTACCAGCCCGATTCGGGCCACCCGGGGACAGGAACGGTCGTCGCCCAGGTCTGCTAGTTACGCGCCGGCTCTAGCGCGGCGCGCGCTCGGCTGATGTCGTCCACGCCGACCACGACGCGGGTCTCGGTGGCCAGGTAGACGAACCGTAAGTTCACGCCCGCCTCGGCCAGCCGTTGCATGAGCATCGAGAGCTCGCCGGGACGATCCGGCATTGGCAAGACCAGCACCTCGAGCTCGCCTACGATGGTGTAGCCACCGGCCCGAAGGGCCGACCGGGCAGCGCTTGGATCGCGGGCCAGCACGTGGACGAGACCGTCGACCTCGGTCAGGCCCTCGATGTTGACGCCGGAGCGGCTCAGCGTGTCTACGACCCTGGCAAGCTCCCCCGGGCGATCCGCTGCCAGCCGTATTGTCAGATCGCGGCCCATCGGGAGCCAATTGTAGAGCCTCCCTGCCTTTGCCCACATGCGGAGGGAAAATGCGGCCGAACTTGCACCGTATCAATTGCACGACCCTTCGACAGGTCCCAGGAAGCGTGGGTTGCATGGCCGGGCATGATGGCATCATGCGCGCTCGCCTTCAAGGTAAAGCCAGTCGCCAAGCCGTGACGATCGGCTCTTCGGGGTTCCGATGGCCTAAATGATGGCGATGCACCACCGGCCGACGGATAGTGATATCCATCCCGAAGCGCATCTTCACGTTGAGTTCTATCCCGTGATGCGGATGCCAGGCCGGCTCAAGTACCCTGCGGCCGGGAAACGCAAGAGCCGGAACATTTGTCGGCGATGGCTTGCCCGACGAGAAGGCCCCGGAGCTGCGAAAGATGATGTAGCGGGCTCGACAAGTCCGGGAAGCCGGTGGCAGCCGACATGGCGCCGGCTTTTTTGTGGCTATCAGCTCTGGCTGGTCGGGACGTCGATCCCGTTTGCGCGGCGCACCCAAGTGAGGTTTAAGCTCCCACCCAACCCCTCTTCGGCGAGGGACGAGGGAAATAGCCCCTGGGTCTGGTCCTGTTCGAGGTCAGCAATAATGGCAAGGATCCGTTTGCCGACCTCCAGGGTACTGACGCGGTAGGGGACCCAGCGGTCACGGGCATCAGGCCCCAGGCTGGCATGAAAGTCGAAATGCCAGGTATCGCCGTGGAGATGCGGAATCGCATGCTTGTGCACTTCGGCCGACGGGACGATAAACACCGGATCGGCAAACCGCAGCGTCCTCGGGTCCAGATACGCGAAGAAATACCAGAAGAGGGGGTGGGTGACGAGCCTGTCTTTGAGGACCGTGAACCGAATATGGAGCAGGTCCGCCGCCCAGGGATGAGCTACCTGAAGCGCCGACTTGATCTGGAAGCCGAGGTTGAGGCTAAAGTCGCCGCGCCGGTGGACATCGGCATCGCGCCGATCATCATCGGTTGCCTGTCTCGCCACTTCCAGCAGACCATCGCTTCCGAGGACGGCCAGCACGTTGAAGAGGAACTCCGCAAGAATGCCCTGCTGCACCAGGCTTATTGGCATAGTCGTTTAACGGCGGCTACCTGGATGTCTGGCGACCGAACTCAAAAACCGCCTCGACCGTGGCGGGGTCCCATCGACCCGATCCCTCGGGCGTGTTATCGGTGATCACGATCGCATAGCCGCCGGAATCGGTTGTTACCTTGTGCCACCAGAGCATTACCTGCTCACGGTCGCTGTCGAACTCCGTCAAAAGGTAGTTGTCCTGCAGGCCGGCCAGGATCATGGTGAGGACGCCCTCCTTTTCCGAAAACGTAATCCCCACCGGTTCGGCCCTCTGGAGCTTGCGCGCAGCCTCATGCGCGAGATCTCGGGAGCTCGACAAAACGACCAACGGGAATTCGTTGCCGGGGTCTTGGAACGGCTCCTGTGCCTTCGCACACAACCGAGCGCGCTGACGGAGGACCTCGTAGTCGGCCCAGCCGAGGTTCACCATGCTCAGCGTGGATTCGCCTTCGAAGAGATCGTCACGTGCGATCCCAAAGACAGGGACGAACCGATCGGCATCCGGATCTGGCGGCGCCAGCCGCACGCGGTAACGGCCGCGAACGCCTCCTGGCAAGGTGAGGTTGCCCGACGCTTCGAAAGGCTCATCGCGGGCGCCGGTCAGGTCGGTGAGTGCCGCATATGCCAGGGCCAGCAGTTGGGTTTCTCGACGCTCGAGGGGAAGCCAGCCGTCGGGTGAAATAACCGTAAATGCTGAGTCTGTTTCGCCCAGCTCCGCAAAGATCGTCCCCGCCGGTGGCTCCCTGAGCCCGGTCTGCTGGATGGCCCGGAGATCCCGGCGCCCGGGAAAGAGGAAGAGCACGTTCACCGGACCTCTCGCGAATGCCTGAGCACAGGCCTCGTACCATGACCCGACCTTCAGATCCAGGCTAACGGCCTGAGTGCCGAGGCGCTCCCATGGCCGACAGAGGCGATAGCGTCCGACCTGCTCGTCCAGGAATCGCAGGTCTTCATCGACGGGGGCAGTTGACGAAGTCGAATTATGGGCGATGGCGGGCAGGGTACATGGTTTGCGCGTTGCCTGCAGACCGCACCGACGGAATTAACCAGAAATATGGCAAGTCGTTTTTCCAGCGTTAAATGGCTACGGGGGAGAGGGTCTAGTGGATCTCGATATTGCCCTGGACGGCGTAGTGAGGTTTTGGATGAAACGTATGGCAGGTGAGCGGCGGAGCGGGCGAGAAATAGATGTCGCTGATTAAATCAGCCTTTGCGGCGCTGTCATCATCCTGCACGCCGAACAGCATCTCGGTACCTTTGGTCAAGCTAAAGGCCGGGTAGGCCAGCGTGCCGCTCATGTAGGCGTCATTGCCGACGATCTCGAGACAGTTGACGTCAATGTGAAGCGGTCCTCCGTTGGGGGCCACGAAAACGACCTGCGCGTTGCCGGTCACCGTCCCGGCCACGTTCCCATTGCTGTGCGGTTGGGCTGTAAAACCGAAGTGGAAATAAACCGTTGAGCCCCCGCCGGTGGCCGACGCTGCCGACGCGGCAGAGTTTCCGCGGAGGCTCAGGTCAGCCAAGCCCTGCGAGGTCGCAAGCAGAAGACCGGCGGGCATTTTCGTGCCAGCTTGCGGAACGGCGCCTTGCGGCTGGGTCGATTGTGGGGTACCCGCCTGCGGTGAGGCAGCGTGCGAGACGTTCTGTGAGACGTTCGTGCCGGCCGACCCAGCCGCATGAAAGGCCGCGGATGTGACAGTGCCGCTGGGGGCGGTGATGTGGGCGGGCCCGCGACTGGCGAAGGCCCAACCGCCGGCGAGAGCGACGAGGCTGGCGGCCGCGACACCGATCACGATGGCCTTCGAGCCCGCCCTTACGCGCATGATCTGAACCAGGTTTTGCAACATCAATCTCCTCTTGCGGGTACTTCCATGCGTAACGAGGCAGAGGGCCGTCTCCTGCAGTAACCCTGAAATGGACTAGGTCGGTAGGACGCCGCTACCAGCTTCGCAGCCGGCGATCAGCGTGATGGGAAGCAGGATCATCGCGGCGATGGACCAGAACGGCGGACCGCGACGGTCCGGATCCGGCGCCGGAATCAGCGCCGCGACGATCGCGCTTCCGATCAGCCAGCCGTACAGTATGAAGCCGAAGAAGAGCGATCCGGTGGATCCGGCATCGCGACCCTGTGGGCCAAACGCCAGGAGGGAGAGTACGCTGCCCGCCGCCAGCCCGAGGCCGATCAGGGCGCCGCCAATCCCGAGCACCAACCAGCGCGGATGGTCGCGCATGCGCAAGATGATGGCCGCCCAGCCGCCTGCCACGAGCGCCGGACCGATGCCGAACGGAACGATCAGCGCGCCGTTGCCCGAAAGGGACCAGCCATCTCCAGAGAGGTGGCCGCGCATGACGGCGATCGTCAATATCCAGAGACAGAGCCCTGCGACGAGCCCACCCAGTGCGATCAGGCCGACAAAGATGGGGTCCTTGAGGCGGGAGAGCATCCGTTAGGGATGGTACCTAGCGGACCTGACACAGGAAATTCCGCATAGCCTGCAGATCGGGCTTACGGGAATTGCGCTAGCTTCACGGCTTTACGCGCTACGGAATCGTCCGTAGGGGCCCTCGGTCGAATGGCGGAAGGCACGGTCGCGGCCGTAACTCCAGTCATTAGCTCCGCGACGCACACTCGGCATCGTGGCCATCCTGGCTCGGCTGTTCACGGTGCGTAAGGAGTACGGTCAGGCGCTCATCCAGTACGCGCTGATCCTGATCCTGGTCGCGGTCGTGGTTGTCATCGTCTTGATCGCGATGGGCAACCAGCTGCACAACTGAGGATCACCGCCGCCGTTGAAAGTCAACCACCTGGGGACGGTGCATTGGATGGTAGAAGCGGCCGGCGTAGAGCGCCCAGGCGGTTGAGCGGCTAAAATATCCGCCGCACCTGGCGCACTTGATCGCCTCCTGCAACGGCGGATCGTTGGGGTGCCGCTGCTGCCACCATCCGCGCGCGGTGTCGAGCGAATCGAAGGTGACGATGCCCCCGCTTTTCGGATCTCGAACGATCGTTTGGTCCGGTCCATCGTAGATCCGCCACCGTCCAGCCTTCAACTGTCGAGCTTCAGCCATCTATTCATTGATACGTTGCGGATAGCAATTAGTTGACAGGGCCTTGCGCTCGTAATTACGGTGTCATCGAGAGCGTATGGATAGGCGCGGCAGCTGGATGGCCGAAATCTACGAGTCCAACTCGACCGTCGTCTACCGCGTCTGTATGCGCCTGCTGAAAAACACTGAGGACGCCGCCGATGCCACGCAGGAAGTGTTTCTCCGCGCATTCGTATCATTGACGGCCGAAATGCAGGGTGAAAAAGCCCGCGCCTGGTTGATTACGGTGGCCCGGCACCACTGTTTGGACGTACTGCGGCGGAAAAAACGCCTGGGCAAGGCGCTCATCACGCTCGGCGCCGAGCCGGTCCTGGACAGCGAAGCCGAGCGTACCATCGTCGACCGAAACTTTGTGCACGCGATCCTTAGTCAGCTGAGGGAACGCGAGCGCCAGGCGCTCTGGCAGTCGGCCGTCGAGTCCCGACCGATTGGAGAGATCGGCCGCTATCTGGGGATCAGTTATCTAGCAGCGGCGCAGTTGCTCCACCGAGCGCGCCGGCGCGCCGCTCAGGTGGCCGCGCGGGTCGCGGTGGTCTTCGGCACCTTCCAGCTTGGTCGGCAGAGACCCGCTGGCGCGTCAGCTCTTGTCGCTCGCCTCGTCGCGGTTGCCGCGGTGCCGCTGATCGTGGTCTCGGTTCAGAGCTCGAGTGCGACCCGGCAGCCGGCACGCCTCCCTCCTGCTGCGGTGTCCGCCGCGGCCCCAAACCAGGCTGGCGGGTCGCCGGTATCACCCGGCATCGTGGCGGGTCCTGGTTCGCTCGTGCCTGGATCCACGGCCACCCTCGATTCGGCGGCAACCGCGGTCCAGCAACTGCTGAAGTCGCTACCATCCGTCCCGCCCGTGCTCGCTACGCCGGCGCCGGTGCCTTTGGGCTCGGCAGCACCATCGCCGCCGCCGATCCACTAGTTCGCGGCGCTCCGAGCCTCAGAGTCGGGAATGGGCCATTCGGCGGATTGTCAATCATTGCGGCGGGGGCGACACTAGGCCCATGATCACGGCGGCCCCCACCATCGGTCGGGACGCCGCGCCTGACTCTGGGGTATCGCCTCTCCAGCCCATCGTCCCTCTGCTTCGGGACGGCACGCTGACGGAAATCATGGTCAATGGGCCGGACGCTGTCTACGTCGAGCGCGACGGAAAAGTGCTGCTCACCGACCGGCGATTCGACGACGAAAATCACCTGCTCGGCGCGATCAGCGCCCTTGTCGCGACGACCGGTCGCCGGATGGATTTCAGCGAGCCCGTGTTCGAGGCACGCCTGCCGGACGGCTCGAGATTGACCGTCGTGCTGCCGCCGGTCGCGGTCGACGGCCCGATGCTGACCATCCGGAGGTTCGCGGCGAGCCCCTACCGGATCGACGATCTGATCCGATTCGGCACCCTCTCGCTGGAGGCCGCCGCCTTTCTGCGGGCGTCGGTTTTGGCCCGCGCCAACCTGCTGATCTCGGGCGGCTCGAGCAGCGGGAAGACCACCTTACTCAATGCCCTGACGACCGCGATCCCTGAGGACGAGCGCATTGTCACGATTGAGGAAGCCGCCGAACTGCGATTGCCCCAGGGCCACGTGTGCCGCCTGGAGTGCATTCAAGCGGGCGAGAAGACGATGACGGTCCGCCAGCTGGTGCGCCATGCCGTGCGCATGCGCCCGGATCGTCTCATCGTCGGCGAGGTCCGCGGAGGCGAGGCGCTGGACCTGTTGCAGGCGATGAATACCGGGCACGACGGCGCGATGAGCACCATCCACGCCAACAGCCCGAGGGATGCGCTCTCCCGCATGGAAACCTTGATGCTGATGGCCGGCCTCGATCTGCCAGTCCGTGCCATCCGGCAGCAACTCCGCGGCGCGCTCAACCTGCTGGTGCACGTTGGACGCCTGGCCGATGGCCGGCGCAAGGTCCTGAGCATCGTCGAGCTGACCGGATTCGACGAGCAGACGATTGCGTTGCAGGAGTTGTTCGTGTCCGAGGCCACCGGCGGTCCGGTGCCGGGACGGACGCGCCTGGTACCGACGGGGATCAGGCCGCAGATCATGGATAGGATCTACCGTCGTGGTTTGGCGGTGCCCGAGTTGAGCCGGCTGTTCCCAAAAAGCACCACGGCCATCGCTGACAGTGGCCGCCGGCCGGCGACCGCGCCCGAGAATGAAGGCGGCGCTCCGGCGCGGGATCGCCGGCAGAGCTAAACCCCCGTAGCACTCCTTCAATGAACGTCGACGCCGTGACCGTAACGCCAGTTAGGCCGTCAGAGAGACGCAGAGGCGAAGGTCGTGGGCGGCGAATTCGCTACTGGCGTAGAAGTTCCTGGCACCGGTGGCGATGTGGCCAGGGTGCTCCTTCGCGAGTTGAGCGATGGCCGGCTTGCGCTCCGTCTCGGGCAGGGCCCATATCTCAACGAGTCGGTTCACGATGGCGGCGGCTGCCGAGTTGGTCGAGACGCGACGTACGGCTATTGCGGGCGGAAACCTCGACCGTCATGTCTGTCGAACGAGCCGTCAGACAGGTCGTTGGTGGCGTTGTCGCCGTGCCAGCCCCCGGCGCGCTGATCCCGAGAGCGACCGCGGTTGGGGCTTAGCCCGGCGGGGCGTTTGGCCAAATCGTGTCCGCTACGACCCGCCCCTCATCAAGGGCGGCATGCAGTGCTGGCATCGCCAGGGACAGACCGGTCAGCGAGAGAATCACAATTAATAGCGTTCTGGCAGCTCGCCGGCGCATGGTTTCCTCCTGTGTAAGAACCCCCCAGCGGTCGACGTCAACCGTTGGCTTAGGGGACTATAGCACGGCCATCGGCATCCAACATCGGCGGCGGACTGGGCGAACATCTGTTTGTCAGAGCGGGGGGTTTCGTCGACGATAAGCCGCGAGGACCCTCCAGGTTGTGAAAAGCAAGAGCATCACGATCAGCACCGGCAGAACGGGTTCGAGCGGTAATCCACCGAACAGCGCTGCCCCCTGCGCCGACGAGGGGGTTAACGGATCGACCGCCCCGGGGGTCCCGCCACCGCCGCCCGAGTTCTTCCCCGGACCGTTCAAGCCGGATGGCGCTAACGCCACGCTCGAGGGACCCGGCCGTCCGGCTGACGGGCCCGGCGACGACGCAGTCGCAGGCGTCGGCGCGGGAGCCGGCGTCGAGGTGGGTTGGGGAGTCGGGGTGGGCGTAGGGGTTGGAGTAGGCGCTGGCCCGAGTCCGTTGGTATGGAGGGCGTCGAGGTAAGTGCCGTTACCGGACGCCGAGGCCCACTCCGAGGCGCTCTCCACCGACGTCCCCTCGCCCCATTCACTGAACGTGGTCACCAGCTGCCAGGGAGCTCTCGAGTTGACCATATCGCGGATATTGGTGTTCCAACGGGTCGGATCACGGGCGAGGCGGGGAGTTGTCTCGTTGGCCTTATAGAAACCGGGGCTGATGCTGAAACTTCTGCCCGCTTGGGAGTCTTCAGCTGCCGCCGGCGCGTACTGGTGCCATCCCTGAGGTTGGCTGGCGCAGGTCGCATAGCCAGGAAAGACTTTGAGGACAACGTAGGCGCCCACCGTGTTGGCTTGGTTCCAGCGGTCCGCCATCCCGCAACCGTCGGTCGGCTGGGCATAGACGAAGACCACGAAGGCGCCGTTGACCCGAAGAAAGCTCGGATCGCCGCCGTAGTGGCTCTTGATATAGGTCAGGTCGGACGTGATCTGTGCGACTGATGGGTCGGTCTGGCCTTCTGGTTCGTAATACAGGCTCCAACGAAATGAGGAACCGGCGGTGTTACTGAGCAGCAGCGGAACGCGCTGGTCAGTCCGCGACCCCTGGCCCCACCAGGTCGCAATCCCTGCTTGGATGTTCGCGTATCGCATGGCGGCAAGATGTTGCTTGATCACCGCGGCATTGCTCGAGTCGTAGAAGCCCAGCGAAGGGTGGTAGTGGGTGAACGGATCCATGCCCTGCTGGTTCCATGCCTCGGGGAACCATTGGTAGTAGAAGGCGGCTCGGATGGGAAAAGCCGGCTGCCAATCAGCGTAGGCGGGCTCCGGCCGAAGCTGGGTCGACGCGGCCAGGACCGCGACGAGCGCGAGTGCTGCCGTTAAGGACGACCGCGTCCGGCCGCGGACAGACATCCACCTCGTTCCCACGAGACTCAGTGTTCGCCAGGCGCCTTACGCCGAAAACGGCAAGACGCTAACGGAATGGTGGCGTTCCGTTACGGAATCCGTAACGCTGCCAGGCAAGGACCGCGTCCGAGCGGGGCCGCATCGCTGTCGCGGAGCCTTTGACGGCCGGCGCATTCGGTGTACCGTGGCGGCATAGAGAAGTGAGGGCCATGTCGGGAGCGCCGATCAGGGCGAAGCTCGGGGGATGGTTGCTCGCCTTTGCCGCCGTCCTTGCGCAGGCGGTCCACGCGGACGCGGACGGGCCGGCGCGTGCGACCCCGGACGACCGCTCCGAACACATCAAGGTCGGGGTCTACGTCCTCGACTTTGGTCCGCTCACGAGCGATGGCCGCCCACTCTCGCTCGCCCAGGGCTGGAACGACCCGATCGCCCTCCAGGCGCAGTACCAGGCCGACGTCGCTACGGCCAGCGGGGGTATCGTGGCGCAGCATCTGGTGCGCGTCTCGATGATCCCCGCGTACCCTGTCAAGGCTGACGGCTTCCGCTTCACAGACGCGACCTACCACGGGTGCCTCGGCGACAGCACGCCGAGCTACTGCGGCGAGCTGATCGACTACGGGGCGGTGCTTAACACGGTGTTCGACGCCCGGCTGGGCAGTGCCTGCGAGGCACTGAGGCGGGGGCGGGTCGACGAAGTCTGGCTGTGGGGTGGGCCATGGTTCGGCTATCTCGAACAGCGGCTCGTGTCGCCTCAGACACTGTGCTCGCGAATCCGTCGGCCGTTCGAGGTCATGGGTTTTAGCTACGAGCGCGGCGTGCCGGAGATGCTGCACGATCTGGGCCATCGGGCCGAGGCGCTCGTCCAGGCCGGCATCGGCTTTTCCCTCTGGGATCGCTTCGACGGCCAGCGCACGCGCTACGCTCAGGACTTTGCCTGTCCGCCGACCCCGGACGCCACCCATCCCGAGGTCGACCCCGCGGCCGCGCATGCCGGTAACGTTCATTTCCCACCGAACGCCTATTGCCACTATCAGTACGACCGCGACTTCCCGGTCCTGTCCGACGCCGACGACTGGGCCAATTTCCCGGATCTCACCGGGCGTCAGACGATTGTCAACGCGAGCACCTGGGGCAGCACCCAACAGGGCTACCTCGTCTGGTGGCTCGGGCGTTTCCCACGCCACACAGGCGAAACCGCAGGGGTGGAGAACGATTGGTGGCGCTACGTGTTCCTGGCGGACCCTTAGAAGCGGAGGCAAGAAGCCCTCCTCCCGTGCCGGGGAGGAGGGCGCAGCCTACTACTGGCCGATACGGGCGGTTTGGACCACGACATCGTCAAAGACCACGTCGTAGGTCCGGGCGCTCGATTCGCCGAGCTGAACCATGCCCACGTTGACGGTGCCGAGGTTTGCGGATACGTTTTCGAAGGCGTCGACCAGGTTGCCGTCCAGCCAGACCTCGGTCGTGCTGGAGGTGCCGTTGATCACAACGTGAAGCTCAACCGAGTGCCAGGCATTGAGCGTCAACGTCGGGCCGGTGATGTTAACGGCGGTGATTTCGTTGCGGAATGACAGCCGGCTGCTGGCGTCGACGAAGAGCTTCGCGATCGCGACTGAACCGGAGGTGCGGACGCCGAGCAGGCTAACGGTGCCGGACTGGGACTTCAGATTGAAGTAGGTCCGGTAGTACACGCTCTGGTACGTGCTGGGCAGAGTCTTGCGGGCGTAGGTTGCGCCGTTGGAAACCGATCCCTCCGTCGCGTAGCTTCCGGAATGCACGAGCGCCGCTTCAGTGACCAGGCCTGCATTGGTTGTCCATGCGCTCATGGTTCCGCTCTCGAAGCCGTCCTTGAACACGGGGGCCAACAGACTGAAGTTTTGCTGGACCGTCGCGCCGGGACCGACCACGACCGTCTGCGACTGGTTGTTGTAGCCGGTTGCGCTCGCCGTTAGCGTGTAGGTCCCCTCCGTCACGTTCGCGAGGGAGTACGCGCCGGTTGAATTCGTCGTCGCGCTCCCGCCTGTGAAACTCACGAGGGCGCCCGCGATCGCCTTGCCGGTGCTGACGTCGGTGACGGTGCCGTTGATGGTGCCCGCGAGAGGGGCAAGGGCGAAGTTCGACGTCGCGGAGCCGCCCGGTCCCACATTCACGCTCCGGGTCAGGCTCGAGTAACTGCCGGCGGCCGCCGTCAGCGAGTAGGATCCCTCCGTCAGGCTGGAAATCGCATAATTCCCATTTGCGTCCGCGGCCACGGTGGTGGGCACGCCGCCGACACTGTAGCTGACCGTGCCGCCGGCCACGGGCTTGCCGGTGAGACTGTCGGTCAGCTGGCCGCCGATGCTGCCCGGCAGGGGCGCCAGACTGAAGTTCTGCGTGGACAGCGTATTTGCTGAGACGCCAACGGGCTGGCTCTGGCTGTTGTAGGCGGAGGCCGCCGCCGTAACGGTGTAACTACCCGGCGGCACGTTCGACAGCGTGTAATTCCCGCTCGCATCCGTGGTGGCGGTGGTTGTGATCCCGCCTGCCGTATAGGCCACCGTCGCACCGTTGATCGGCTGGCTGGTGACGGCGTCGCTTACCTGGCCCCTGATACTGCCGGGTAGGGCCGTGAGGGAGAAATTCTGAGTCGCGGTGGCGCCGGGGGTGACCGTTACCTGCTGGCTCTGGCTGCCGTAGTTGGAGGCAGCCGCAGTGACGGCGTAGGTCCCCTGGCGGATGTTCGACATGGAGTAATTCCCACTGGCATCCGCCGTCGCGCTGAGCGTGGTGCCTCCGACGACAAGGCTGACCGTCGCGCCGGGAATCCCCGCGCTGGTTGTGGCATCGGTCACCCGGCCCGCGATGGTCCCGTCCTGCGGTACCAGGCTGAAGTTCTGGGTCGTGGTCGCGTTGCTCGCCACCGTGACTAGGAGCGACTGGTTGCCATATCCGGTCGCGGCAGCCGTGACGGTATAGGTCCCAGGCGGGACGTTCGGGAGATTGTAGTTTCCGCCCGCATCGGCGGTCGCGTTCGTGGTGATTCCGCCGGCGGTGTAGCTCACGCTTGCCCCACCGATGCCGGCGCCGGTTTGACTGTCCTTGACGGCGCCTGCGATCGCGCCCGGCAGGATGACAAGGCTAAAGTTCTGCGAGGTGGTCGCATTCGTGACAACCGTCACTGCCTGACTCTGGGAGATGTAGCCGGCCGCGCTCGCGGTCAGGGTGTACGTTCCAGGCGGGACGTTGGTGAGGTTGTAGTTGCCGTTCCCGTTGGTGGTCGCGCTAACGGTCGTTCCAGTCACGGTGTAGCTGACTATGGCGCCGCCAATCGCGGTCCCGGTTGTAGCGTCCGTCACCTGGCCGCTGATGCTCCCTGGCAGGAGCGGCAAGGCAAAATTCTGCGTGACGGCGGTCCCAGGGGCGACGGCAACCGACGCCGTCTGGCTGACGTAACCAGACCCGCTTGCGGTCAAGCTGTACGAACCCTCGGTCACGTTCGAGAACGCGTAGTTCCCGTTGCCGTCGGCGGTCGCCGACGTGGTCACGCTGCCGACAGAAAATGCCACGGTAGCGCCCGAGACGCCAAGCCCGGTGCTGCTGTCGTAGACCCGGCCGGTGATGCTCCCCGGTTTTGGCGTAAGCGCGAAATTTCCGACCGTCGCCAGGTTGGTGGTCACCGTCAGCGTCTGGCTCTGACTGCTATAACCTGCGGCTGCCGCGGTCACAACGTATGAGCCAGGCGGAACATTCGAAAGGGTGTAGTTGCCGTTGCTATCAGCGGTCGCCGTGACCGCGACGCCATCGTTGACATAGCTGACGGTCGCTCCGCCGATAGCGGCCGCCGTCAACGTATCCGTGACCTGTCCGGTGATGGACCCTGGCAGGAGCTGCATCGCGAAGTTTGCGGTCGCGACAGCTCCCCGGCTGACTGGCACCGTGGCCGTCTGGCTGGTGTACCCGGACGCACTTGCGGTCAGCGTATACGTGCCAGGGGCAGGAACATTTGAGAGGGTGTAGTTCCCGCTTGCGTCCGTCGCGGCGCTGAGCGTGACACCGCTCAGCGTGTAGCTGACGGTCGCTCCGCTGATGGGCGTGGCTGTTCCATCGTCGGTGACCTGGCCGCTGATCGTCCCGGCTAGAGGTACAAGCGCGAAGTTCTCGGTCACGGTGGATCCGGGGCCGACGGTGACCTGCGTCGATTGGCTCGCGAATCCGGATGCGCTCGCCGTGACCGAATAGGAGCCTTCCGCCACGCCAGTGAGCGTGTAGTTTCCGTTGACGTCCGACGTGGCGCTGACCGTGACCCCACCTGAGTTGTAGCTGAGGGTCGCTCCGCTAACGCTCAGCCCAGTCTGGGCGTCGATGACCTGACCGATGATGCTGCCTGGGAGGGGGCTCAGGCTCCAGTTCTGGGTCACGCCCGCGCCGGGCCCCAGGGAGACGGCCAGCGTCTGACTCACGTAGCCGGTGCCGCCGGCGGTCACGCTGTACGTCCCTTCGACGACACCGGAGAGGGTGTACATCCCGTTGCCGTCGGTCGTTGCAGAATACGTCGTTCCCCCGGCCGGATAGCTCACGACGGCGCTCGATATGGGTTTCGCGGTCATCGCATCCGTGACCTGACCCGTGATGGTGCCGGCCAGCGGCGCCAGGTTAAAGCTCTGGCTCAGCGAAGAGCCTGGGCCGACCGTCACGCTCGCCGATTGGGCAGCGTAATTGGCGGCGGTGGCCGTCAGGTTATGGGTTGCTTCCGTGACGTTGGTGAGAGTGTAGTTTCCATTCGCGTCGGTGGTTGCGCTTAGCGCACCGTCCGCGACCGTGGCTCCGCCAATGGGCCGGCCCGTCACACCATCCGAGACGTTGCCGCTGATGGTCCCGGGTTGCGGTGCCAGGGCAAAGTTCTGGGTGGTCGTCGATCCCGGCGTGACCGTGACCGTCTGCGATTGGCTGTTGTAGTTCGGCGCGGCAGCACTCAAGCCGTAGGCGTTGAGCGGCGCCTGGGTCAGCGTGTAGACACCCGACCCGTTGGTCATCGTGCTGGTGCTGCCGTAGGAGACGGTCGCCCCGGCGACGGGCATGCCGGTCACCGCATCCGTCACGGTTCCCGTCAGGGTGCCGTAGCCCTGGCATGGCAGCGTGCCGCTGTCGAAGACGGCGCCGGCCGAGCTGCCCCACGCCTGGACGAACTTGTAGTCGAGGGACGTCGCCGAGAGCTTGAGCTGCAAAGCCCCGAAGGCGGCAACGCCGGCAACCGACTTGACCGCGCGCGTATCCGACGTCTTGAACGTCGAGGCGGCGTGCCCACCGGTGCCGGCGATGATCTCCGTGATCCCGCTGGGCGTCACATTCCCGTTCGGATCCATGGGCTGCCAGCGCTGGTACGTGTGGTCGTGGCCGTTGAGGATCAGGCTGGCGTGTGCCGGGTATAGCATGTTCCAGAAGTCGAGGGCCTGGCCGCTCTGGCCTTCCTGCCCGATGTTGAAGGCGGGATGGTGCCAGTAGGCGACGATGCAGGCTCCGGGATGCGCGTTCAGATCGTTCTGCAACCATGCCTTCTCCTTGGTCCAGCCGTTGGGCGCCGGCAAGGTCGCTCCCAGCGCGGTTGCGTTGGAGTTGAGCGCGATGAAGTGCCACCCACCGGCGTCGAAGCTGTAATAGCTGTTCAGGTTGTCCCAATAATCGAAGTAGTCGGGCGCTGAGGTCTTCAACGTGAGGTACTCGTGGTTGCCCACCACGGGGTCCGTTATCGACTTGTACTGGCCGAAGGTGGCGTCGTACCAGTTCTGATACTCGCTGTAAGAGCCGTTCTGGTACACGTCGCCGAGATACAGCAACAGGTTGGGCGACCAGGGGGTGATTTGATTCATCACGGACACGCTGTAGGGGTCCCCACCCGCGCCGTCGCCGGTGGCCGCGACAATAACCGGCGATCCGGGAGCAGGCGTCGTCCCCGACGTCGGGTTCCGGCTGTTCGTGTTGACCGGCGGCGTCGTGACGCCGTTCGCGAAGGTCACAAAGATGAACGCCGGGTTGGCGCTCGTGTCGGTGTTGTCGTTGAGCGAGGCGTACACCGATAGCTTGTGCGGGCCGTCGACCCATCGCTGGCTCGAGATGGTGAAGGTGTCGGGCGAACGCTGGAAGTCGGTGAGCAGGTATTTGTCGTCGAGACTGAACACCATCTGCTGGACGCGCGTCGTGCCGCTGAGCACCGCGAATGTTCCTGCGACCGTGCTGGTGCCCGTCACCGTCGCGCCGTCCCCCGGCTGGGTCAGGCATACCTGGACCGTGTAGTGCGTGGTCGTCGTCGTGGTGCACGGCGTCCCGGCGGCGAGGACCGGCCTGGCGGCGCCGGGCCCGTGGGCGAAGGAGACGAGCAGCGCTGCCAGCACGCCTGCCCAAACAAGGGCACGCCCCGAGATTGGTGACGGCAGTCGTCGCAAGACGATGGCTTTAGACGCCAACGTGTTGCCTCGTTGCGAAGCGTCGGCCGTTCAGGATTGCGCTGATCCAGCCACGGCGACGGCCGATCAAGAACAGGCACAGAAGCGTCGAACCCATCGCGCCCAGGATGATGGCCAGGTCCATGAACGAAATGATGGGCACAACCGCCAGCTTGTTGCGCGACAGGGCGACCGGCTCGGCGGGAGAGATCCCGCTCGCGAGCACGTGAATCGTGTAATTACCTCTGCCGACGGTGAGGGCGGCGTTTCCCTTTCGGTCCAGCTGGAGCTCCCGGCGGTTTCCATTCGGATCCGTCACCAGCACCGGCCGCGCGAGGCTGCCGCCGAAGAGCGCGTCCTGCGCGTGGATATTCATGGTGAACAGGAGCAGCGGAACCGACCAGACGCGCGCGATCCCGGGCTTGTAGGTGGTCCCCGGATCAAACGCGAGGCGGCCACGATCCACCACGGAGAGCCCGGCGTAACTGGTGCTGCTGACGGTATAGGGCGTTGGCGTGAGATACAGGCCGTCGGCTCCGCTGCGCTTCGCGGGGAGCGGAGTCCGCAGCCAGATCGCGTGGAAGGGATACGCCACGTGAATGGTCTCGGCGTTCGGCCCCGAGAGCCAGACATCGGAGATCTGGCCGGCATCGACGGGAAATCCCTTCGGTCCGACGAACTGGAGCTGCGTCAGGTATGCGATTCGCAAACCGGCGTCGATGTTGATATCCGACTCCACCCGCACCTGGCGAGCGGGCGCGAACGCGTCGTCGCCCCACCGGCCGAATTCGAGGTGCGTTTTTGGGTCCGGATCGGCTAGTACCACCGTCAGGCTGTGCATGCCGGCGGTAGCCACCGTGGTTCGGGCGACGCCCGCGCTGTCGCTAACGAAGACGCGTCCGTCCAGCTGGAAGGAGACGCCCGGCACCGGTGGCACCGTCCGGATGGCGACGACGAGGGGACGAATCTGGATGGTGGCCGAGGCGCTCGCCAGTACCTGCCCGATCGCGCGATACCGGCGGTGGGGCGCAAGGTACTCGACGGTGATGCGATGGGTGCCAGCGGCGAGATTACCGACGAGATCGAACGAGGCTCGTCCCTGCGCGTTGGTGCGCGCCTGGCGCCGCTCCCGGCCGTCGACCAGGAGGCGCAGGTGGATGTTTGGCACCGGCACTCCGGCGCTGAACATGCTCGCCGACAAGAGGATCTTTTGTCCCGGTGCGGCCGCCGGTGGCATGTCGAGATTGATGCCGTCGGGAAGGATCTGCAGGCTGCCCGAGGCGATGGCGAAGACCGATCGAACGGTGGAGCTGTGCGAGCGCCGGTGGCCGAAATACCGGAGGGTGATCGCGTAGCTGCCCGCGGCGAGGTCGCCGGCGAGCGAGAAATGGGCCGTCCCGGTGGCATCGGTGCGGGCTGTCCGCCGCTCGACGCCATTGACATAGAGAAGGAGGTCCGCTCCCGGCATCGGGGCGCCGTCGCCCAATAGCACCGCGGAGATCGTGAGCTGGTGACCCGCTGAGGTCGGGTTCGGAAGCGTCAGGCGGATTCCGTCCTCGGTGATGCTCAACGTCCCCGACACTGAGGCGCGACCCGGCCGCACCGAGTCCGCGGGGCGGTGGTCGCCAGAGAAAGTCAGCGTCACGGCGTAGTCGCCGGCAGCGATGTTCCCAACGCGGTGGAAATGGACAACCCCTGCGGCATCCGTCCTTTTTTCCGCTCGCTTGGTCCCGTCGATGAACAGGTACACGAGCGCGCCGTCAACGGGTTGCCCGGCACTCGTCAGGGTGCCGGTGATGCTGAAATCCGCGCCGGCCGGGGTGGGCGGTGGGAGGGTGAGCAACATTTGAGACGGAGTGATTACCGGTGGGTCCGCCGCGGCCGCCGTCATCGGCATCACGAATGAAAGCACCACCAGTCCAAGAATGGCTCCGATCGCTCGTCGAATCATGACCACAACCTCCGTTGATGAAGAACGACCACGCCCGCGATGCCGCACAGCAGGAGAGCGAGTCCGATTGCCAACGAGTACGCCAGAAGTAGCCGGCTCGTGTTTCCTGCGCCTGGTGCGCGCTTGATCGCCAGGGCTGGATAGGGCGGTAACGGAACTCCGGGCAGCTGGGCGAAGTCGAATGCCTCCAGCAAATCCGAGGCGTGCTCATCCCTGGTGGTCAGCGGCGCCAGTCCATGCAGACGCTCGATGAATTTCAGGATCGAGGTGAAATCCCCAATCGTGTGGTCGATCACGCCGTGCTTCGCATAGGGCGAGATGACCAGGGCCGGGACTCGGAAACCATAACCGTCGGCATCGACCTGGGGCGGCGCGACGTGGTCGTACCAGCCGCCCCAATCGTCCCAGGTGATGATGATCGCCGACGACGACCAGGCGGGACTGCGCATGATGGCGCTTACGATGGCCGCCACGGCCTGCTCGCCGTGCCCGATATCCCCCGGTGGATGCTCCGAGGTCCCGCCCTGGACCATATAGCTAACCGAAGGGACCGTGTCGTGTGCCAGGTCGGTGTAGAAGCTGGACAGGTCCACGATGTTCGCGAAGCGCGAAGGATTGTCGACGAAGGCAGGCATCGCGAGGATTGGCACCCAGGCCACCTGCGACGCCCGGGCGTCGCCTGATTTCACGGTGTGGTAGGTGACATCCGGCGCATAGCTCTTGACATAGAATTTCCAGCTCACCTGCGCTGCGTCGAGCCGGTCGAAGATGGTGGGCATGGTCACACCTGTCGCCGGGATTTGCTCGCCAAGGCCGGAGCCTCGTGCCGAGACGGCGTACTGGTGGTTCTCGAGACTTCCCCCGCGCGCTGATGAGAAGAATTGATCGGCAAGGACATAGTCTTGCGCCAGTTGCCAGTAGAGGGCCAGGTCGCTGCGGTCGTAGTAGCCGAGCGCGGTCGTCCCGGGCAGGCTCCGCAAGGTCTGGGCCTTGATGAATCCGTCCATCTTTCCCCCGTCGTAGGCGATCCGCGCTGTGAGCGAACCGTGGTCGAGGTCGGGCGTTCGGGTCGAAGCAAGATGGTATGGTGACGCCGTCACCGAACTCGGATTCGAGGGATCAAGCGGGAGCCTGGTGTTGGCCGGGATTCCGTTCGCTTTGGGATAGGTTCCGAAATAGTTGTCGAACGTGTGGTTTTCCTGCATGATCAAGAAGACGTGCTTGATCCGCGCGGCGGCGTCCGTGGCGATGGCCACCGGGCCGGCTGTCGAGGGGTCTGGCGGCCTTAGGGCCGGGAGCGACTGCCTAGTTTGGGGAGGAGCCGCCCCGGCCCCAAGGTTCGCCAGCAAGAGAAAACACGATGCAAGCGCGACACCTGCCGGCACCTTCCAGCGGGTCACGGGTGCACCTCATAGACCAGGACGACCGGCGCCTCGCCGGTGGTCCCGTCGGAACGGTGGATCGGTTGATAGTCGGCGTAGACCAGCACACCGTGGTACTTGGCGACGTAGGCAAGGAGCTTGCTCGTAAAGAACGGCGTCCGTGACGCCGTATACGAGTCGTACACCAGGTACTGGATGGCATCCGTTTGGATCGCTTTATCCGGGTTCTCGATGGGCGTGTAGGTCGGGTTCCGATGGAGGGGGTTGGGGCTCACGGCCAGCGCCACCGCGCGGCGCTCCCCGTAGAACTGAATGATGTTGGCGAAGGACGGCCCGATGGTCATGAACCGGGAGTTGGGCAACGTGTGGGCCTTTAGCCATGCTCCGACCGGCCGGCTGGCCTTCAGGCCCCCGGTACCGGCAACGAAGCCATAGGCGGGGTGGGTCAGGTCATCGCTGCTGTCGGTGGCGAGCAGGGTTGGCGCGGGGGCTGCCACGACGGTCGTGCTTCCGATTCCCAGCACCGCAACCGACGCAGCGGCGACGGCGGTGCGAGCCATCCAGCTTCCAAGCCGCGGGGGGCGCTGGAAGATCCGGGCATAAACGGTCCCAACGGCGGTCCCCAGCCAGATGACGCCGAGGGCGGCGAGGATGACCGTGGGGGTGATGACGGGGATCAGGTACTGGAAGCCTTTGACGGGCCATAGCTCGAAGAAGCCGACGGTGACGAGGCAGAGGGCGACGATCAGCACGTCGATCCCTCGTCGTCGCCAGAGCGCCACCGCGAGGCCCAGGCCCGCCAGGGCGATGATGGGCAGGCCGACCGAGGGAACCACCTTATCCCAGTAGAAGGCCGGGTCGTGGTTGGCGCGTCGGAGGATCTGCCAGACGAAGAACTGCTGGGCGCTGCCGCTCCCGCCGCCGAGAAGCAACGATAGCGGAAATGGCAACACGGTCAGCAGATAGACCGCTGCGGTGATGGCAATGTCGCGCAGACGAAACGGGACGTCCCGCGCGAGGAGCATGAAGACAAGGACGGCCGGGATGAGCAGGACGGCTGACTCCTTTGCCAGAAACGCCAGGCCGGCGGCGGCCCCCGCGGAGTAGAGCAGGACCCGGCGAGGGCGCCGAACATATAGCGCTAGGAAAAGGATGGTCAGGCCGGCGAAGAAGGCCATCGGCCCGTCAAGGAGCATCTGCCGGGAGACCGTCACGGCATACGGGGAGACGGCGGTGAACGCCATCGCGAGAAGTCCGGCAAGCCGTCCGTACGCGACCGCCGCCACGGCACCAGCCACGAGCACCAGCCCGATCCCAAAAATCGCCGAGAGGACCCGTGGCGCCACATCGTTGATCCCCGTGATGCGATAGATGAGTGAAACCAGGAAGTGGACGAGCAGGGGGTGGGCTCGGAAGACGCCGAACATCGCGGCGTACTGCTGGTTCCCGGCAAGTGCCGCCGCCTGTCCCGAGTAGACAGCCTCATCGGTGTTAAAGCCGAACTGCGTCAACTGAGCCAGGCGGAGGATCGCGGCGGTTGAACCGACGATAACGATCGCCAGGGTTGCCAGCAGCCGGTCAGGGCGGACCACCGGCGCAGCGCCTGCCAATCGGCGTGGGTCATCCGGTCTCCCAATAGGGAGAAGCGGGGCGCTGGCTCTCATCGCTGGACGGTGGCCGCACTCCCCGGTCGTTCCGCGTTTGCGTCAAGGTGCTCGCCAATGAGCGCGGGCCAGCTGAAATCGTCGACGCGGAGCCGATAGAGCTCGACCCCGGCGAGGGCGGATCTCAGGATCGCCCGCTCTTTCTTGAGCAATGCGGGGTAATCGTCCCCTCCAATGACCAGCTGAGGGGCCATGACCGCATAGGGCGGGAAGCCGTAGGCGTCCTCGGTGTTTTCGATCAATTCTTCGATCGCCGAGCCGGCATCGAGCCGGTCCACCAGCCGAGGCTGACCTCGCTCGATGATGAAGAAGCGATCCATGTGGATCTGCCGCTTCATCCGGCACGGAACCAGGTCGGTGATCATGTACTTTGGCGGCGGGATAATCGCCTGGACGACCGAATTCATGGCCATGATCGGCAGATTCGACTGGCCGAGCCGCTTTCCGACGGAGCGGCCGCCGCGCGAGTGCAGGCGGCTCTGCACTGAGAGAGCCGATCGCTGCCGCTGCCGCAGCCGATGCTGGGGGACGGCCGATAGCGTGTGCGCGCTGATCGTCAGCGGCTTGGGGTAGCGGAACGCCGTTCCGCCCGCGTCGATGATGGTCATGTCGTCCGAGAGGAAAGCCCCGGCTCGAGCCTGGAGGAGTCGCAGGATCGTGCTCGTCTTGCCGGTGTCCGTCTTGGCCGAGAGCAGGATCCCGAGTCCATCGAGCTCGATGCAGGCAGCATGCAGCAGCATCCGGTCTCGCTTGACAAGCAGGAAACGAAGGAGCGGTTCAACGATGTTCGTATAGAGCACGTGCGGCGAGAAGGCAAACAGCGGGCTGACCTTCACCGCCATCGGCGTCCCCAGGTGGATCTCAAAGTTGCTGGCAAGGGCGCCAAGGTGCTCCCGGTAGACGAGGTGGCCGTTCAGACGGCTGAAGTCGGATCGCCAACGTGGGGCGAGGCCGCCTACGAGGCCGACCTCGATGACAAGGTCCGGGGACGCGACGTCCGCGGTCCGAAACACCTGCAACTCCGGGAGCGCAACGTCTGAGACGACGCCGAGCAGCCCATCGATGTTGTAGGTGTGGACTCCATGCTGGCTTCCGTTGAGGCTCGTCATTGTGGGGAAAGTCCTGGCTGTGCGAGGGGACTCCGCCAGATCAGCCGGTCGGAGAAAACAAACCGGACCGCCGTCAGGAGGCCGATCGCCAGCAAATTCGAGATGAGGTAGTGGATGTGGAAACCGCTGGTGAGGGCGAAGAGGATGGGCAGCCGGAGAAGCAGTGCCGACGCGTTGAGGCCGTCGAATGCCAGGAAGCGCCTCAGGACGCCGGTCCGCCGCCGCCGCTCGCCGAAAACCCACAGCTCCACACCGGCGAAGTTGAAGGCGGTGGACCCCTGGCTCGCCAGAATGGCGGCGAGCAGGTAATGGACGTGGGTGCCCTCGACCACCGCCCAGAGCAGGAGCTGGTTCACGCCAATCCCCAACAAGCCGACGGCCAAGAACCGGCCGCCAGCAGCGATCCGGGTCTGAACCCAACGCGTGAGGGCCAGGAGCATCACGCCCGCCCGGCCAGCTGGAGCTCTCCTCTCAAGGCCGCTTCCACGACCGGCACCGGCGCCGGCTCGAACTGTAGTGCGAGTCCGATCCGGTGCAGCACGGCGATGGCCTGCCTGAGCTGCCGCGCGTCGAACGGATCGGGCGCGTAGCGTGCCAGGACCGCCACCGCCAGGGTTTGGCCACGGCTATTCAGGCGGGGGATCAACAGGGCACTCGGAGTCTCGATGTTGACGCGCGCCTGGGGCCTGGCGGAAGGCGGCTCGATCCAGAGGGTCGGCCTTCCCCGCTCAACGACCCGATCGATGACGTCGTCAGCCAGGAGGGAAGCCAGATGGGACGGAATCAACGCCTGCCGCGGCTGCCCGACCTCGATCCAGCAAGACCACTGGGCACCGAGCCGCTTGCCGAGTGCGTCAAGGCTCGAGGGCGCGCGCCGCGCCAGCGTCGCCTGGATCAGCCGGCGGATGTCCGGCCGGTTGAGCACCCCGACCACGACCATTGCCACCGCCTGGGAGGCGGCCGCCAGCAGCAGCCACGGATGGTTTCGACCCGTCAGCGCAATGGCCGCGACCGCGAACATCAGCTGGGCCGCGAGCCCCGCCAGGGGGTAGTAGAGACCTACGTCGGCAGGCTCCGAGCGGCCGAGGAAGTCTCGAAAGGTGAAGATCCGGTGCAGCTTCACGGTCAGCGCGGTCCCCGCGCTCGCCGCCAGCAGCCAGGCGAAAATCCAGGGGAGCCCGGTTCGGCGGAGCACGAACAGCAACGGGAAGAAGACGGCCAGGCCGGCCGCCGATACCAGCACGAATTTCCAGGTCCGGGCACTTCCCGGCACATACAAAAAAAGCGACCACGTATGGCGCAGGTAGAGCATTCCCTGTTTCGCGGTCGCCTTGCTTTCGCCGGCGAACCTCGATTGGAACGTCAGCGGGATGTCGACGATCCGCAAGCCTTCGCTGCAGACCAGCACCTCGAGCAGGACCTTGAAACCGAGGGGACGGTACTCGAGACCCAGCAGGGCTTGACGCCGGCAGCAGAAGAACCCGGTCAGGGGATCTGTCGTCTTTCGCGCTTCCGGAAACAGCGCACGGGCGACCAGGGTGGCGCCACGGCTCACAAGCTGACGGACCCTGCCGTCAAGGCCCGCCCGGCTTCCACCCGGCATGTAGCGCGAGGCCACCGCGAGATCCGCTCCTTCGTCCAGCGCCTGAAGCAGTCGCGGGACGAGAGCAGGCGGATGTTGGAGGTCACCATCCATGACGCAGACAGCCTCGCCGCGGGCCGCTTGAATCCCCTCGACCACGGCGGTGCCCAGACCGGTTTGGGCCTCGGGCGGCCGCGCGATCACGCGCCAGCGCTCGTCGACGCGGGCGACGCCTTCCAGGGCCGGTCGGCTGGCCGAGTCGTTGCTGTCGTCGACCACAACAACCTCGTAAGCGATTCCGTCCAGCGCGGCGCGGAGCCCCGCATGCAGGGCGGTGACATTAGCCGCTTCGTTGCGCATCGGGATCACGACCGAAAGCCGCGGAGCCCCGTCCGCGACAAGCGGAGCATGAGACTCCTGGGCAGCATCCGGCGTCACGCGCGCGTCCGCCGTGCTGCGAGCACTGATTGGCGACAACGTTCCTCCTCCCCGGCAGGTCAGGCAGTCCGCACCGCTTCGTGGCGGTCTCTCCCGGCTACCTCGTGAAGCGATACGATAGCCCGGCCTGGATTCTTGTCAATCGCGTCAGCGGACTCAGCAGTGTTTCGCGGTCCGCAACATCCGCCGTTCGTAAAGCCCTGCGAACAAGCGCGTCATCGCCAGCCCGCGCGCGATGGAGGCGGATCCAGCTTCGCGCAACCGGCATTTGTGCTTGCGCAGGGCCTCTTGAGCGTCACCGTAAGGTGGGTGGCGTCATGGAACTCGCTCGAGGCGGTACCGCTGTAAACTGCCACCTACCTCTTTTGACCGTGATTGACAGTCACCACAACTCCTGAGTCAGGAGCAGTCACCTAGTGCGGTACCCGGCGGACCCGGGTTCGTCGCGGCGAGTGGGCGCCAGATCCGGTTAGGCTCGGCTGGCGGTCAGCTGAGCTTCGTAGGCCTCGCGGTATCGGATAAGGGCGGTCGCCCCTTCGCCTTGCTCCTCCAGGATGCGGGCATAGTCATACGCCACCCGACTCAGCGATGCCGGGCTCTGGACGCGCCGGGCGTGCTCGAGGGCCTTCTCGAAGTGGTCCCGCGACGCGATGGATTGCCCCGTGGCGTGTGCGACGCGCCCGGCGACACGATGCACGGCAATCATGCACAGGGGATCCGCCGACCGTTCGGCGGCGGCAAGGGCCGCCCGTGTCCGTTCGGTTGCGTCGTCCAAGCGCCCTTGATTCAAGGCCGATTCGGCCGCGCCTGCCAGCAGATGCGGTCGGATATTGGTGTCCACCACGCGAGCCAACTCGTCGGCTCCAGCCAAGAAGAGCGTCTCCGCGTCGGCTGGCCGACCCTGCTCCATAAGAATCTCGGCCATGTTGTTTCGAAGCTGGGCGCCCATGCGAACATCCTGCAGGGTGTCAAAGAGCCGCAGGCTTCGTTGGGCGTAGTGGAGGGCCCGCTCGAGGTCACCGGCTTTCTGGAATGACACGGCAAGGCCTTCATAGATGCCGCCGAGGGCCTGCATGTCGAGGACATGCTCGGCTGTCGCGATCGCCACCTGGTAGCCGGCGATTGCCTCCGTATGGTTACCCGCAACGTAGTGGATGTTGGCGCGATGACCGTGAATTCGGGCCTTCAGGATTGGATCGGTCAAGCGCCAATCCTCGTACGCCGTCAGCGCCTTGTCGAACCAGCGTCCAGCCTCGTGGGGCCGGCGCTGCAGATAATGGGCGCTGCCCATACGGTCGTAGGCTTCGACGGCGAGCACTCGCCATCGCCCGGTGAGACAGGCCTTGATCACGACCTGGAGCAGCGCAATCGCTGGCTCGACCTCGCGCTTTTGCATCCAACCTTCGGCCATCACGAGCTGAGCCCGGACGAGCATTTGGCCGTGAACCCGCGTCAGCATCGGCGCCACGAGCTCCAGTGCCTGGTCCGGATCGCCCCGTCGCAGGCGAGTGGCCGCCTCGGTCAGGGTCAGCTCGAGCGCGGTCGGCGAGGTTTCGGGCTCATCCAGGAAGTAATCGACCGTGCGATTCAGACGCTGGGCGATGATCTGGAGCGTGCGGGTCGAAGGTCGCGAACGCCCGAGCTCGATCTGGTTGAGAAAGGCGCGGCTGAAGTCCTTGCCCGCGACGGCTGCCAGACTGAGCCCCGTCTCGTGCCGTGCCTTGCGAATCCGAGCACCAAGGGTGAGGTTTGGGGACCTGGGCTGTGGGCGTGAGGCGGGGGCCGTGGCAGAGGCTCGCCGGGGGGCGCTCGACGTAATGTCGTGGGGCGAATCCTCTTCGGTTACCCCTGGTGACCCTTCGGTCTGACGCCGGGCATTTCCCGACGTTCGGCGGGTAATCAGGTGCAGCTTCCCTCCCCAACGAAGTGTCTTCGCGTTGCCAGGATGTCTCCGACCCCGGTCCCTCGACTTTCTGGACACCCGGTGGCCGTCACTATAGCAGGCGTAAGAAAAAGCGCAAGAGGATGAGATCGTTTCAGCGGGAGCTGCCGGCCCGCTGACGCTCCGCCCTCGGGTCGAAGGTCGTCCCGGCGATCCAAGTGTTACGACCTGCGCTACGGACTTGCGACACATTCGTCGGCGATTCGGCCCGGGAGCTGTTGCAGTTCGCCGTCACACTCGCTGGTATGGGCGGATGGGGTCAGCCCTTTCACCGTCGTGGTCTCTTGAGGCATCTCCGGCTCCTGGCGGCAGTAGTCCTGCCGGCCGCGCTGCTGCTGATGCCGATCTCGAGCGTGCCGTCCCGGGCCATGGCGGCCCAACTGCGCATCGCCGTCATCGGCGACTATGGCTGCCAACCCGGCACGGATTGTGGCTCCATCGCGTCCCAGCAGGAGGTGCCGGTCGCGAACCTGGTCCACTCCTGGAGTCCAGATGCCATCGTCACGGTGGGGGACAACAGCTATGAGACCGCCACCGCCACCGACGTTCCACTGGACCAAGCCCCGTACGCCGCCGATGTCAAGGCGGGCCGCTTCTACTGGACCCCCGGCAACCACGATTGGTTGACCAACCCGGACACGCCGAGCTTGAGTTACTTCGGCCGGCCGAACCATTATGTCGCCCACCTCGGCGCGGGGCTGCTCGACCTGTTCGTCACGGATATGAACGGCGGGGACGCCGACGGGGACTCGGCGACCTCGAAGCAGGCGGCCCAGTATCGCGCCGATGTCGCCGCCAGCACCGCCGCCTGGAAGGTCACGACCACCCACCAGGCGCTCTACAGCTCGGGTGAGCATGGGACGCAGACCTATACGCACTGGGCCATCCTGCCGGCCATCGACCTGTTCCTCTCCGGGCATGATCATGACTTCGAACATCTGCTGGAGGGGGGCAAGCCCTTCGTCGTCGACGGCGTCGGCGGCAAGAATCTCTATGTCGTCTGCGCCACGGGCTGCATCGCGGGAAGCCAGTGGCACGACGACAAGCACTTTGGCGCCGTGCGGCTGACGGTGACGGCATCGACCCTCCAGGTGGAATACGTTGCCCTAGGGGGGTCGGTGCTCCACTCGTTCACACTGGCGAAGAGCGCCCCGACCCCGGCGCCAAGCCCGACCCCCACGCCGACGCCAACGCCGACCCCAACGGCGTCCCCGAGCGCCTCCACGACCGCGAGCGCCTCGCCGTCAGCCAGCCCGACATCGGGCGCGGCGCCTGGAGCCAGCAAGGCCCCGGGAACGCCGACTGGAACGACTTCCGGCTCGTCCGGGTCAAGTTCGGCGGGGCCGGCCGGACCAGGCGCAGCCCCTGCGGTGGGTGGCGGTCTTGTGGGCGGGGGGGGTGCTGGCGCCGGTACCTCATTGCTTGGCCTGGTGTTGCTGCTGCTCGCCGGCCTGGCCCTGTGGTCGCTTCTCAGGCTCGCCTACCTCTTCGAGCGAAGCGTCCATCGAATACGCCCGGCTGCCCCGGTGAAACGTTAACCGGGGCCCAATCCCGACTTAATCAGCCGCGCTCACACTGAGCCCATGAAGAACCGAGGGAATGGCTGGGCACGGATCCGTTTCATGCTTCTCTACGCTTTGCTCGGCACGCTTCGCCGCGCCGGCGTCGCCGCCTGACAGACCGGTCGTCCTCGATCAGGCTTTCGTGGTGCCGGCGCGCCCGTACTTGTCTTCGAGCCGCACCACGTCCTCGATCTCGGGCGATGACACCTCGAAAAACTCGCACTCCTCGACCGCGATCATGCGGTGCTTCCGCCCTGGCACGATCCGCTGGGACATACCCGAGGTGAGCCGGTGCGTCCTCATCGTCCCGTCTTCGTCGTCGAGTTGCAGGTCCATCACCCCCTTGACGATCAAGATGGTCTCGTCCTTCCGAATGTGGTATTGCAGGCTCAGCATTTCACCGGGGTTGATGTGAATGACCTTCCCCAGATACCGGTCGGTGATAGCAAACCGGTTCTCCCATCCCCAGGGCTTCTCTACCCACGCACCGCTGGTGCCGCTTTTTTCCCTCATGCTTGTTTCCTCACCTGATGTTCTATTTCGACCAGCTGGTTGAATCCAGGACGCTGCCGTCAGCCTGGACCGCATCGACCTGGATCGTCGATCCACTGACGGTGACCGCCAGGTCGCCAAAGAAGTTGTTCAGGGCCAATTGTTGGAACGGACAATCATGGCCGACCCGATCCTGGCTTCGGCCCCCCAGGCCCATGACGAAGTACCGGACGCCGGCGGCGTCCGGTTTGATTCGTTCGTAGTCGTGATCGTGACCGTTGAAGACAGCGTCGACGTGATATTTGTCGAAAAGGGGCACCCAGTACTTGTCCACCCACGGCGTCGATCCATGCTGACCGCACGAGTAGGTCGGGTAGTGGAAGAACACCAGCTTCCATGGCGCCGATGCGTGGGCCGCAAGGTCCGACTCAAGGAACTGGTAGTACGTCCCACCCGGGGCGTACCCCTGCGAGCCGTCGCCTTCGAGGACGATGAAATGAATGTCCCCGACATCGAAGGAATAGTTTCGGTCCGGCATGAAGAAATTCTGGATAGTTGGTATCCCGCGATCGGTGGTGTGGTCGTGGTTGCCCAACACCCAAACGGCACCGTGCGTACCGAGGAACTGACGGTACTGCTGGAACACATTGTGATCCATTTCATCGAGTGTGCCCCTCTCATATGTGTTATCGCCCAGGGTGACGAAGAGGTCGGGGTCCTGCTGCTGCATGAGCTGCGCGACCGCGACTTCCGAGGCCGTGCCACCGCCAAAGTCGCCGACTGCGGTGAAGCGCAGATGCCCGTCGTCGGCCAGAGTGCGAAAGTGTCCGCGCGCTGTCCGGCCGCCGGCCGAAACTTCGTAGTCGTACGGTGTTCCTGGCAGCAGGCCCGTTAGGCGGACGTCTTGGAGCACGCCATCGGCCTGCTCCAGGGTCTGGCTGGCGATGGACTTCCCCAGGTGGCCGCTAGGCCCGACGCGCACACTGCCGCTGGTAATCGCCGGCGGCGTTAGCCAGCCGATCGTGATGCCGTCGATGCGAGGCTGCATCAAGTAGGGCGCCCGCAGAAAGACATCGGCGGCAGGGGCGGTCGCGGCGGGCTGGTCGATCGGATAACTCGCGACTGTCAGCCGGCCGACCTCCACGCCGACCAGGAATGCGGCGAGCAGGGCGATAAGGACGATGCCGCGCGTGCTGCTCACCGCACGCCCGATCGCCGACAAAAATGGACGCACCCTGCCCGGCATAGGCCCAGAGTATATTTCGCTGCTCGGCCAGCCCCCTTAGGCGGTGCTGAGAGACAGCGACCGCGCCGCGTCAGGGGCTGCTGGAAATCCGATGGAGGACGTCGAGGTAGGCGCCGTAGCCGGAAGGGCTGGCCCATTCGAGGGCACCCTCGACCGCTGTCCCTTCACCCCACTCGTTGAAGGTGGTGATCAGCTGAAAGGGGGCGTGGGAGCCGACCATCGCGCGGACCGCGGCTTCCCAGGCTGTCAGGTTGCGAAGCAACAGCGGGTCCGGCGTCGTGGCCTTGTAGAACCCCGGACTGACGCTGAAACTTGTCGACGCCGACGCCTCCCCGACGGCGGGCGCGTACTGGTGCCAGGCGTCGGGCTGGGTGGCGCACGATCGATAACCGGGGAAAACCTTCAACACTACGTAAGCCCCAACGGTATTGGCCTGTTTCCAGCGGTCGACCATTCCGCAGCCATCCGACGGCTGGGCGTAGACGAAGACGACGAAGCGGCCATCGACACGCAAGTAGCTCCCACTGCTGCCATAGCGAGCTTTGATGTATTCAAGGTCAGAGCGGATCTGACTGACAGAAGGATCGGTTTGGCCCTCGGGCTCGTAGTAGAGCGCCCAGCGGAATGATGAGCCGTTGCTCGCCGCCAGCAGCGAAGGGACCCGCTGGTCGGTCGCCGAACCCTGGCCCCACCAGGACGCGATGCCCGCCTCGATGTTGGCGTACCGCATCGCGGCGACCTGCTCCGCGATCACACCCGCGCTCAGGTCGTAGAAGCCAAGTGATGGGTGGTAGTGGGTGAAGGGGGAGAGACCTTGCTGCTGCCATGCTTGCGGAAACCACGGGTAATAGAATGCCGCCCGGATCGGGAAAGATGGCTGCAGATCTCGGGCTGGTGTGCTGGCCGCGAGCTGCGGCTGAGCGGGCGCCGGCGATGGTGTTGTGCTCGAGCCTGAGGGTTGCGCTCCCACTGGCGATGTCGAAGTCGTAGGCATGCCGGACTGACCAACGAGCGCGCCCGACCGCGCCGGATGGCCGGAGTGAAGCAGACCGACGGCGAGGATGCCCGCTGCCACCACAAAGCCGGCGCCGATTGTGACGGCGATCCGGGAACGAAGGCTCATCGGCTCATCTTGGGCGAGTCGCCCGAGGCACGCGGGTTGCCGGACGCCAATGTTTTCGACATGCGCGTACTCATGTGCTCGACGACCATCGGCCATAGAATAGCCCTCATGCTCCGCAGGCTTTGCGCGTTTGGCTGGTTGGCGATCGCGGGCGGCGTCGCGCTTTGGACCCCAACGTCGGCGCGCGCCGCAGACTCACATATGGTCATCGCCGTCATCGGTGATTACGGCAGCTGCGCCTACAGTTGCACGAACGAGCAGGCCGTGGCGAACCTCGTTCATCGGTGGGGTCCCGACGTGATCATGACCGTCGGCGACAATTCTTACGAGAACGGAACCGCGACCGAGGTGCCAAAGGACCAGCTGCCGTACGCGGCAGACGTCCTCGCCGGCCGGTTCTATCAGGTCACCGGCAACCACGACTGGGGAAATACTTGCAATGTGCAGGCGATCGCGCCGAGCACCAGCTATTTTGGGCGTCCACCCCATTACACCGCCCATCTTGGTCGGGGACTGGTCGACCTGTTTGCGACGGACATGAATTGCGGCGACCCGGCGGGCGACTCGGCGACATCGGCGCAAGCCGCCTGGTACCGAGGAGAAGTGGCAGCCAGCACCGCGATCTGGAGGATCACGGCGGACCACCAGGCCTTCTACAGCTCGGGCGAGCACGGGACGCAGCGCTATACCCACTGGGCCATTCTTCCGTCCATCGACCTCTTTCTCTCCGGCCATGACCACGACTTCGAGCACCTGATCGAGGGGGGCCAGCCTTTTGTCGTCGACGGGGTCGGGGGCAGGAATCTCTATCCGATCGGGGCTCCCATTGCGGGGAGCGTCTGGCACGATGCCAGCCACTTTGGTGCGGTCCGCCTGACCGTGACCCCGGCGACGCTGACGGTGGAGTTCATCAACCTCGCCGGCACGACCGAGCATGCATTCACGCTGTCGAAGACCGGTCAGCCGGTGGCCGGCGCGCAAACCGGTTCCGCGTCGAAGCCGGCGGCGACAGCGACTCCCGCCGCAGTCACACAGCCCTCGCCGCAGCCATCTCCGACGGCGAGCCTCGGTCCTCTCGTCGCCAACACAGCCCAGCCACCGCAGCCGATCCAGGCCAGAATGCGTATCAGCGTGCTCGACGCCGTGCTGCTCGGGCCCCCGCTCCTCATCCTGATCGGGGCGTCCACGCTGCTCTACCGGCGCCTTGGGCATCGCTGAGCTTGACTTAGAAGTTCAACCGGTCCTGGGCGACGATCGACGGACTGGACGGCGAGTCCTGGGCAGTGATCGTGTCGTTCCCCGCAGTAGGGAGCGTGCCCGGCGGCTGCCACTCGATCACGACGGCGCCGGTATCCGCGACGCCCGATTGACTGGAGAGCGGCCCGTTGTTGGTTAGGAACCTCCAGGGCACGATGGTGAGCGTGTCGCCGTTGATGCTGGCTTCTCCGCCACTCGTGCACGAGGTCCGGCTGTCAGCGCAAACGCGGTTCTGGCTGTAGGAGAGGTAGATGCCTGCGCCGATTACCGGCTGGTCGCCGGCGTCGAGCGCGGTGACCGTGATGGTCGTCCAGCCGCCCGGATAGTTCGTGAAGGCATAGTGGGTCGGCCGTGCGTAGTTGTAACGCGCCCAGGCGGATACGCTGACTGCCTGCGGGTTGTCGACCGCATGGAGCGTAGCCATGCCGACCAGGCTGCTGATGGCGGTATAGGTCACCGCGATCTGGCCGCTGTCGTCGGCGGTGACGGGCACCGCATGGCTGCCCAGATGGGTGCTGCCCGCATCGGCACTGCCGGGCCCGCTGAGCCAGGCGTAGACGGTGGCGTTCGGATCCGTTTGTAGCGTCAGGGGAACGGCCTGGCCGGCGTTGAGCGTGCCGGCGGGAGCCATCGCGACCGGCCCACGGCCGGAGCCGGAGCTGACGAGCGGCGAGAACGTGATGAAGGTTGGAGCAGCGGCGTGGACGGGCGTCCCCACCAGGAACAACGAGCAGGCGGCGACCATCGGCAGCAGTCGCTTCGTGATCACGGATCCCTCCCTCTCTCAACGGCGTTGCGTGCTTGCAGCCCGAACTATAGGGACTGAAGGGAGGAAGTCAAGACTGGAACCTCGCGGGTTCCGGCGGAAGCGGGGCTGCTCCGCTACTTGAAGTATTCGCTCATCGCAACACTGCAGCTGCAGCCCGCGCCGTTGAGGCGTGGGAGGCCCCAAGAATCTTCGATGGTGCGAAGCAAGCTGTAGTGGGTCTCCGGCGTGGTCGACTTGAAGGCGGGCTTGCCGAGGGGTGAGATGACGAGCAGCGGGATGTGGCCGCCCGCAGCATCAGTGCAGCACCCGGCGCTGGTGCTGCCCTCGTCCCAGACGATGAACAACACCCCGCCATTCTTGTAAGCACTCGAATTCAGGATGGTGGGTACGTTCTGCGAGAGCCACGTGTCGCCGGTAGCGACCGAGCAGTCGTGCATGTCGTTGCAGAGGTTTGGAGTAATCCAGACGAAGTTCGCGACGTTGCCGCTGGCCATGTCCGGCCCGAACTGGGTGTAGGGGACAACGTGCGCCGCGCAGCGCGCCGTATTCGTCCGGATGTCGTTGTAGTAAATCCAAGGGTCGTGCTTCTGGGCATATGTGCCGGAGCTTCCGATGAAGCACGCAGACGGCATGCTCTCCATGTATGCTTTCCAGCTTCGCCCGTTCGCTTCGATCTGATCAGCGAGGTTGGTCGAGTTCACCCAGCAGGTGGTGCAGTCGGTCGTAATCCCGAACGTGCTTCCCGCCGTAAGGGCGAGGTAGTTCGGCAGGCTTGGATGCGTGATGGCGTAGTCCTGTGTCGCCAACCCGTAGGTGTTCGCCAGGCCGTTGATGTAGGGCGCGGACGAGTTACCGATCACGCTCCCGTACTCCTTGTTCTCCATCACGATGACAAAGACGTGGCTGAAGACCGGGAGAGCTGAGGGTGTTGGCGTTGGCGTGGGTGTTGGGGTCGGTGTGGGCGTTGGTGTTGGGGTCGGCGTGGGCGTTGGTGTGGGTGTCGGTGTGGGCGTAGGTGTGGGTGTCGGTGTGGGTGTAGGTGTGGGGGTCGGCGTCGGCGTTGCAGAAGCTGTCGGAGTGACGGTCGGCGTCGGTGACGGGCTCGGAGAGGCCGACGACGTTGGTGTTGGACTCGGAGTAGGCTTGCCGGTCGGCCACGGCTTCGGGGACTTGCTCGGCTTTAACGACTGGGTTGTGTTGGTTTGCGATGAATGAGAACCCAATTCGCCTGGCAGAGGACTCGAAATTGCCACCGTGTTGCGATTGAATAGGACGGTGGCGGGGTTCCAACCGAGGACCGTCACTGTTGATCCCACGAGCAGGACCAGCACGACAATCCACAGAGTAGCTCGATTCAATGGTTCTCCTCTCTCCCAGCTACCACTAAACGATGGAAGCCACCGAAAGGCAATTCTTAAGGTGCTACCAGTCAGTAACGGGAAAGTGCCGATCGTTCGCAGTCGGCGGCGCTAACTCAGCGCTTTGATCGTGACTTCGGTCGACCTTTCTTCCCTTTTCTTCGACGACCGGGCGCCCCAGCTGGTGCTGCTCTCGGTCGAAGCCTGCGCGCCCATAGCAGGCTGAATCCAATCCCAGCGACGACGGCCGCGATGATCAGGCCGCGGCGCAGCAGATTGGACGCACTATCAAGAGCGGCTGCATGGCTCGATTGCACCGTCCCTGCCACGTCACCAAGGGCGCTCAGCTTCACGGTTGGGAATCGGTCGCTCTCGAAGTTTGTCTGAAGAACCTGCCAGTTGGTCCCGTCATAAAACTGCAGGACGTCGAACGGCCCGGGCGGAACTTCCATCGTCAATTGATAGGGCTTCGCGATGCCAACCGCTACCTCGGCAGGCTCTTCGATCGCCGACACGCGATAGACGTTACCGATGATCGAATACCCTATGGGCGGGTTCGGGGGGTGCGTCACCGGTTCGAGGCGTAGCCGGATCTGCGAGGCGCCTGCTGACGGCTCAAGCGATCCAGGTGGAAAGATTGCGGCCGCCTGACCGTCCGCTGTTTGCACACCGCCCCCCGAGAGCCTGATGTCGTGGACGGTGATCACGGCTTCTCCACTGAGTGGCGCCTGGTTGCTCGAGGCGCGGTCGGGAGGCGGCGACACATAGCGAAAGGGAGGTGGCGGAGCTGGAATGCCATCGAAAAGGGGTGGCTTCGCGGGAACAAATAGGTGGAGGAGGGTGGCAATCATCAGTCCCGCGAGCAGCGCGATCCATCCGATCCGAAGCGTGCCACGCAAGCCAGGCGCAATTCTAGTCTGGCCCAGAGCGCGCCGTTCGCGGCGACGTCGTTACGGGTGGCGCAGGCTGGTGGCTGAGACAAAAGCCTCCTGAGGCCGGACGGTACGCACCCGCGAACGACTGTCAAGCGTTTGATGGAATGTAAGTGAAAGCGTTTTTGTCGAATGTAGGTGACGCGCACAATCGATTGACCTGGCAGCGAAGCGCGCAGATAATAACGTTCTCGTTAAGCAGTAGTAACGTTCTCGTTCACGAGGCTGCGCGACGGTTAGAGGGAGGGGAAAGGCTGTGCGGCATTTGCACAGTGGGCCTGGGCAGTCTTGGCGCACGTCGACGATTCGACGACGCGCCAACCTGATTGCCGTCGGGCTTCTTCTCCTCCTCGGCCTCCCCTCGGTCGTGACCAGGAGCACGCCGCCGCTGCCCTCGCACCGCTTGCTTGCGACCTCCGATCCGGTCATCGGCGGCGCCGGCGACATCTCCTGTGACCCGGCGAGTTCGGGCTACAACGGCGGAAATGGGACGAGCACGGGATGTCGCGAGAAATACACCTCGAATATCCTGGTCGACAACCCGGTCACGAGCGTCTTCGTCCTCGGGGACAACCAGTACGAGTGCGGCAGTCTTACCGCTTACCAGCAGGCGTATGACGCGAGCTGGGGCCGGGTCAAATCGATCACGAAGCCGTCCCTAGGCAACCACGAGTACCTGACGTCGGGGGGGACAGGCTGCACCTCCGCCAACGCCGGTGCCGACGGATATTTCACCTACTTCGGTTCGGTCGCCGGGAATCCGGGTCAGGGCTACTACAGCTACGACGTCGGCAGCTGGCACATCATCGTCCTGAATTCCCAGTGCAGCGTCGTCGGCGGCTGCGGGACGACCAGCCCGCAAGGCGTATGGCTCCAGAACGATCTTAACGCCCACACGAACTTCTGCACGCTGGCTTACTGGCACATACCCCTCTACAGCTCCGGGGGCCGGGCCTCCAGCGAGGTCCAGCCCTTCTGGCAGCTCCTGTACAACGCCAATGCCGATGTCGTCCTCAACGGGCACGACCATATTTATGAGCGGTTCGCGCCACAAGATGCCAACGGAAAAGCCGACCCAACGCGGGGAATCCGGGAATTCATCGCCGGAACGGGGGGCGCCAATCACACATCGATCTCGACGATCGCCGCAAACAGCCAGGTCCGGAACGCAACAACCTTCGGGGTCCTGGAACTCACGCTGCACGCGACGGGCTACGACTGGAATTTCGTGCCGGATTTGGGGAGCGGAAGCTTTACCGATTCCGGCACGGGCTCATGTCACGGAAGTACCAGCGGCGACACAACCCCGCCGACGGCGCCCACGAACCTGACCGGGACCGCCGCGAGTGCGACTCAGGTCAATCTCTCCTGGACGGCGAGCACCGACAACGTGGGGGTCACGGGGTACGAGATCTTCCGCAACAGCCTGCAGATCGGGACGTCGCCCAGCTCCAGTTATTCGGACTCGACCGCGCAGCCGAGTACCACCTACAGCTACTACGTGAAGGCGACCGATGCGGCCGGCAACCTATCCGCGTCATCGAATACCGTCAGCATCACGACGCCCACCGACACGACACCTCCCTCAGCCCCGACCAACCTGACGGCGACCGCGGCGAGCGCCACCCACGTGAGCCTGAGCTGGACGGCGAGCACCGACAACGTCGGAGTCACCGGCTACAAGATCTTCCGCAACAGCGCCCAGATCGGCACCTCGACCACGACCAGCTACAGCGACACCACCGTCTCGGGCTCCACGACCTACAGCTATTACGTGACAGCCTACGACGCGGCCTCGAACAACTCGGCCGCCTCCAACACGGTCTCCATCACCACACCGGCGGTCACCCTGAGCTTTACGCCGACGGACGACAGCTACGCCGAGCAAGATACGCCGACGACGAACTACGGGACGTCCAGCGCGATCATCGTTGACGGGACTCCGCTCACGGACCTCTATGTCAAGTTCACGGTTTCCGGAGTCAACGGCCGGGTCATTCAAAGCGCGAAGCTGCGGCTGAATTGCGTGGGGGGTTCGGCCACCGGTGGTGTCTTCCATCGGGTGGCAGATACGACCTGGACGGAGCTGACGCTCAACTGGAACAACAAGCCGACGCCGGATTCGACCGTGCTCGCGAGCCTTGGAAAGGTCACCCCCGGAACGATGTATGACGTCGACGTCACCGCCGCGATTACCGGCGACGGCACCTTCACGATCGAAGCCGGGTCGACCGATGCGAAAGGCGCCAAGTACTCCTCAAAGGAAGGCGCCACCCCGCCGCAGCTGATCCTGACAGTCGTGGGCGGCGGGACGCTCGACGGAGCGGTGACCGACTCGCTGACGGGCAAGCCGATCGTGGGAGCGAGCGTCTCGTACAGCGGCGGAGGGAGCGCCGCCACGACCGACTCGAACGGGGTCTACGCCTTTTCGAACGTCGCGACTGGTACTTACACGGTGTCGGTGACCGCGACCGGCTATACCGGACAGTCGGCGAGTGCCTCCGTCACGGCGGGGAGCGCCACGACCAAGAATTTCTCCCTTGTCGCCTTGCCCGGCAGCATCAGCGGCCGGGTGACGGACGCGAGCACGAGCCTCGGGATCCCGAACCCGGTGGTCAGCTATATGGTGGGGAGCACGACCACCACGGCGACCAGCGACGCCAGCGGGAACTACAGCTTCGCCAGCGTCACCGAGGGGACCTACTCGGTCAGCTACAGCGCGACCGGGTACACGAGCCAGATTGTGTCGGTCACGGTGGGACCCGGCGGGGCGGTGACCAGGAACGTAGCCCTGAACCCGTTGCCCGGGGGCATTCAGGGCAAGGTCACCGATGCGGTGACCGGGACGGGGGTGGGTGGCGCGCTGGTGAGCACGACCATCAACGGGACAGTGACCAACGTCACCGCGGACGGGACCGGTAACTACGCCTTCGCCAGCGTGCCGTCTGGGACCTACAACCTGAGCGCGAGCGCCGCCGGCTACGGCAACGCGAGCGTCGCGGGGGTGGTGGTGCTCCCGAACACGAACACCACCCAGGCCATCAGCCTGACGCCGCTCAAGGGGATCATCCAGGGCCAGGCGACGGATGGTGTGACCGCTGCGCCGATCAGCGGGGCGACCGTGAGCACGACGATCGATGGGACGGCAGTCAGCACGATTACCAACAGCACCGGCAATTACAGTTTCACCGGCGTTACCGAGGGGAGCTACACGCTGACGGTGACGGCGGCGAACTACGCGAGTGGCAGCGCCAGCGCCTCGGTGGGCCCGGGCGCGACCGTTACGAAGAACGTGGCGCTCAGCCCGCTGCCCGGCAGCATCAGCGGCCTGGTGACCGACGCGAGCACCGGCGCGGGGATCCCGAACCCGGTGGTGAGCTACACGGTGGGGAGCACGACCACCACGGCGACCAGCGACGCGAGCGGCAACTACAGCTTCGCGAACGTGACCGAGGGGGCCTATACCCTGACGGCCAGCGCGCCGGGATATGGCAGCCAGACCGCGGTTGTGAGCGTCGGACCAGGTGGCGCCTCGATCCAGAACTTTTCGCTTCCACCGCCTCCAGGGAGCATCGGTGGACAGGTGACCGACTCGCTCACCGAGTCTCCGGTCGGTGGGGCGAGTGCGAGCGTGACCGTTAACGCATCGGTCCAGACGGTTAGCGCCGACGGGAGCGGCAACTACTCGATCCTGAACCTGCCACCGGGCACCTATACACTGACCGCGAGCGCCTCCGGCTATAACAACGCCAGCGTGTGGGGGGTGGTCGTGACCTCGAACATCAATACCTCCCAGGGGATCAGCCTGGCGCCACTCAACGGCGCTCTGCAGGGCCAGGTCACTGATTTCGTGAGCTCGACGGGGATCAGCGCAGCGAGCGTGAGCACGACGATCAACGGCGTCCTGACAACCGTCCTCAGCGACGGCTTCGGGAGCTACGACTTCACCGGCGTGCCCGAGGGGAACTACACGCTGACGGTGACGGCGACGAACTACTCGACTGGCAGCGCCAGCGCCTCGGTGGGTCCCGGCGCCACCGTCACCAGGAATGTGGCGCTCAGCCCGCTGCCCGGCAGCATCAGCGGCCAGGTGACGGATACCAGCACTCCGCCCAAGTCGATCGCGAACGCCACCGTCAGCACCACGGTGAGCGGCACACCGACCACCGTCACGACGGACCTCAATGGGAATTACTCACTGCCGAACCTGACCGAGGGGACCTATACCCTGACGGCGGCCGCGTCGGGGTATAGCAGCCAGACGGCTACGGTGACGGTGGGCCCCAATCAGGCTCAGAACCAGTCGTTTGCTCTCGTCCTCAGCGGCAGCGGGGTGATCTTCAGCGATGGGTTCGAGAGCGGCAATTTCGGCAATTGGTCAGATGAAACCGGCCTCACGCTCGAGTCTTCGAACGTGCACTCGGGCACATTCGCGGCCGAGGGAAACACCACCAACGGCGGGACGTACGTCGACAAGACGCTGGCCAACGCCACCACCAACCTCTACTACCGTATCTATTTCAACCTGAAGTCAAACAGCACTAATGTCAACCTCATGCACGACCGGTTTTCGGGCGGCTCGCTAGCGCACATCTATGTCGACAGCAGCCATCACCTCGCGCTACGCAATGAGGTCACCGGCGTCAACTCCACCTCGACCATCGTCGTCGGCCTGAATTCGTGGCATTCGCTCGAGTTGCACGTCATCGTCAACGGGAGCTCGAGCACGATCGAAGTGTGGTACGACGGCAACCACGTCCCGGCCATGGAGAGCACGGCGGCCAATCTTGGGACGAGTCCCCTGACCGCCGTCCGGGTAGGCGAGAACCTGACAGCTCGCACCTATGACGTCATCTTCGACGACGTCGTGCTCTCGTCAAACCGGGTCGGCCCCTAGCACATCGCCGGAAATTCCGCGCGCGCGTCGCCGAAGAATGGACTGACTGTGAAACAATACTTAACCCTTAGGCCAAGCCGGGTCCGGGGCTCGAGGAGGGAAAGTCGAGTGCATCGATGGTCCGGCGGCGCGATTGGCGCTCGGCTCGCGGCGGGGCTGGGGATCCCTGGGATCCTCGCTTTTTCCGCCTCACCGCTTGGCGGCCAGGTGCCGGCCCTGGCTGCGACCGTCGGATGCACGACGACGACCACCACGTCCTACACGGCCGATGTCTGCCTGACTTCTCCGCTGCCGGATGCGATCGTCTCCGGCGATGTCGCAGAATCCGCGACGGTCACGGTCCTGTCCGGGACGGCCGCACCCAAGCGGCTTGTCTTCACGATCGATAGCAAGTACCTGCTCAGCGACTTCCAGGATCCGTTCGCCTTCACCCTCAGCAGCTTTCATTGGGTGGATGGGCTGCACACCCTCGGGGTCTCGGTACAGATGACGGACGGCTCAACCACGAGCCCGGCGAGCCTGAGCGTGACGTTCGCCAATGGGGTCACCTCGCCGCCGGTCAACAACAATCTGCCGACGACCTAGGTTCCGCCGACGAAGTCGATCCTCACCGTCGCGGCGGTGGGCGATGGAGCCAGCGGTGAAACGGTGCCGAACTCAGTCATCTCGATGATCACGGGCTGGAACCCCGATCTCTTCCAGTATCTGGGCGACGTCTACGAGAACGGATCGTTCCAGGAATTTACCGATTGGTACGACCCCTTCTGGGGCCAGCTTCGAGGGGTGAGCGATCCGACGATCGGCAACCACGAGTACCAGATCGACTCGGCCGCGAGCGGTTACGCCTGTATTGGAATCATCAGCCCACCTATTACAGCTACGACTCGAGCGGCTGGCATTTCATCTCGCTGAACGGCAACCACGCGAAGATCGACGACACGGCCCAGATGAACTGGCTGAGCCAGGACCTGGCAGCGCATGCGGGCGGCTGCATCATCGCCTACTGGCATCAACCTGGGCCATAGCCCTCGGGACGTGCCGAGCAATCCAAGCACTTCACGGGAAGACACCTACATCGTTTCCTGATCACCCGGCCGCGTAACGCTATTTGGCCGGCTTCGCTACGGAATATCCCGTACACCGTCCTGAGACGCCTTCGTTGACGCTTTAGCGTGGGCGTTGGTAAGGATGCCAGTCGATACTCGGGCTAGCTCGTACGAGCTCACACGACGAATCGCATTTCCGCGATGGGGAGGAGTGATGAGTTCGAATGAATCTCATACCCGTGGTCACCCGATGGCGTTTGCCAATATTCATAGCGACTGCAATCATTGCAATCTCGGCGATGACCGGGCCGTTGATCCTCGGGTCCGCGGCTTCGGTGCCGTCGTTCAATCACGTCTTCGTTGTCATCATGGAGAACCATTCGTACGGCCAGATCATCGGCAGCTCGTCGGCCCCCTACATCAATGGGCTGGCGAAGTCGTACGGACTGGCGACGAACTACCATGCGGTCAGTCATCCAAGCCTGCCGAACTACCTGGCGCTGACCGGCGGGAGCACGTTTGGGATCACAACCGACTGCGCTCCCTCGAGCTGCCCGGTAAACGCGGTGAACCTCGCTGATCGAATCGAGGGCGCGGGCCGCACCTGGCGCGCCTACATGGAGTCAATGCCCTCGGCCTGCGACGTGTCGACCTCGGGCACGTATGCCGTCAAGCACAACCCGTTTGTCTACTTCAATGACATCCGCACCAACGCCGCGCGGTGCGCAGCCGACGATGTCCCGTATACGCAGCTGAGCACGGACCTCGCCTCGGCGAGCACCACGCCGAACTTCGTCTGGATCACCCCGAATCTCTGTAACGATATGCACGACTGCTCGATCACAACCGGCGACAACTGGCTGAAGGCCAACCTGCCGACGATCTTCAACTCGGCCGCCTGGACGGGCGGCAATTCGGTCCTCTTCCTGACATGGGACGAGGACAGTGGGACGTCCGGCAACCAGGTGGCCACGCTGGTCATCAGCCCGGCGGTCCCGACCGGGTTCCGGTCGAGCAGCGCCTACACGCACTATTCGCTGCTGAGGACGATCGAAACCGCCTGGGGTCTCGCATCCCTGACGGGCAACGACGGCAACGCGAGCCCGATGGCGGACTTCTTCGGGGCACCCACGGCGACGCCGACGCCAACTCCGACTGCGACGCCGACTCCTACGCCAACACCGACCGCGACGGCAACGCCGCTACCCACGCCCACACCGATGGGCACAACACCGATTCGGGCTACCTTCTACTATCCGTGGTACCCGGAGCACTGGACCCAGGGCGGCATCACTCCGGCAACGCAGTATCATCCGTGGCTGGGCTACTACGACGATAGCCAGCTATCGGTGGAACGGTCCGACATTGCGATGATGCAATACGCCCAAATCCAGGCCGGGATCGCATCCTGGTGGGGACAGGGGACCAAGACCGACAGCCGCATCCCACTTCTCTTGCAGGCGGCTCATGGCACCGGGTTCGAGTGGACGCTCTACTACGAGAAAGAGGGCTCCGGTGACCCGAGCGCCAGCACGATCGCGGGCGACCTCGCCTACATCAACGCTCACTACGCGGGGGACAGCGCGTTCCTCCACGTGAACGGACGACCGGTCCTGTTCATCTACGACGGCGACACCGGATCGTGCAGCGCACCCGCGCGCTGGCTACAGGCACAGCAACTGGCCGGCTCGAACTTCTATCTCGACGAGCAGGTGTTCGCCGGTTATCGGACCTGCGCGAGCCAACCGGACAGTTGGCACCAGTATTCCCCGGCCCTCCGCGAGGATCACCAGGCGGGCTACAGCTTCACCATTAGCCCGGGTTTCTGGAAATATAACGAGAGCACGCCACGCCTGTCGCGCGACGTGACCGCCTGGGCAACCGCTGTCCGAGACATGGTGGCCAGCAAAGAGCAATGGCAGCTGATCACGACCTTCAACGAATGGAACGAGGGGACCAGCGTCGAGTCGGCCATGGAATGGACAAGCTCGACGGGGCAGGGCCCATATCTAGACAAGCTCCACTCGAACGGCCAGTAGGGAGGTGAGGGGCGACGCTCGGGGAGAGGCAGTCGGAACTGCCTCTCCCAATTACTGCCTCAGCACTCTGCGGGAACATCGTTGAGCGTCCCGGTCGCGAGGATAGAGATCGTCGTGACGTGATCCGGGTCGTAGGCCTCGAGGCCGTTGTCGGTGAGGCGGCCGAGCTGGATGATTATCACGCCGGCCGGATCGTTGGGGATGACTCGGCCCAATTCGGCGCTCTGATACTGAAGCAGGTCGCACTGGTCGTCCGAGTCGGTCGTGCCGACGTACTTTCGGCGTTCAAAGACCAGCCGCGCGTCGGTCGGGATCGCCTTCACCGCCGCGGTTCGGGCGGCAGCCTCGGTTAGACCGCCGCCAAGGTGCATCGTGAATCCGTCGACGCGGTCCCCAGCAAAGGAAACGCCCGTCAAGATTGGATCACCCACTCCGTGATGGCGCGTCCAGGTGGATCGATCGGCACCAAGACCGGTGCCGAGTTCCGCTTCGCGAGACTGGTTGCTTGACCCGTTGGCGGGCGAGCCGCACGCGGCGGCGCTCGCCACGAGGAGCACCGGGAGCATGCACTGGACCGCGACCGCTCGAAGGCTCTGCTTGTTCAACTTGCGAGACTCAAGGTGGGGGCGCCGCGTCCCTTTCGAGCCTTGCCGATAGAGACATAGAACGTTTAACGGCTGCTATCCCAAACTCCTCCGATGATCAGCTGCCTGATATCAGGGCTGACTGCGAAGCTGACTCCCTGCCGTTCGGACGTGATTCAGCCGGGGACGAGTGCGGCGCCGGCCTGGCAACCCGCAGTCAAGGTGCAGGGTAGAAGCAGGATGGCGGCGATCGACCAGAAGGGTGGGCCCGCTCTGGCGGGATCCGGAGCCGGAATCATGGCGGCGGTGATCGCGTTCGCGAGCACCCAGCCATAGAGACTAAAACCGAAGAGAGGGACGCGGTCGAGCCGCCATCCCCGGCGGCCGGCCACGAAGGGCGAAGTCCCGCGTAATCGGGCTAGTAAGCTTGCGCGGATGCCCTCCGTGAAACAGGATGCGGTCCAGGAGATCAAGGATCGCCTCGATCTCGTGGACTTAATCTCGGAACACTTGCGGCTGCAAAAGGCCGGGCGGGACTTGAAGGGCCTCTGCCCCTTCCACCAGGAGAAAACCCCATCCTTATATGTGTCGCCGGAAAAGCAGCTGTGGCATTGCTACGGCTGCCAGAAGGGCGGCGACCACTTCACCTTCATCCAGGACATCGAGCACGTCGACTTCCGCGGCGCCCTGCGGTTGCTGGCGGAGAAGACCGGAGTGGTTCGCGAGGAGTCCCCCGGCGCTGGCCGTCAGCGGGAGCTCAAACGAACGATCGCACGGCTGAATTTGCTGGCCGCCCAATACTTCCATCACATCTTGCTGGAGAACCCGGCCGGGCAGCGGGCCTTGATCCAGCTGGAGTCGCGCGGCGTCACCCGGGCCTCGATGACCGAGTTCCAGCTTGGCTTTGCCCCGGCGGGCCAGCGGAAGGACAACCTGGTCCGATTCCTCCGCAAGCACGGCGCGACCGACGGCGAGATGCTGGTGGCCGGACTGGCGATTCGGCCAGAAGGGGGAGGGGAACTGTGGGACCGTTTCCGCCAGCGGATCATCATCCCGATCCACAACGAGCACGGCGAGCTGGTCGCCTTCGGCGGCCGTGTGATCGACGACAGCAACCAACCCAAGTATCTGAATACCTCGCAGACGGCGCTCTACGACAAGGGCCGGACCTTGTTCAACCTGCACCGGGCGCGTAAGTCGATCCATGAGTTGAAGCACGCCGTCCTGATGGAGGGCTATTTCGACGCGATCACCGCCTGGCAGGCTGGGGTGACGAATGTCGTCACGACCTCGGGGACTGCCCTTGGGGAGCACCAGGTACGGCTGCTGAAGCGGGAGACCCAGGAATTGGTCCTTGCTTTCGACCGGGACGACGCCGGGCTGAACGCGACCCAGCGGGCGATCGAGCTCGCCTCCAGGTCCGGCATATATATAAAGGTTGTTCGAGTGCCTCAGGGGAAGGATCCGGACGATTACCTCCGCGCCAACCCAGAGGGCTGGGCGACCCTGCGTGAGCACGCGCTGCCGGAATGGGAGTATCTCCTGCGCCTGGCGACGGCAAGTCTCGATCTCACCGACGCCGGGGACCGGCGGCGTGGTGCCGAATTAGTGATCCCCGTGCTGGCGAAGATCCCGGAGGCGTCGGTGCTGGAAATCTACGCCCAACAGGCCGCAGGATGGCTACGCATTGAGCCAGCTGCCCTGCTTCGCGACGTCCAGCGCATGAAGTCAGGCGCCCCGGCACCCCGCGCCTCCAGCCTGATCTCAACGGCCCCCACCCTACCCTCCCCCGGAGGGGGAGGACGATTCGCCGAGGGCTTCAACGGCCAAGCGAATAAGGACGAGGGGTACCTCCTGGGGCTATTGATCGAGCGGCCGGACCTGGTCGCGGAGGTCGCCGGGGCGTTGCGCGAGGTCAATTTCTCCTCTCCGGCCTACGAGCAGGTCTTCGCTAGGCTGCAACGGATGGTCGAAGGTGATGCAACGGCCCGGCCTACCGACCGGCTGTCCGAGTTCACGCCGGACGAGCAGGGGCTGATTTCGGCGGTCGCGATGACACGCTACCCCGAGCTGGACAGTGGATCGGAGGCATCGCTGCGCCAGTCACTGGAACAATCTATCCAAACACTTAAAATAAACGCCTCCCAACGACGGTTGAAAGCCTTAGTGGCTGAGATGCGTGCGGTGCGTGCGTCAGGGGATGAGACTCGGCTCGTTGCTCTTATGCAGGAGAATGACCGCTTGGCCCGTGAGCTGGACACGCTGAAGGCGGTGAGATATGGCTCGGGTTAACGTCAAAGACGCCCCCGCGCCCAAGAAGGTCCCGCCTCCCGGCGGCGGCAAGCTGAAGCGCGCCGAGGACCCGATGGTCCTGGCCGCCGAAGCTCTCATCGTCAAGGGCAAGGAGCAGGGGTTCCTCAGCCCCGACGACATCCTTGCGGGCTTTCCCGACGTCGAGCTCGACCCTGATCAGCTGTTCCGGATCTTCAACGTGTTCCGGGACATGGGCATCGAGGTCTCCGATGGCGAGAAGGACTTCGAGGAAGTCGTCGAGATCGACGATGACCTGATTGCCACGATCGAAGCGATGGACTCGGTGTCGCTCGATGACCCGGTCCGGATGTATCTGAAGGAGATCGGGCGGGTGGCGCTGCTCAAGGCGGAGCAAGAGGTGTTCCTTGCCAAGGCGATCGAGGCCGGTGACGACGACGCCAAGCACAAGCTGACGGAGGCCAACCTGCGGCTGGTGGTCTCGATCGCGAAGAAGTACATCGGCCGCGGCATGTCCTTTCTCGACCTGATCCAGGAAGGCAATATGGGACTGATCCGGGCGGTCGAGAAGTTCGACTACCACAAGGGCTACAAGTTCTCGACCTATGCGACCTGGTGGATCCGGCAGGCGATCACGCGCGCGATTGCCGACCAGGCGCGCACCATCCGCATCCCGGTGCACATGGTCGAGACCATCAACAAGCTGGTCCGCGTCTCCCGCCGGCTGCTACAGGAGCTGGGCCGCGAGCCCACCGACCAGGAGATCGGCGACGAGATGGGGATCTCGGCCGAGAAGGTCCGGGAAATCGTGAAGGTCTCGCAGGACCCGGTCTCGCTCGAAACCCCGATCGGTGAAGAGGAAGACTCGCACCTGGGCGACTTCGTCGAGGACAAGGACGCCACCTCGCCATCGGACGCCGCGTCGCTCACAATGTTGCGCACGGAGGTGGAAGACATCCTCGATACCTTGACGCCGCGCGAACGTCGCGTGCTGCAGCTGCGCTTTGGCTTGATCGATGGGCACCAACGGACGCTGGAGGAAGTGGGGAAGCGGTTCGGCGTGACCCGCGAGCGCATCCGCCAGATCGAGGCGAAGGCGCTGCGCAAACTGCGCCATCCGAGCCGCAGCAAGAAGCTGAAAGACTACCTCGAGTAGGCCGGTGACTTCACCCGGCGATCGGGATCAAGAGTCGCTCGAAGCGCCGGCGTACCTTGGGCGATCGCGCTACGAGGGACCAGTCAGGGTGTCCTACAGCTCCACCGCATGGGTTGGCGTGGTGGCGCTACTTGGCCTGGTCGCGACGCTGCTCGGCTTCACCACAAAAGACGCCGCCGGGTGGATCGGGCTGGCGGTCTTTCTCGTCTCCGCCATCGGCTATGCGCTGCTGATCCGCAAGCTCGTCAGGGAGGAACGCGCCGAGCTCCGTTCGCGCGAGCGGCCCTGATCCCGCCTTAAGGGACGAGGACGTCGTGGGCCATGTAGCCCTGCTGGTGGTTGACGCTCCACCAAATATGGCCTTCGACATAGCGGGGGGGAGTGTCATCGATGGTCACGGTTGTCCCGTTCTTGAGGCAGGCGACAACTTTTGAGCTAAGGCTGGGCTGCTGCCGGACGTTGCCGCAGCCGGCCGCCACCTGGACCTGATCGGTGCAGCCCAGGATCGGGCTCGATCCGCCCTGCTGGCCACACACGACCGGCGGAAACAGATGCCAGCCTGCTGAGTCATAGAACACGTAGGCGAAGCAAGCGCCACCCCCACCGGACCCGCCATAACTCACCTGGACATAAGCCGCGTTGAACCCTGCAGTCGGGTCGGCGTTGCCGAAGGCGTGGGCGTTGCTCAGACAGGATTGCCCGCTGGGACAGAGTCCGTCTGCCCGGTAGCTGGCGTCGGTCTTGGCGGCCACCCCAGCGATCCCGGCAGCTTTCGCGGTCGCATAGCGCCCCGAGGTCGAAGCCGACACGGAAGGGGACGCGGTTGCCGCGGTTTTCGCTGCCTGTGGACCGCAGGCGCTGACAAGGGCAAGCAACAGGAGTGCCGAAAGACCCCTCTTCACGACCGTCCGTATCCTAGGGCACGTAGGCCGCGGCCAAAGCCGGCGCTGCCTGATCGGGCAAACCTCCATCCGGGGGCCTGCCGGGCCTTTCCCCGACGGCAATCGTGAGGGATGATACGAGGTGAGCCGAACCGGCCATGCGGAGCAGCAGGTACGAGTACGAACTCGCTCGCGCGAACGCCACGCAGTCCGTGCGCCCGCGACACGCCATGCTCAAAGAGGCTCCAGCGTCGCCAAGGGAGAGAATCCTGCGATTGCAACGGCTCGCCGGGAATGCCGCGGTGGCCGACTTGCTCACCAAGCGTGATGGGGAGGAGACAAGCGGCACCATCGACTTGATCGAAGGCGAGCCGCTCGAGAAGAACCTATGTGAGGGCCCCGGAGACCGGCCGCGCCTGCCGGTGCGAGCCGAACTCTCGATTGAAGCGGGGAGCTTGGCCGACGAGCAACCTCGGGAAAAGTCGGATGCCGTCCAGGAGCACCTCGGCATGAGTAACAAGGTCACGCACGGAGGGGCGGTGGGCGCTGGCGCCTTTGGCGAGGAGCGCGCGAAATATCAGGCAAAACACACCAAGTTCAAAGGAAGGAAATCGGTAGGCGGCGATGTCGTTGAGGTCCAGAGCACGATGTTCCTCGACATCAACTGGAACACGCACAGCCTGGGCCGAAAGCACGTCGGCGGCCCGAAGAGCCCCATCGTGAAGAAGAAGACGTACTCGGACATCGTGAACGACCTGACGCCGGATGCCACTGGCCGGCCCGCCCGCACCAAATACTGGGCCTCCGATCTCACCTCCAAGCACGAGAAGTTTCATGCTTCCGACGACATCGCCCAGGCCAAGCTGTATCTGCCCACGCTGAAGGCGTGGATGGACACGCAGGCCGTCACGGCCGACAAACCGTCAGTGGAGGCCTTGGTCGAACAAGCCCGCGGCAAGATCGAGGCCGACGGCTGGGACCACTACAACGCCGGTGGCGAAGACCGCGCGTATGGCGACGGGAAGGCGTCCTACCAGGACCGCGTGGACAAGATCTCGGCCCGGGCCACCAAAGCAGGCTGGCCATAGACCTGGCCGACGCGTTGGCCGGCCAGCGGACTGAAGACGAGGCACGCGCCGAGTCCTCGACGAAGCGCCTTCAGGGCCTGGGCTTCGAAATCAATACCGCGGGCCTGGAGCGCGGCCTCGAGTCCGAGCGCATTGCGGTCCGAGCCGAGAGCGCGTTCTTGTTGGGATATCGGCGTGATGCCAACGCCACGGACGCGCTCCACCAGAGCCTGAAGGATCCGGAGGCTCGCGTTCGTGTAGAGGCCGCGCTCGCGCTGGCCCGACTCGACGACACAGCCGCGGCGATGCCGGTGCTGGTCAAGGAGTTACAGGGCCAGTTCTTCGCCGATGCGCCGTTGCGCGCGGCCCGCGCCCTGGCCGTGCTGGGCGATCCTTCTGGCTATCCGCGGGTGAAAGAGGCCCTTAAGTCCGAGCTGCCGTCGAACCGACAGGAGGCAGTCGCCGTGTTGCCGACGTTTCTTCCGTTCCAGGGAAAGACCGTGGGCTCGACGACAATCGACGTCGTTGGTGCGCTGATCGAGGCCAGCCACGATGCGGAGTCGCTCATCCGGCGCGACGCGCTGCTGAAGCTGGCCAAGCTCAACGACCCGCGCGTCAGGGAGGTGCTGCAGACGGCCCTCAAAGACCCCGACAAAGATGTCCGGGAGTTGGCGCGAGGTATGGCGCGCTAGTCGGCGCCGACGACTTTCGCGACGACTTGCGCGGCCATGCTATCCGGATCTAAGCCCTCGAGGCGGCGCTCGAGCTTGTCGCGCATCGCTTTGCCGTCGTTGAGCATCAAGATCTCGGCGGCATTCTGAAGTGCGAATAGGTCAGGGTCTGATTCGCGCGCGGCCGCCGACACGACCTCCAGGAGCAGGTCGTTGGCCTGAAGAATCGGACCGGCGCGGGCGCACTCACGCAGGGCGGCGACGGCGGGTCCCAACACCCGAGTGCCCGCGGGCAGCGTGGCCCGTATGGCGTCGAGCAGGGCCGGAACGATTCGCCGATCGCGATCGGCCTCTTGGCGATACGCAATCTCGCCGGCGATATGCAGGCAGTTCTCTCCGGATCGTGATTGCGGCGAGTCAGCGATGCATTTCAATACAAGCCCAAGGCTGTTTGGCGCGTTTTCGACCAGTGCCTCGCTGAGCGTGTCTCGAAGCAGCCGGTTTGAGGTCGTATTCAGCGCGTGGAGCGCGGCCTCGATATCGTCGGGATCCGCAGATGATCCCAGCCGGTTGGCAGCCTGGCTCTGCCGATCGAAATCGGAATCCGCCAGGTCGCGTACGAGTTTCTGGCGTTCGGCTGCGTTCATGGGCATTGGAGCCGCAGACATTATCAATGGTCCAGTGGAAAGATATGCGCCCGGGGACGGGTGAAGACTTGATAGCCCTTCGTCGAGACGCCGGCCTCAATATCGACGCCGACTTCGATGTCGGCGCGGTGGATGAATGAGGTAGGTCCGAGGGGCCTTCCACGCTCAAGTGCGTCCTTAACGAGGTCGGCGTAACGCGCAATAGCCTCGCTTCCGAGTTGTCCCCCGTAGGCCCGGTTGCGGTTGCGAACGGCCTGGACGAACACGGCCAGCACGGCGGTGGGCGGGGGCTTGCCCATGGCCTTGCGCATTTCCTTCGCGGTGAGCTGCCCGATGACCGTGTGCTTGTGGCGGTCGTCGCCAAATCGAATTCGCTGGCCAGCGAGCGGTCCAGCCGCCGGGATCACCTCACCCTCCGGCGTTTCAACGTTGAGGGGCACCGCCGGGCCGTATAGCCCCGTCGCGGCGACCTTTGTTTTCGCGCTGGCGGCGGCGAGAATGTCGTACTTTCCAGGCTCCTCGGCACTAGGCCGGATCGTCAGCTCCTTCAATCCCTCAGGACGAAGATTGTTGAAGACCTCGCCGACGATCGCCCTGAGCTGGTCTTCATTTTCCGGTGGTCGCGCCAGCCGCGACGTGAGTTCCTCGTGCGCCTTCGCCTTGACCTTGGTACTTTGTTCGGTTTCGCCTTTGCCGAACGGGCCGGCGGCCTTGCCTTTCACAAAGGCCACGCCCGCCTTCGCCTTTTCCTTGACGTAGGTGACGCCCTGCTCGAGCTTCTTCTTCGCCCAACCGGCACCCTGCTTGATCTTGTTGCCGATCCACTTAAAGGGCTTGAGCACGACGCCCAGCACCTTGCTGATGACGTTGTGGATCGGCTCCTGGATCGCCTGGATGACGGATTTGATCTTGTCGCTGATCCCGCCCAGACCGAGCAGACTGGCGAGGAAGCCGATCGCGACCGGGATCGCGTTCCCCAGCGCCGTCTCCACCTTGCCGGCCGCCTCGCCGAGCGCCCCGCCGGCGATCGCGCCGATGGAGTCGATGATCGAGCTGACCAGCTCGCCGACCTGCTCCGCGCGCTCGATGAAGAACTTGACGATGTCGTAGATCGCCTTGCAGGCCTTGATGAAGGCGGCCACCGGGTTGAGCAAACCGATCAGCCACATGATGCCGGCGATGATGACCTTCTCCTGGATGAACTCCTTGATCTTGGTCATCACGGTCTCTTTCAGCTCGGAAATCTTCTCGACGATCCATTTCCATAAGCCGGCCGGGCCTTCTTTGATGAGGATCTGGAAGAACTCGAGCGACTTCTCGAGATGGGCGACGACCTCTTCGCCCACGATGCCGACAGCCAGCCCGCGGATGTGGCTGTAGGTTAAGCCGAGCACCTGCATGATGATCGACAGGATGCCCTTGAGGTCGAAGTGCTCGGGCATTACCAGCCCGGCATCCCCCAGGGCGCCGAACAGCCACTTCAGCAGGCCCTTCTTGAGATGCTCGCCGATGTTCCTCATGAATTGTTTGAGACCCTGCCCGATGCCGTCGACCAGGTTGCCGAGGAACTTAATCGGCGCGCTGATGATCGTCCCGATCACCCCCGCGGCCTTCGAGAGAACGTTGAGCAGCATGTCCTTCAGGTGACGGATGGTGTTGATGACGCCCATGACGGCGTCCTTCGCCTTGTCGACGAGGCCCTTGTTGGCGTCCTTCATGTCCTTGATGCGGGAGTCGACGGCATCGCGGGATTCGACATATTTCTGCGCCAGGTGATTGACCATGTCGTCCTGCTTCGAATCGACGGCCTGGTTTAGCTCGTCGAACTTGCCCTGGATGTTCTGCTGGGCTTCGAGGCCGACCTTCTTGAGATTCGGGCCCAGGGTCGCCACGTACTTTGTGATGTCGTCCTTGCCCTGGGCGATCCGATCCTTGGCCTTTGTCAGCTCGCGGCCGACGATGTCGGCGACGTTGCTGATGACAGTCTCCATCCTCTTTAGATAGAGGTCGCGGCCGGCGGCGTAGAACTGGTTGACGTCATCGGGCATCCCGAAGAGCTTGTCCCTCGCCCACTTCAGCCCGCCGGTCCAGCCGCTGTAGCGGTCGTCTTTATAGGCGTTCATCCGAACGTCGACGTAGCTTTCAAACGATGCCCGGGCGCCTTCCTCTCCGGCCTGGAACGCCTTGTCGACCTGGGGGTCGATGCCGTCGAGGATGCTTGTGACGTCGGTCTTGGTCGTGGCGTAGATCGACTCGATCTTGCCCGAGACTTCGGCGCGCTGTGCCTCGTCCTTCGCCTTGGCGTCGCCCTTCCCGCCACCGACAGCGGTTAGCGCTTTGCCCCGCGCGCCGTGCATCGATTGCAGGCCCTGGTCCGAGACGCTCGATGCTGAGCCCTTCGCTTTTTCGAGGATGCCGTGCTCTTCCTGACGGAAGGCCTGTGGCGCCTCCGCGGAATGTTTCTCCGCCGTCTGCTTGGCGGCGAGCGCACCCGTGAACTCCGGCTCGTTCGAGTCCTTCAGTTGCTGCTCCGTGACGTCGGCGTCCTTCATGCTGGTGTTGACTTCGGCGGGGCCTTTTGCCAGCGAGACTTCTTCCGGCGCGACGGGCGACGGCATGGCGCTGGCCGCGCCCACGCCGGCGGGCGGGGCACCCGGCTGTTCTGCGGGCATCGGCGTCACCGGCTTCGGCTGCGCCGCCGAGGTGTCGGGTGGGGCCTCGGTCGCCCCCTTGATCGCGCCCTCCGCCTGGTCTTTGTTCTGCCCGACGAGCCCAGAGACCTGTCCTTTGACCTGCCCCGCCTTGCCGGAATCCTTGAAGTCGTCGGCTTCCGCGAGTGTCCTGGGCGCCGCGGCGTCGATCGCCTTGCGCACCGCGTCCATGAAGGCCGCTTTGTCGAAGCCGCCCGGTTGCTGAGCGCCCATCTTGTCGACCTGGGCCGCGCCGGCCTGGCTGGCGACCTCATTGGCGGGGCCCTGGGCGGCGGCCTGCGCCTCGGCCACCTTCGCCCCCGCGGGCGCGTGGGATTTGGTCTGCTGCGCTGACTGGTGAACCCGTCCTTTGACCGCCTGGAAGTTGGGATCGGTTTCGGGGGATGGCCGTGCCGCTGCCGCGGGGGCCTCACCGGCCGCGGGTCCAGCCGCGGCCTCGCTGGCGGTGGATCCAGTAGCGGCTTCACCCGTAGTGGGTGCAGCCGCGGTCTCCGCCGATGCCGGGGCCGCACCGTTCCGCGGCGTTGCTGGTTTCGCGCCCCGGGCCACACCTGCTGCTGCTTTTGGACCGGCAGCGACGACCGCTCCCGCCGGGGCATTTCCCGGAGCCGGTTTCTCGGCGCCGGCGGCGGCACTCTCGGCTGCCCCCGCTTGTGGACCGGCGGCGTCACCCGCCTTTTCGCCCGACGCCGCTGCTTGCTCCCCCGGAGCTGCCGGCTTTTCCGCCGTTGCTTCTTTCCCGTCGGGCTGGCCGGCCTTAGCTGTGACCGGCGAGCCCAATAACGAACCGAACGCGCCGATCCCCGCTCCGCCGATGGCGCCGGCAAACGGCACTACTGCAGCGGCGGCGTTGTCGACCAGCGACGCTCCACCCCGAGCCCCCACCCTACCCTCCCCCAGAGGGGGAGGCGCGTTGCCGGCAACGGGGGAGGACGATTCCTGAGGCACTCTATCCGGGGCTTCGCCTGCAAGGGGGGAGGGAGCAGTCGGAGAGGCAGATTCCATCGGAAGTCGAGATTGGCGCTCGAGCAGCTCAGCCACGGCGGCATTGCCGGCAAAGGCCTGGAGCTGCAGGATTGCCTCGACGCTCATCGGCCCAGTTGAGGCTGCCGGCCCATGCTGCAACCCCTCGGCTTGACGAGGCTGTTTGCGCTCGGCGGGCTTTTTGACGTTTTGCTTCGCGGCGACTGGGCTCACAGGCGCGCTCCCGAACCACTATCACGGCGTGCCGCGGAATGGGCAATCGCGTTCTTGCCAGACTTTCGGGCACAACCAACTGCCCGAAGGGTTATCGGCCGCTGTTTAATCCGCCGTAGCTCGTGCTGTTCACGCGCGGCGTGAGCCCCCACCCTACCCTCCCCCAGAGGGCGAGGGATGTTGCCTGCAAAGGGAGGGAGATTGCTCCTATTTCGGAGCGGCCCAGAGGAGCGCCCACGGATTCGTGCTGCCGGCGATCTCGCCGGCGACCGCACCGGTGGATGGGTTGATCTGCCATATTTTGCTGCTGGCGGTCCCCGCCGCATAGAGCCACTGGCCGTCGCTGCTGAGGCGAAGGCTGTCGACCGACGCGCCGTCGAGGATGCGCAGCCGGACCTTGAGGCTCGCCGTATCGATGGCGACGATGCCGGTGCTGCTCAAGGCAAACAGCGTCAGGCCGTCGGCTGAGACAACCGCTCCGCCGATCCGCGCGCCCTTGGCGTCCGCCTCGGTTCCAACAGCTGCCATCAGGCTGGGGCTCGGATTCAGGGCGAGTTGGCCGGTCCGCTCGACCTGGGGCACGGACGCCGGAGTAATTTCGGCAATACGGCCGCTCGAGCTGTTGACGGCGTAGAGGACCGACCGCTGCTGGTTGAAGGCCAGCGACCAGTGGAACTGCTCTTCCAGGTCTGATGCGCTCTTGGCCGGCAGGTCGATGCACCAGGCGTAAGGCTGATCGAGCGGCAGGGCATGGATGAATGGACCAGCCTGGCGCGCGTAAACCGTGAACACATATTGCCCCTGCGAATCGGCGACGCTGTCGCCGCGAATCCCGTTCATCGGCTCGCCCGAGTCGCGCTTGTCAACCACCGGGTGCTCGACCAGCGTCCCGCTGGCGACATCGAGCAGCCGAACCTGGTAGTGATTGGGATCGCCGATCTTCTGGATCAGGTAGAGGCTTTGGCCGGTATCACTGATGGCGTCAAAGCTGAAGTCGCCGGCAACGCGGACCGTCTTGAATGAACTACTCAATGAGCTGGGTCCGATAAGGAAGCTGGTTACGAGCTTGCCGGTGACGGCGCTGCCGTTGTCGGTCAGCGCCAGCCACTGGCCATTCGGCGAAAGGCCGGCGGTCGGGCCCTGGTAGCCGAGGCTGGGCAGATGGTAACCCCTCGGGATCGTTGCTTGCGCGATCGTCCTCCCAGAGCTCGGATCGAGTGCCATAAGGCGTGCGGTGCTAGCCACCGGCATGACGGTGTAGTACCGCGACCAATCAGGCGCAGGCGTCCCTAATGGAAGCTCCCGCTCGAGCGCGCCGCCACTCGAATCGCGGACCGTGATCCGTTCGCTGCCTCCGTTGAAGCCTTCCTGCATGAAGATGCGATAGCCAGCGGCGGCCGGATGGGTGGCGCTGAAACGGCCACAGGCGGTCAGGGCGGCGAACGAGACGAGCAGCAGGGCGATCAGGCGACGGCTCATGGGCACACCTCCGGCCCATATACAGCTGGCGGGCGGGGTTGGTTCCCGGGGCTACTGGCGGAAGGAGGCGATCGTCTGCTCCAGCCCGACGCCGAGGTCGGTGCGCGGACTCCAGTGCAGGAGGGTACGGGCGCGGGTGATATCCGGGCGCCGTTGCTTGGGATCGTCTTCCGGGAGCGGCTGGTAGACAATCTCGCTGTTGCTCGAGCAGAGCTCGCGGATCAGGTTGGCGAGCTCGAGGATCGTGACCTCGGCGGGGTTTCCAAGATTGACCGGATCGCTGTAGTCCGTATGAAGCAGGGCAAGGATGCCCTCGACGAGATCGTCGACATAGCAGAGGCTGCGGGTTTGTGAACCGTCCCCGTAGACGGTGAGCGGTTCGCCGGCGAGCGCCTGCCGGATGAAATTGGGAGCCGCGCGGCCGTCATTCAGCCTCATCATCGGCCCATAGGTATTAAAAATCCGGACGATTCGGGTTCGAAGTTTGTGGCTCCGGTGGTACGCCATCGTGAACGCCTCCGCCGCGCGCTTCGCCTCGTCGTAGACGCCGCGCGGCCCGATGGGGTTCACGTTGCCCCAATAGGTCTCGGGTTGCGGATGAACCAGCGGATCTCCGTAGACCTCGGAGGTCGAAGCCAGCAGGAACACCGCGCCTTTCGCGCGCGCCAGCCCGAGCATGTTATGGGTACCGAGCGTGCCGACTTTGAGGGTGGCGATGGGGTGCTGCGCATAGTCCACCGGCGAGGCGGGCGAGGCGAAATGCAGAATCGCATCGACCGGTCCGTCCAGGTAGAGCGGCTCGGACACGTTGTGATGGACCATCTCGAAGCCGCGCCGCCCCTCAAGGTGCCTGATGTTGCGGGCGACCCCGGTGACCAGGTTGTCGACGCAAACGACGTGGTAGCCATCGGCCAGCAAGCGCGCGCAGAGGTGAGATCCGAGGAATCCCGCCCCGCCCGTGACGATCGCCCGCCCTGCCACCCCGCTAGAGATTACAAGGAGAGATTAAGAGCGACCGACACCGCGGTAGACGAAGCCGCGATCGCGCATGGTCTTCGGGTCGAAGATGTTGCGGCCGTCAACGATGACGGGACGGCGCATCAGGCTTTTTATTCGATCGAGGTCGAGCTCGCGAAATTCGGTCCATTCGGTGACCACGATCAATGCATCGGCGCCCTTCGCCACGGCATAGGCGTCGGTGCAATAGTCGATCGAATTCATCTGCGCCTTGAGCACCGGCATCGCCTTCGGGTCATAAGCGCGAACGATCGCGCCCTTCTGCAGAAGGTTTTCGATGACGTCGATCGACGGCGCCTCGCGGACGTCGTCGGTGTTTGGTTTGTACGCGAGCCCGAGCATCCCGATGACCTGACCGCGAAGGCCACCGAGCACCTCGCGCAGCTTCTCCACGACCAGGGTCCGCTGGTCGAGATTGATCTCCATCACGGCGTCGAGCAGCTCCGGATGGTAGCCGAGCGTCTCGGCCATCCGCGCCAAGGCTTTGACGTCTTTGGGGAAGCAGGAACCACCGTAGCCGATGCCGGCGTCGAGAAAGAGCGGGCCAATCCGGCGGTCCATCCCCATGCCCTCGGACACGACCTTGACGTCGGCGTCGACGCGCTCGCAGATGCGCGCCATTTCGTTGATGAACGAGATGCGGGTAGCGAGGAAGGCGTTGGAGGCGTACTTGATCATCTCGGCGGTGTGGAGATCGGTGATCAGGATCTTGGTATCCAGCTTGCTGTAGAGCGCGGCGGCCGCGCGCGCCGCGGACTCATCGTTGGAGCCAAAGACCAGCCGGTCGGGGTGCATGAAATCGTGAATCGCGCTTCCTTCGCGCAAGAACTCGGGGTTGGACACAACGTAGAAGGGGATTTCATCGCCCAGGTTCTCGCCCACGATTCGTGCCACGATATTCCCGGTGCCAATGGGGACCGTGCTCTTGTTCACGATCGTCACCGTCTTCTTCATCGCGGTGGCGACCGCCTTGGCGGCCTGCTTGACGAAGTGGAGATCGGCCTCGCCACGGCGGCCCGGTGGCGTCCCGACCGCAATGAAGACGAAGTCGGCGTCGGGGATCGCCTCGTCGTAGTCGCCGGTGAAGGCCAGCCGGCCGGACTTCAACGTGCTTTTCAGGAGCTGATCGAGCCCGGGCTCATAGATGGTTGGGGCGCCATCGCGGAGCTGCGCGATCTTCGCCCTGTCGATGTCGACGCCGGTTACCTGATGCCCGATCTCCGCCAGGCACACCGCCGTCGTCAGCCCGACGTATCCCGTGCCGATAACGGCGACCGAACTCATATCCTCAGAGTGTAACGAAGGATGTCGGTCAGAATTACCACGATGCGCGAGGGCGCCGGTAATCACTCTGCGTGAAACTCCCCTCGCGCTGGAACTGAGCGGCGAAAATCCCGCCAGCTGCTGGTGCCGGCCCGAAGTGCAGCGGTTATTATGGTGCCGCTGCAGAACAGACCATCGCTTGGAACGACGCTGAGATCGCCGCGGCCTGGCCAACCAAGACCCCAATCGTTTCGTCGAAGGACGCCCGCGGCATGACGCTCGCTGAATACCGAGCGCGTCCGGCGTTTCGCTGATGACACTCAAACTTCGCCGTCTGCTGGTAACCGGAGGCGCGGGGTTCATCGGCTCAGCCTTCATCCGGCAGCGGCTCAAGGCTGACACCGAAATTGTCTTGACGATCCTCGACAAGCTCACCTATGCCGGGAGCGTGGAAAACCTGGCCGAGGCTCGCGGCGATCCACGCGTGCGATTCGTCAAAGGGGACATCTGCGATCCGGACGTCGTCGACGAGCTAGCGCGTGACGTTGACGGCATCGTGAACTTTGCCGCCGAATCGCACGTCGACCGGTCATTGCTCGATGCCGGCACCTTTGTCCAGACGGATGTCTACGGCACCTACGTCCTGCTGGAGGCGGCTCGCAAATACAAACACCAGCGATTTCTGCAGGTGAGCACCGACGAGGTTTACGGCCACGTCAAGGAAGGCCGCAGCCGGGAGACGGACGGGCTGGCGCCGCGCAGCCCCTATTCGGCGACCAAGGCCGGAGCGGAAATGTTGGTCGCGGCGTACCACGCAAGCTATGGCCTCCCGACACTGATCACACGGGGGTCGAACACCTATGGGCCCTATCAATTCCCCGAGAAGATCATTCCGCTGTTCATCACGAATGCGTTGCAGGATCTTCCCCTGCCCATCTATGGGAACGGCTCTGCCATCCGCGACTACCTCTATGTTGAGGACCACGTCAGCGGGATCGCCCGAATCCTATGGAAGGGCGAGCCGGGCGGCGCCTACAACATCGCGACCGGCACCGAGGTGAGCGGCGTTGTGATCGCCGATACGGTGCTGAAGCTCTGTGGAAAGCCCTCGGCGCTGAAACACTTCGTGAAGGACCGGCCGGGCCATGACTATCGCTACGCGGTCGACACCCGGAAGCTGCGGCCGCTCGGTTGGGAGCCGGCCGTCCCAGTGACCGAGGGCCTTCGCCTCACCGTCGACTGGTACCGAAAGAACGACGGATGGTGGCGGTCGCGAAAGAGCGCGGACTTCTGGCGCTTCTACGAGAAAAACTACCGAGGCCTGCCGGCGAACGCGGTCCCTCGGTAAGCGTGCGGATCCTGGTCCCTGGCGCGGGTGGCCAGCTCGGGCGCGAGCTGATGCAGGTCCTGGCGTCACACGAACTCCGTCTTCATGCGGCCTTCTGATCCGCAAGAGGGGAGGGGATCTCTCCGATGAGGGACTTGAGCGCAGCCTCCATTTTGTTGACGTACGCGTCCCACGAATAGCTCGCGGCAGTCGCCCGCGCGGCCTTACCCATGCGCGACTGGAGGAGAGGATCCGCCAGGTAAGCCCGAATGTTCGCGGCGATCGGGTGCGGAGCCAGGTCGCAGATGATGCCGGTCACACCGTCGCGTACCAGCTCGAGGGCGGCGTTGTCCGGGTGCTGGACGACCAGCGCTGGCACGGCGCATGCATTCGCCTCGAGCACCGCGACGCCGAAGCCTTCCCGGGTCGAAGGGAAAACGAGAAGGCGGGCGCCGCGAAGGCGCTCGAGAACGGTCTCATGTCTGGTGGAAGACTCGAAGCCGACCCGGTCGCTGATCCGGAGCTCGGCAGCCAGGGCGATCAGCCGATCATGCTCTGGACCATTGCCGACGATCAGCCCGGTAACACCTGGGGCCAGTGCCAGCGCTCGGAGGAGGACGTCGACGTGTTGGTGGGCCAGCAGGCGGCCGACGAAGATGCAGTCGATGGTTTTAGGGCCGGAGGGGGCCGGGTACATGCCGACTCCCAGCGGAAGGACGATCACCCGGCGTGAATCGACGCCAAGCAGCTCGACCAGGCGGCGCGCGGTCAGCCTGGAGCTGGCGTAGATGAGGTCCGCCGACTGCGCCGCGTAGCGCTGAAGGAAGGAGCCCAGCGGACCCCACCTGCCCATGGACTCGTGCCAGTCATCGCGGGCCCAGACTTCGTGCCAGGTCGCGGTCATCGGACGGCCGCGAAGCCAGCAGACCAGGCGGGCGGCGAAAAACGGCGTGAGCGGGAACTGGTCGACGTCGAGGACATCGAAGTCTGGGCTCCAGAGCAGACGGAGGCTGCCGAGGCCGAATACCACCGATTCCCAGATCGAGCGGCGGCCGATCCCGGTATAGAGCGCGGTTCGCGGCGCGACCGACTGAAAGACGATCCCATCCAAGGCAATCGAACGTTGGCGCTTCGGCCACCAGTGCATGGTGAGGATGCGGACCGCGTGGCCTCGGCGGGCAAGGCGGACCGAGCGTTCGTAATGGAGTGTCTCCTTGCCGCCGTGGTGGAACGGATAGACCGCGTCGGACAGGAACGACAGCCTCATGTCGTCAGGTCTTGGGCCAGATTAGTTCGAGGGCCACGCCACCGTAACGCCAGAGTGAACTCGACCTTTTGATCAAGCCCGCAGGCCGCAAGACGCCATTCGTCGAGGCGTTACGCGGACGTGACCAGGTGGCTAGCGTTCGGGTACGCGCTGCTGGTTTTGGCCTGGGTCTTTGCCGAAGCACCCGGCGCCGGCCCGGATGAACCGGCGAACTACATCAAAGCCATCGCGGTCGGGCACGGCGAGCTCCTTGGACGACCCGGGCCATTGCCCTATGAGGAGGCGCTAGCCTTCGGCCTAACCGCTCCACGTTACGAGTGGGCGAACTCCACGACCCGGTGGGTCTCGATTTCTCCCGGCCTGGCTCCGGTCGGTTTCGGGTGTAATGCGTTTAAAGCGGCGGAGTCGGCGGGCTGCGTCTTGCGGCAGGGGCCGCGTCCTACAGGTGCAGAGCAACCGACTTATGTCGGGACCTACGAGCCGTTCGCGTACCTGCTCCCGGGGCTTTTGGCTCGGTTCGCCGATACCGCCGCTGCGGCGATGCTGGTTATGCGCTTGACCATTGCCCTGATTTGCATTGCCTTGCTGATCGGTGCGATCTGGCTCCTGACAAACGGCGCTCGAGGAGGGGTGCCGCTCATCGGGCTACTGGTGGCCGTCACGCCAGCGTTCGTCTGGCTGATGTCGATCGTCAACGCCAGCGGTCCAGAGGTCTGCGCCGGCCTCTGTTTCTTCGCTGGACTGCTTCGGCTCGCCCGGCCTAGCGAGGTCGGCCGAGCGGTCTGGATTGCCCTGGGGGCGAGCGGCCTGGTGCTTTCAGTGAGTCGACCACTGGGCGTCATCTGGCTGGCCATCGACCTCGGGCTCATCGTGCTCATCGCCAATCCGGTCGATTTGTGGCAGCGGTTTCGGAGGGGCCTGCCCATCAGCGGGGCGATGGCAACCGTCGTGGGTGCGGCGGCGCTAACCGGCGTGGCGTGGGAGCTCGCCATCGATCCGCATCACCACACGACCTTTGCCGAGGTCGTGAATAGCTTGTCGTTCTCTCTCATCCGACTTCCTGGCAATCTCGCTGAAGGGATTGGCGTTTTCGGCTGGCTGGAGACCTCTATGCCAGCGGCTGCCTACTGGCTCTGGCTCAGTTGCCTGGCTGGATTGATCTTGGGCGCCTGGCTTGTTGGGACCCCGCGCCAACGGCGGATCCTCGTCCTTCTGGCGATCCTGACAGTTGTCGTTACCCTCGCGGTCGGCGCCGCAATTCTCGGCCCGACGGGGTTCGTGGTCCAGGGCCGTTACGTCATGGCACTGGCCGTGACGTTGCCGCTCTATGCCGGCGAGGTCATCTATCTGAGCTGGGTCCGTCTTCCCCGCGTCCGCTGGCGTTACCTTCTCGGTGGCCTGGGGTTGCTGATGGCAGCACTCCAGTTCACCGGCTGGCTCGTGAACGCGCACCGCCAGGCAGTTGGTTCGTCTGGGCTGCTCACCTTCTGGCTTCGCAGTGACTGGGCGCCTCCCCTGGGCTGGGAACTGTGGATCGTTCTCGCTGGAGTTGGTTCGCTGACCCTGACCGGAGCGGTCATCGCGTTGGCCCGCAGGGGCGCCTCGACCCGTCCAGGCCAGACGCTGAAAGCGGTCGCGTAACGGGCGGATCGGCGCACTTCGGGCACTGCCGGGTTGGCGTCGCAGAGTCGTTACACCCTCCGGCGAGTGGAAACAGACAACGAGCTCATCTCGGTCATCCTCCCAGTCCGTAACCAGGCGGATCACATCAGGCCAGTCGTCGACTCCTATCGGCAGGCGCTGCGCAGACTGACAAACCCGGTTGAGCTCGTCCTCGTGGTCAACGACAGCCAGGACGGCTCTCTCGCCACCTGTACTCGGATCGCCGGCGAGTTCCCAATGGTTGTGGTCAGCTCCGTCGACGAGCCAGGTTGGGGGCGCGCGGTCCGAGCTGGTCTCAAGATCGCCCGCGGCAGCCTGCTTTGCTACACGAACTCGGCGCGGACCAGCGCTGAGGACCTGGTGCTGATGCTGCTGTACGCGGTGGTCAATCCCAATGTCGTGATCAAGGCAAACCGGAAAATTCGGGACAACGTGACTCGCCGCCTGGGTTCGTTGATTTACAACCTGGAATGCCGCGCCCTGTTCGACCTGCCCAACTGGGACGTCAACGGAACTCCTAAGGTGTTTCCTCGCCAGTTCGATGGGCTGCTAGCCCTGACCCGTAACGACGATCTCATCGATGCGGAGTTCAGCATCATCTGCCGCCGCCGGCACTACCCCATGCTCGAGGTTCCGATCCTGTCAAGTCGCCGGCATGGCGGCCGATCGACGACGAACTACCGGTCCGCACTCAAGATGTACTGGGGCGCTTTCCGCCTCTGGGAGTCGACACGCTCGCCTCTCCACGCCGGGGCTCGCTGATGTCCAAATTGAGTCGCGCGTGAAATTGCCGACTCGAGGTCAGCTCGGTGCGCAGTGGGCCAAGGCCCAGACCGAATGGCGCGATCCAGCCCAGATCGCGAGCCAATGGCAAGAGGCTCTCGATACTCCGCCGAGCTTGCTCGCCTTCCGCACCCGGGGGGATTGGTGGCCAACGCTGGCATCGTTGCGCATCACCCTTCTCGTAACACGAGAGTACGAGCACTTGATTACGGCGCTGTCCCTGGACCGGCTCGGAAGCGACCCAGAGATCTCGTTTCTCCGGATGCCACATCCCTCGGGGATAGCCGTGGACAGAGCGCGGGGCATCGTCCACGTGGCGAGCACGAGAAACCCGAACCAGGTATACGATCTGGCCCCGGCGACCGGCCTCCTCCGGCGTCAGGAACTGGGTCGTATGGACCGGGATTTGGTTGATACGCGGCCGCTCATCCCAGTTCGATCGAGATTCTTCCCGGGCTGCCTGTACATGCACGACCTGGCATTTGTGGACGACACCCTGTATGCGAACGCCGTAGGGCAGAATGCCGTGGTCCGCTTGCGGGGCGACGGTCGATACGAACCTGCCTGGTGGCCGCGATGCATCGAGAAGGGGGGCCGTCCGGCCTTCGACAAAAACTACATCCAGCTCAACTCGATCGCAGCCGGTCCGAGCCTGGCAGGCTCCTATTTTTCCGCCTCGTCGGATCGGTTATCGACACGACGTCCTGGCCACCAAAATTTTCAGGTCGACAAGCGTGGCGTCATCTTTTCCGGGCGTACGAGGGAGGTCATTGCCAGAGGGTTGACTCGCCCGCACTCAGCCCGACTCTATCGCAAGCAGCTCTGGGTCGACAACAGTGGTTACGGAGAAGTCGGCGTGGTGGCAGACGGCGCGCTGACGGTGGTAAACCGCCTCTCGGGTTGGACGAGAGGCCTGGCATTCCATCGCGGCGTCGCGTTCGTCGGGACATCGCGGGTGATTCCGCGGTTTAGCCAGTACGCGCCCGGGTTAGACGTGGAGAAGGCCGAATGTGGGGTCCATGCCATCGATGTCGAGTCGGGACGAATCCTCGGAAGCGTGATCTGGCCGTCTGGGAATCAAATCTTTGCGATCGATTGGGTTCCCTCCTCCTTGACCAAAGGCTTGCCGTTCACGGCCAATCGGAGACGATCGAGTGGCCGAGAAAGGCAGCTCTTTTATGCGTTCGCTACGGAATCAACGAAGGCAGGGCGGGCCGCATGAGCCAGGACTTCCGGCTGCTGATGATCGGCGCCATGTACGAGAACGGTGGCAACACCACGCACCGGTTCCTGGACGGCCACCCGCAACTGTACGTCTATCCATTCGAGTCGCAGCTCGGGACCAGATTCGTTGCCGACCATCTCAGCTCGATGTTTCCGCTGAAGTATCGTTGGCCCGCATTCCGGCTGGACGCGACCGCTCGCGAGGATTACGCGGCGATCATCGACGAAGAAGGCAAGGTTCGCGCCCGCACGCCGCACGTCAGCAAGTTCCGTCACGTCCCTTTCGAATTTTCGGACGACGAACGCGCCGCCCTTTATGAGCGGTACGTTGGGGACACCGGTCGGTCGCGCCCGAACAACGTGGCCGCGTTCTTTCGGGCGACCTTCGACGCCTGGAAAGACTACAAGCGGTCGGGTGCCGAAGTCATGTACGTCGGCTATAGCCCGATCGTAACGGTCGATGCCGATAAGATCCTCAACGACTTTCCGGGCGCTCACGTGCTCCACGTGGTGCGGAACCCCTGGTCGGCGTATGCGGACACGAAAAAGCGTCCTGTCCCGATTCCCCTTCGCCATTACATGCTGGGCTGGACCCTCAACCAGTACCATGCGCTCTTCTTCCAGAAGAAGTTCCCGGACCGAATGCACATCATCCGCGCCGAGGACCTGATGGCGGACTCGTACAAAACCCTGGCTGCCCTTTGCGCCGGGCTCGGGCTTCAACCGTCGGATTCTCTCAAGGCACCCAGCTGGAACGGTGAGCGGTTGGCGGAGGTCTACCCATGGGGCACGATTCGAACCCCAACGCCCGAGGCAAACCGGGCTACCGCCCGCGAGCTCTCTGCCCAGGAGACCGACGAAATCGGCGGCTATGCCTGGAAATACTGCGATGAGTTTGGCTACCGTCCCATCGCCTGAAGCGCACCGAAGATGAGGAAACGGGTAAGCGTGACTGGCGCCAGCGGCTTTGTCGGCGCCAATCTCGTTCGCCGGCTGCTCGAGGCCGGCCACGATGTCCACGTGCTGCTGCGGCCCGGCTATCAGCCGTGGCGGTTGCAGGAGGTCCTTTCGCAACTTCGCGTCGATGTTCTTGAGCTCGGAAATGCCGAAAAGGTGCGCGCCGCGATCGCCGGCGCGCGGCCGGACTGGATCTTTCACCTTGCGGCGTATGGCGCCTACCCTGACCAGACCGATGTCGACCAAATGGTGGCGACCAACATCAGCGCCACCATTAACCTGGTTCGCGCCTGCGTCGTGGTTGGCTTCGAGGCCTTTGTCAACATCGGATCCTCGTCCGAGTACGGCTTCAAAGAGCACGCCCCGGCCGAGGACGAGGTGCTGGAGCCCAACAGCGACTACGCCGTGACCAAGGCGGCGGCCACCCTGTACTGCCGCTCAACGGCCATCCGTCTCCGAATGCCGATCACGACCCTGCGGCTGTACTCGGTTTACGGCCCCTTCGAGGAACCGACGCGGCTGATCCCGACACTTCTGGTCAAGGGCCTCGAAGGTCGCTGGCCGCCCCTTGTCGATCCGGCCGTTGCGCGTGACTTCGTCTTCACCGATGACGTGACCGACGCCTGCCTTGCGGCAGCCACGCGGTCCGGGTCGTCGCCAGGCGCGATTTACAACATTGGCACAGGCCGCCAGACCACCCTGGGCGAGGTCGTGGGCGTGGTCAAAGACCTGCTCGCGATCGACGTCGAACCGAGCTGGGGGTCGATGCCCCGTCGGCTCTGGGATACGACCAGTTGGGTCGCCGACAGCCGCAGGGCCATCGGCGTGCTCGACTGGCGACCGGATCGGACCCTGCGGGCGGGACTTACGGCAACCCTCGATTGGCTCCAGCAGAATCCCGACCGACTTCGGCTGTACCGAGAACGCCTGGCGGCCTGAGGGCCTCAGGCCGCCGTGTCAACCTTTTCCCGACGGGTGATCAGCCGCCGGGCAGTGGCCGCCAGGCTTTCACGGTCCAGCCCATGCCGGCGATTCATGTAGGCCTGACTTCCGGTTAGGCCGCTCGGCGTTTGGCGCACGCCGCAGCGAGTGAGCTGGGACCTGAGCCCGTGCTCGGCGATGATCTCTGCGACCCAGGAGCCCAGCCCGCCGTTCAGATAGTGTGCCTCCGCGGTCAGGACAAATCGAAAGCGCCGCAGGACCGCAACCACGTCTTCCACGGGATCGGGGTTGAAGCTTGACACGATGACAATCGTCGATTCGATTCCCTCGGTCGCCAGCAGGTCCGCAGCCTGTACCACCTCGCCGGCCAGACTGCCGATCGTGATGAGGAGGAGATCGTCGCCTTCGCGAACCGTAAGAGACCGGCCCAGCTCGAATCGGCCGTCTATCCCCGGAACGACGGTCTTGTCGTCTTTTCCGAGCCGGTAATAGACCGGACCCGGAAGGTCCCAGGTTTGCAGAAACGCGGTGCGTGCTTGCTGATGATCCGCCGGGACGACAACCGTCAGGCCGGGCTGGGTCCGCATGGCGCCGACATCCTCCAGGCCGTAGTGCGTCAGCCCGGCGGGCCCGTACTCAAAGCCGCCACCTACTCCGACGATTCGCACCGGCAAGTGATGCAGAATCGGACCGTTGCGAATGAACTCGAGTCCCCGTAAGGATGCGAACGTCCCGATCGAGTAGAGGAAGGGGACGAAGCCGCTCTCGGCCAGCCCGGTTCCGACGCCGATCATGTTCTGCTCGGCCACCCCCATGTTGAAGAACCGTTGGGGGTGCGCTTCGGCGAAGGGTTCGAGGGCCATGAAGCCCAGGTCTCCGGTTAACAGCAGCGGACGTGGGTCGGCGCGTGCGATCTCGGCGAGCGCTTTGGCGAACGCGATCCTCACGGTGTCGCGCCGACCTCGTTCATCGCTTGACGATATTCGTCCTCAGACATCGGCCAGTAGTGCCACTTGATCTTTCGCTCCATGTAAGACACGCCCTTGCCGAAAGTGGTATGGGCAATCAGGACATGTGGCGGTCCCTTGCTGGTATCCAGCTGCGCAATCCGCCCGGAGATCAGGTCGACGTCATGGCCATCGACCTCATGGACATCCCAACCGAAGGCCTTCCAGCGCGCCCCCATGGGCGTCATCGAGAGGACCTCGTCCGTGTAGCCAAGTGCCTGCTGGCCATTGAGGTCAACGATGGCCACCAGGTTGGAAAGGCGATGGTGAGCCGCCGACATGACCGCCTCCCACAGCGAACCCTCGTTGCATTCGGCATCACTCAGTAGGGCGAACGCCCTACGTGGTGACTGTTGAAGCCGGGCTGCCAATGCCGCGCCGGCCGCGATGGATAGCCCGTGCCCCAATGACCCCGTCGAGAAATCGACGCCCTGAAGCTCGCGATCCGGATGGACGCCAAGCAGGCTTCCGTCGGCGCAATAGCTGTTGAGGGTGTCCTGGCTGATCCATCCACGGAGATAGAGGGCGGCGTAGAGGGCCAATGCGGCGTGGCCCTTCGAGAGCACGAACCGATCGCGCTGGGGGTCGGAAGGCTCGAGGTCGACGAGGACCTGTCCGTAGAGGGCGGCGATGATGTCGGCAATGGAGAGGGCGGACCCGATGTGACCCACGTTGGCTCGTTTTGACTGCTCGAGAACGATCCGGCGGATCTCGGCGGCCGTTACCATGTCGTCTCTTAGTAACGCCGGTAGACAGCCCTCCTTTCACGCGGCCTTTCCACACCCGGGCCGCTTATTCGGCACAAAAAAAGGCGCCCCGCAGGGCGCCTTTGCGAAGATCGAGTTCCGGCTAGGCGGCGCGGACGTGGTTCGCCCGAGGACCCTTCTGACTCTGCTCGATGTCGAAGCTCACGGTCTCGCCACCGCGCAGGCTGTCGAAGTTGAGCGAGGTGTCGACGCCACTCTGGTGGAAGAAGTACTCCTTACCATCGTCAGCGGCGATGAACCCAAATCCGCGGTCGGAAACGATTTTCTTTACGGTGCCTTTTGGCATTCCCGTTCTCCTCCTCTCGAACACCGAATGGAACGCATCGGCCCTGTTCGAGAGAGAAGAATGCCGGC
>Ga0207684_10000117_pt1 | contig 148207 bp, 125 predicted proteins | sample KBSK5501metaG_FD_184342 | JGI IMG/M metagenome (GOLD analysis project Ga0207684, IMG submission 184342) | Corn, switchgrass and miscanthus rhizosphere microbial communities from Kellogg Biological Station, Michigan, USA - KBS K5-50-1 metaG... | ecosystem: Host-associated > Plants > Roots >...
CAGACAAAGGTTATCGTTACTACGTCGACAACATTCTCGGTGAGGCTCGGCTATCGCGGAGCGATTTGAAAGCCATCGATCAGCTCTTCGCTGCCAATGATGCTGGTTCGTCTCCCGATCGCTTGATGGAGACCGCCTCGCACGTGCTCTCGGCGCTTTCGCAAAACGTCGGCATAGTTGTTTCACCTTCGCTGGCTGACAATCGACTGAATCACATTGAGTTCGTGCTTCTTCCAGACAAGCGAATCCTTGTCGTGCTGGTGTCAACCGCGAACATCATCCACAACAAGGTCATTAGAATTGCAGACGAGTTGACTCAGGACGACCTCAATCGAACGGCCCGCTATTTGAATACGGAATTCAGCGGCAAGAGCTTGCTTTCTATCCGCACTGAGATAGTGGAGCTAATGACGGAAGAGAAGTTGCTGTACGACCGACTGTTGCAGAATGCGGTTTTGCTATGTGAGAGCAGTCTCGAAGGCGAGGAAGGGGTTGGCGGCGACGTTTATATCGACGGTACCTCAAACATCCTGACCAAGCCCGATTTTGTCGATATCGAGCGGATGCACGATCTGTTCAGGACGTTTGAAGAGAAGTCGCGCCTCATCAAGATTCTCAATGAATGTGTTCACGATGCGGCGAGTTACCCGGGCGATGTGCACGTCATGATCGGGCGTGAGCACCCTGCAAGCTCGATGCAGAATTGCGCTCTGATCACCGCGCCGTATCGATTTGGATCTAACGAAAACATCGGCACGCTGGGTGTCGTTGGGCCGATGAGAATTGAATATGCACGGATAATGGCTATGGTAAACTACATGGCTCGGTTAATTGAGCATCGATTGAGCGAACAGGCTGCGCGTTGAGGCGGTCGAGGTTTTTGATCCTTCCTAATGGCACCAGATAAAGGCGACAAGGGTTCGCACCGCATCCCGATCAGATTCAGTGACGCTAACGACGATGTCGGGCCTGCCGATACCAGTCCAGCCGGTGTCGAGCCACTCGATCCCGACGTCGAAGAGCCTTCGTCGGAACCTCTCAACGATTTCTCTGCGGATGACGTGTTGCCTGGCTCGGCTGTTGATACGGATGACGCAGTCGGCGGGCCCGACCGCGCGGAGTTGATTGCGACGCGCGCCGAGTTGAAGCGAGTTGAGGCTGAAAATGCCGAGCTCAAAGACAGGTTCGCGCGTCGCCAGGCTGATTTTGAGAACTATCGAAAGCGAGTCGAGCGAGAAAGAAGCGAGACGTACAATCGAGTTGTGGCTGACATTGCCGCCAAGCTGCTGCCGGTGATGGACAATCTGAAGCGAGCATTGGAAACGGAGGCGTCGGTCGAAGCCTCAGAGTCTGATGAGTTTCGCCACTTTCTCAGCGGAGTGGATCTAATCTCGAAACAACTCAACGGCGTGCTCGAGGCCCTCGGTGTCAAACCGATAATCGCCGTTGGTGAGCAGTTCGATCCACATCTTCACGAGGCGGTCGTAACCGAAGCAACTGACGACTATGAGCCCGACACAGTCATGCAGGAGATCGTTTCCGGCTATCGCCTCGGAGACAAACTAATTCGTCCCGCGCTCGTGAAAGTTGCAACGCGCAAGTGAGCCACAACAGGCACGACAAAATGCTGATTGCGAGCCGTTCATAACCTGTTATGTGCATTTTGTGCCTTTTTGTGGCCAATTGATGTTATGGGAAAAGCGATCGGAATAGATTTAGGCACTACGAATTGCTGTGTCGCCGTGCTCGAGGGTGGCGCAGTTCAGATCGTGCCGAACAAGGAAGGTGGACGTACTACGCCGTCAGTCGTCGGTTTTACTGAAAAGGGCGAACGACTGGTTGGCCAGATCGCCAAACGCCAGGCTGTCACGAACGCAGCGAACACGGTCTATGCGGTCAAGCGGCTGATCGGTCGAAAGTACGATTCATCAGAGGTTGTTCGGATGCGCGACACTTCGGCTTTCGAGATCGTCGATTCGCCGAATGGCGATGCGCGCATTCATGTTCAGGGTCGTAACTACAGCCCGCCTGAGTTGTCGGGAATTGTTTTGCAACGCTTGAAAGCTGCCGCTGAAGACTTTCTCGGCGAGGTGGTTACTGACGCGATTATCACCGTGCCGGCGTACTTCGACGACACTCAGCGACAGGCCACGAAGGATGCCGGAAAGATCGCGGGCTTGAAAGTCGAACGCATCATCAACGAGCCGACGGCGGCTGCACTGGCCTACGGCCTCGGCAAGTCAGACGTCGAACGCATCGCGGTTTACGATCTCGGCGGCGGCACCTTCGATATTTCGATACTAGAAATGAACGACGGTGTTTTCGAAGTGCTTTCTACTTCCGGAAACACATTTCTCGGTGGCGAGGATTTCGACGAACGCATCATGAACTGGATGGCCGGGCAGTTTCTCGACGATACCGGCATCGATCTCAGGCAGGATCGTCTGGCCTTGCAGCGACTAAAAGAGGTCGCCGAACGCGCCAAATGCGATCTTTCGACTGCCAGTGAAACCGCGATCAACCTGCCGTTCATCGCCGCCGACGCGACCGGTCCCAAACACTTCAACAAGACGCTTACCAGAGAGCAGTTCGAAACGTTGGTCAGCGATCTTGTCGAGCAAACCATTGAACCCTGTGTGACGGCTTTGAAAGACGCGGAACTGCAACCGTCAGACGTTCACAAAGTCATTTTGGTCGGCGGCCAGACGAGGTCTCCGATCGTCGAACGCACGGTGGAGAAGATCTTTGGTCGAAAGCCTTCTGCCGAAATCAATCCTGACGAAGTCGTGGCGATGGGCGCTGCTATTCAGGGCGGCGTTTTGAGTGGTGACGTAAAAGACATTGTGCTGCTCGACGTGTTGCCACTGAGTCTTGGCCTCGAAACGCGCGGCGGCCTGTTTACCAAGATCATCGAGCGCAACTCCACGATACCGTTGCGTGAGAGTCGCACGTTCACCACGGTTGTCGACAATCAATCGTCGGTCGAGATTCACGTCTTGCAAGGCGAGCGTGAAGTGGCGCAGGGCAATCGTTCGCTTGGAAAGTTTGAGTTGGTGGGAATTCCGCCGAGCCCGCGCGGTGTGCCGCAGATCGAGGTTTCGTTTGAAGTTGACGCGAATGGTATTGTTTCGGTTTCCGCGCAGGACAAGACCACCGGAAGCGAGCAACAGATGCGCATCACGCCGACTTCGGGATTGTCACCTGACGAGATCGACCGGTTGATCCGTGAAGCCGAAGACTTTGCCGACAGCGACCGCACCGCCAAGGAAGTCGTGGGTTTGCGCAATAAACTCGATTCGCTGTTGAGAAATACGAGGAAATCGTTTACTAAATTCGGTGGTTTGCTGCCTCAGGAAGATCAGGACAACGCAGAACGAGTCTTCGCTGAAGCTCAGGCCGCTATCAAGGCCAATTCGGCCGACGAGATTGATAAAGCTTTGCATAAGTTGGAACGTGTCGCCGGACAGCTCACATCCGCAATGTTGAATCCCACGCCGGACGCAACTACAACTGAAGTCTAGACATCACTGACGAATCCAGGGCTATTTAATAGGACTGTATGAGTAAACGCGATTATTACGAGGTTCTGGGCGTTAATCGGAGCGCGACAGATCAGGAGATTAAGAGCGCCTACCGGCGTCTCGCAGTGAAATATCATCCGGACAAGAATCCAAACGATGCGGCGTCGGAAGAAAAGTTCAAGGAAGCCGCGGAAGCTTACAGTGTGCTGTCGGATGTCGAACAGCGTAAGCGTTACGACCGGTTTGGTCACGCAGGAGTTTCGAGCGGTGCCGGCGCCGGAGCCTGGGGCGCGCCGGGTTTTAGCGGTATCGAAGACATTCTCGGCGACCTGTTTGGCTTTGGCGACGTGTTTGGCGGACGCGGTGGGGCGCGTCGCAGCGCCGCGCAACGTGGCGCAGATCTTCGTTACGACCTGGAGATCACGCTCGAAGATGCTGCCAACGGCATGACAGCCCAACTGCGCATCCCGCGTTTGGAAACTTGTGACGTTTGTAAAGGATCGGGGTCGGCGGCGGGCAGCCAGCCGGAAACTTGTACGACTTGTGGAGGCAGTGGTCAGGTTCGCTACACGCAGGGATTTTTCTCGGTGGCGAGGACCTGTCACGTCTGCCGCGGCGCTGGAAGAGTTATCAAGAACCCGTGCACGGGATGTAAGGGCGCAGGAAGAGTCGAGCGCGAGAAGCAGATGGAGGTAAAGATTCCGGCAGGGGTCGAAACCGGCTCTCGTTTACGCGTATCTGGTGAAGGGGAATCCGGAACGCAGGGGGGCGCGCCGGGTGACCTTTATGTGGTGATCCACGTTGCCGAGCACGAGCAGTTTGAGCGACAAGGTAGCAACCTGTACGAGGCGGTCCCGATCACCTTCGCGCAGGCCGCGCTCGGCGCCGACACCATGGTCAAGACGCTCGACGGTGAAGAGAAGTTGAAAATCCCGATGGGCACTCAAACCGGCACCGTCTTTCGTCTCCGTGGAAAAGGCATGCCGGCGCTTGGCGGTCGCGGTCGTGGCGATCTGTTTGTTTCAGTGACTGTGGTCACGCCGACCACGCTGACGAGGGAACAACGCCGGTTGCTGGAGCAGTTGGCCGAGGTCGAGAGCAAGGATCTTGAGGACAAGGGGTTGGTTGATAAAGTGCGGGACATCTTCGGATAGAAGACGTTATTAGCCGCGGATTTTCGCGGATGTACGCGGATCGATCCGTGTTCATCCGCGAAAATCCGCGGCTAACATGAAAGTGAGAAATCATGATGGTAACTACCCGACATCCTTTACTACTTGCTCTTATTGGGCTTTTATCTCTTACAGTCCGAGCCCAGGACACGGTCGACACCTTCAAGGACCTCGATTTCAGCAAAAATGCCCTGAAGCAAACACAGGTTCAACGCCTGAATCTCGACGATTTGAAGCTGTTGCGTGGCATTGTCTTCGGGCGCCATGGACGAGTCTTTAAAGACTCGCAGATCAACTCATATCTCGGGGAGCAGTCGTGGTACAAGCCCAATCCCGATTTCAAGAATTCGATGCTCAACGACACTGAGCGTCGCAATCTCGATCTCATCCGCATCGCCGAAGCCGCGAAACACGAGACCATCGAGCCAGGCGACATGCGTTACTGGCGCGACCGCCAGATTCCCGCGCGGAAACTCGGAAAGCACAGCGGCGCTGAATGGAAAGTGTTGCTCGCCGAACTCGAAGCCATTCACGGAAAGCGCTTCGACGATGATCCGTGGCTGCAACAGTATTTCGAAGAGCGCTACTGGTATTCGCCGAGCGACAATTACGACGCGAAGAAGTTATCCGTGATCGAACGGAAGAACCTCGAGATACTGACTGGCGCGCAGAAAAAGCAACGCAAAGTTGCGCTGCTGCCGGGCGACATGGAGTTCTTTGAAAACAAGGAGATCACCGAGCCGATGCTGCACGGGTTGAGTCTGCATGAGCTCCGTCTGTTACGAAATGAGATTTATGCGCGGCACGGGCGAATGTTTCGCGCGGAATGGTTGCAGCAGTATTTCTTCTTTCAGCCGTGGTACACGCCTGATGAAAACTTCAAGGACGAGCAGCTTTCAGGCAACGACAAGCTGAACGTCGAGACGATCGTCAAGTATGAGAATCAACTTCATCAGGAGCTGAGCAGCAAGTCGATTACGACGGCGCTGCTCGAGGGGCTGTTTGTCGAGGATGCGAGCCAGATGCGCCAGGAGATTTACGCGCGACACGGCAAGGTGTTCAAAGATCCGTGGCTACAGAAGTACTTTTCGAGCTTCGAGTGGTACAAAGCGGATCCAAACTTCACCGATGCGTCACTGACTGACGTCGAAAAGAAAAACATCGCCACGATTGCGGCGTACGAAAAACGCGCCGTAACGGCGATGAGTACGATTGAGGGTTGATAAAGCCACCAAGATCCCGCGTGACGGGATCACAAAAAAACACGCTAAAGACGGTATCGTGCGCCGGCCCGTTTCGCGGCTTCCTCTTCGAGATCGAGGTTTTGGAGGCGGAGAGTCACGTCGGCGTTCATGTCGAGAGCGCCGCGCTCGCCGGCGAGGAGTTTCACCGTTCCGGCAGCGGCGATCATCGCGGCGTTGTCGGTCGATAGATGTGGTGAAGGGAAGTAAACCGGCAGATCGAGCTTCGTGGCCATCTGACGTGCGACTTCTCGCAACTTCCCATTACACGCAACGCCGCCCGCGATGATCAGTGTCTTCGGATAGTGCTCTTCCGCGATCCGCTCCATCGTCCTCACCAGCGATTGGACCACCACGTGTTGGAAGCTCGCCGCCAGATCTTTAATTTCCTGCGACGGCTCGCCGCTGTTCTGATGAGGTGCGATTCGGCTTTCGCGCACGTATTTCGTCACGGCAGTCTTCAATCCGCTGAAACTAAAGTCCGGCAAGCGATCGCCCATTCGCGGGATAGAAAACGGCACCGCGTTCGGATCGCCGTCGCGAGCGAGACGTTCGATGATCGGACCACCGGGATAACCGAGGCCCAGCAGCTTCGCGACTTTATCGAATGCTTCCCCCGCTGCGTCGTCGCGGGTTCGCGATACGACTTTGTATTTTCCGGGCTCGGGAATGAAGAAAATATTTGTGTGACCGCCTGAGACGATCAGCGCTTCGGCGGGATACTCAATCGGCGGATTCTCGAACGCGACTGAGTAGATGTGTCCTTCGATATGGTTGACGCCCACGAACGGTTTGTTGAGCGCGTAGGCCATTGCCTTAGCGTATGACACGCCGACGAGTAGCGAACCGACGAGGCCGGGTCCGATCGTGACAGCAATGCCGTCGACGTCGCGCGCTGAAACGCCGGCACGCTCGAACGCCTCTGTCACCACGGGGACGATCTTGTCGAGATGCTCGCGCGAAGCCAGTTCGGGAACGACGCCGCCGAAATGCTTGTGAATCGGCACCTGAGACGAGATTACCGACGAGACGATCTCGCGCCCATCGCGCACGACGGCCGCCGCAGTCTCGTCACATGAAGTTTCAATACCTAAAACAAGCATACCCACTGATTGTCAGTTCAGGCGTGAGCAGTGTCAATCTGCGGCAAATAAAAACTGAGTGCTGAATCACCTTGCTTCAAAACGCGCGTGCGCCGCAGACGGCCGACAGTTTCGGGCAGCGCATTCTTGTGATGATGCTCGACAACAAGCAGACCATCATCAGCAACCACTGTCTTTGAGCCAATGATCTCCAGTGTCTTAATGTAATCCTGTTTGTAAGGCGGATCGAAATAAATAATGTCCCACGGCTCCGCTCTCGTCTGTCGCAGAAACTCGTACGCTTCAGAACAGTAAATCTCACGCTGTTCCTCCGGAATCCGGCACAACTCCAAATTCGCCTCAATCAACTGGCAACTGCGTCGCGAGCGATCGACAAACGTCGCGTAACTTGCCCCACGCGAAAGCGCCTCGATCCCCACGGCTCCCGAACCGGCACACAGATCCAGAAACCGTGACTCTTCAACCCGCGCCGCAATCACGTTGAAAAGCGTCTCGCGCAGCCGATCCGACGTCGGTCTGACGTCCATCGATGGCGGACTCTTGAGATTCCTCCCTTTGTAAGCTCCCGCAATAACTCTCATATGCCTTTTCAGTTCTCATGTGCCTTTTTGTATCTTTTGTGCCTCTTTGTGGTCACCCTATTGCCGCCAATCCAAACCGGGGATCCTGTTTGATACGTGCGATCATTTTTGCCGTGACCGCCGACTTCTCTTTGCCAAGGTAGAACTCGGCCTCGCGCTTTGCCTGTTCGAGAACTTGCTGATCGCGCACTAGATTTGCAATGCGAAACTCCGGCAAGCCCGACTGTTTCGTTCCCAACAACTCGCCCGACCCCCGCAGCTCCAGATCCTTCTCCGCGATGATAAATCCGTTACTGGTTTTCGCCATGATGCCCAGCCGCTCTTCGGCGTTCACCGTCTTCTTGTCGCTGGTCAACAGCACGCAGTAACTCTTCTCGGCCCCACGTCCAACACGCCCGCGCAACTGATGAAGCTGCGACAGACCAAATCGCTCGGCGTGCTCGACGATCATCACCGAAGCATTCGGCACGTCAACGCCAACTTCAATCACCGTCGTCGAAACCAGGATCTTGATCTCGCCGGCGACGAAAGCATTCATCACTCGCTCTTTCTCCGCAGTCTTCATCTTTCCGTGAAGCAACCCGACCGACAGTCTTGGAAAGACCGTGTCGCGCAGGTATTCGTAGCGACGCGTCGCGTCCTTCAAATCCGTCTTCTCCGATCCTTCGATGAGCGGATAGACGACGTAGACCTGCCGTCCCGCTCTCACTTCGCGCGATATCAAACGTTTCACTTCCTGGCGTTGATCTTCACCGAATACCATCGTCTCGATCGGCGTGCGGCCCGGCGGCAGCTCGTCGATGACTGACACGTCGAGGTCGCCGTAAACCGTCATCGCGAGCGAGCGCGGAATCGGTGTGGCGGTCATCACGAGCACGTCCGGGTTGAGCCCACGCGCGCGCAGTTCCGCTCTTTGCATGACGCCGAAACGATGCTGTTCGTCGATGACTACGAGTCCGAGCTTCGCAAATGCAACCGCTTCCTGAATCAAAGCTTGTGTGCCGATGACGGCGTTGATTTCGCCGTCTCTCAATGCTGCTTGCAGTCGCCGCTTTTCCGCCGCACGAAGTGATCCGGTCAACAACTCCACGCGATACGGAGTCCTCGCCAGCAGGCGTTTGATGCTGCGCGCGTGTTGTTCGGCGAGAATCTCAGTCGGCGCCATCAATGCTGTTTGCAATCCATTTTCCATTGCCGCGATCATCGCAACGACGGCGACGATTGTTTTGCCGCTGCCGACGTCTCCCTGTAACAGACGATTCATCGGCGCCGTCGATTTCATGTCGTTGAAGATCTCGGCGGTCACTCTTCGTTGCGCGCGAGTGAGTTTGAATGGCATCACAGAGGCGATAGCTTCCTTGACCGCTTTGTCGATACGCGCCGGCGTCTCTTTCGACTCTTTGACTCGTTGACCGCGCTTCACGCCGATCGCAAATGTCACCCAGAAAAAATCTTCGAAGATCATGCGCAGGTGTGCTGCGCTGCGCGAGAGCTCATAATCGATCATCGACGCACTCTGCGGTGGAAAGTGAATCTCACGCACCGCTTGCGCGCGGCCGATCAGCTTTGACCGTTGTCGTAGGTCAGGTGGCAGAGTTTCTTCGATCGACTCGTCGTCGAGATTCGAGAGTGTCGCGTGCACGATCTCTCGCACACGTTTCGAGTTGAACTCGCCAAGTTTGCGATAAACAGGCACGCGGCGTCCGACGTGAATCGCGGCGAGAGTTGGATCGGGCCGGTTTTCTTCAGTCTGTTCCGGATCCTCGTGTTCGGCGGAATCCGGCGCTATCAAGACTTCCAGTTCGTCGGCTGGTTTGTTCAATCGCAGCTTGTACGTGTTCCGGCGTGCCTCGAATTCCCACTTGCCGAACGTGATGAAGCGTGTGCCTGGCGTCATTCGCGCGGTGTAATACTTCACGATGTCATAAGCGCGCCGGCCTGAGACGAACCACCAGACGATCACTTCTCGACCAGTTTTCGCGGCGTCTATTCCGGCAACTTCGAAGATGAAGAGTTTTGGTCTGCCGTAACCCGGCACGTTTCTCACTGGATAGCCATGAGCATGGGTAACGGTGAGATCGAGCGACGCTTCCATGTCGTCGCGCAGATCGCGGATCAAAGCGGGATGAGAACGATCCTCATAACGCATCGGAAAATAAGTGAGTAGATCTTCGACCGTGACATCGGCGGTATTCTTTTTATGAGTTTGACTGGCCAGGGCACGGGCTAGTTTGTGAGATAGCGTTTCACCTAACCGTGCGATTCGAAACTTGTGAAGATCCTCAACCGGGGTGTTGAGGGAGATGGCGCTAGGCATCGCTGGGATCATAACATAGCGAGCCGAGGGGAATGTTTATGACGAACGAGAGAGTATCTGATACTACGCGCGATGGGCTGAAGGTGTTGCGACAGGGCTTGTTACGACTGCACAAAACACTGTTGGATTTGGAGCGCCGCGATTATGAACGAGCGCGCGGCCGGATCGGTAATAGTTACGAATTTCTTCAGTTGGTGCTGAAGGATCCATGGTTCGATTGGTTACATCGTCTTTCCGAATTGATCGTCCAGATCGACGAGACGCTCGACACTCAGGACAGCGAAAAACCCGCTACAGAGTCGGATGCACAGGCATTGTCCGATCGAGCGAAAACGTTACTCGCCCCGGCGGAAACAGGGAGTGAATTTCAGAAAAATTATTTCCTCGCGCTGCAACAATCACCCGATGTGGTGTTGTTGCACTCGGAGCTGATGAAGTTGTTGAGATAGATTTACGAGATGTTATGTGCCTTTTTGTGGCCCGACGCGCAATACTCGTCAAACGCCTGAGTGAGTTCTCCCGCGATCTCCTGCGCGTCGCGGCCCTCGATTTGGTATCGCTCGAGCATGTAGACCAGTTTGCCGTCTTTCAGCAAAGCGATTGAAGGGGATGATGGTCCATAGCCGGTGAAGTAGCTGCGTGCTTTTTCGGTGGCTTCAATGTCAGCGCCGGCGAATACGGTCGCGACTTTGTCTGGCTTCACATCGTGTTGTAGCGCGAGAGCGACCCCGGGCCGCGCCTTTCCAGCGGCGCAACCACAGATCGAGTTCACGACCACCATCAGCGTTCCCTGACTATTGCGAATCGTTTCATCCACCTGCTCGGGAGTTCTGAGTTCCTCAAAACCAAGACGAGTCAAATCCTCACGCATCGGCTGTATCAAGATTTCCGGATATGGCATCACCACGCCTCCTTATAGAGTTCTTACAGGATAGACAGGATTCTACATGATGAACAAGATTTCTCTTAATCATGTACGCCATGCCCTTTTTGTCTTTTGTGCTTCTTTGTGGCGAATAAATCAACTGTCCACTACTAACCCGCGGCTTGGATTGAGATTTTGCGGGGGGAGTCGCCGTCGCCTTCGAGGGAGATGTGCCAGACGTTGCCCGGGAGGGGGTAGTTTCCCATTCGCTCAGCCCACTCGATGACAATCACTGCGTTCTCATCAGCCAACAACTCGTCGAGATCGACGGCGTGTGCGGCGCTCGCCCCTTGGTCCAGACGATAAAGATCGATGTGGTAGAGAAGCAGGCGACCGGAATAAGGATTCACGAGAGTAAATGAAGGACTCGTGACATCATCCTCGGCCACACCCAACGCTGCGCAGATGCCTTTCACGAAAATCGTCTTGCCGGCACCCAGTGGACCACTGAGCAACAGGATCTCGCCGCCTTCGAGTCGCGCGCCGAGCTGATGCCCGTAGTTGAATGTCTCCTCGGGAGAGGTGCTAGTGAACTCGCCTGTAGGAATGTGTGCTGCTATGGCCGTTCTCCACGCGGATCGAGAAAACGAATCGCGTCACTGAAATGCTCGCGAATGTCTGAGGCGACCATCGTTCGCATTCCGAGCTCCTGCGCCGCAAAATCACCCGCGAGACCACCAATGTAAAGTGCCGCAATCACTGCCGCAACAGGATCGGCGTGACTTTCGAGGGTCGCGTAAGCCTGAGCGAGGGATCCGGCGATGAGACCGGTCAGCGTGTCGCCGGCTCCTGCCGTTCCCAGTCCGGCATTTCCGGTTGAATTAACAAAGACGCGACCATCAGGCGTCGCGAGCAACGAGCGTGAACCTTTGAGTACGAGAAGTACGTGGTGCACGGTCGCAAACTGCCGCGCCGCAGCCGCGCGATCGTCGAGTGCTGACTTGTCGGAAGTGCCTATCAATCTCAGCATCTCGCCCGGGTGCGGCGTCAAAACCAGAGGCAACTGGTCCGAGCCGGTGAGACCAGCAGGCCACGGCGCGAGCGAGTTCAATCCATCCGCGTCGATTACGCACGGTTGTGTTCGTCGCTCGACAACCTCTCGAACAAAGCGGCGCGTGCGTTCATCGTCCGAAGTCAAACCTGGTCCAATCGCAACCGCACTCGTTTTTTCCGCGAGCTGCAAAAAGTGACCAGCGGCTTCGTCGCTAACCGCGCCGCGATCCGTTTCAGCAAGCGCGGTCGTGATTACTTCCGGCATAGCGCTACTCGCCACAGATGTCTGCGCCGAAGCAGCAGTGGCGACTGTTACCAAACCGGCACCCGCACGCATCGCAGCGTTGCCGCACAAAGCGGCCGCACCTGAATAGCCGCGCGAGCCCGCAGCGATTAAAACGTGCCCGTGAGTGTTCTTGTACGAATCGGGCGTGTAGCGAGTGCTCACCAGCCATTGCCGCGCGTCTTCTGCTTCAGTGAGAAACAGCCACGGCCGGGCGGCCTCGATTAGCGACGATGGCGAACCGATATCAGCAACAATCAGCTCGCCGCCGAATTCGGACGCGGGAGGAAGCACGTTCGCAGGTTTAGCAGTGGTGAAGGTGACTGTGAGGTCCGCCTTCACCGCTGGGCCAATAGGTGTTGCGTTATTGGTGTCCAGACCTGAAGGAACGTCAATCGACAGCACCAGCGGACGCGCGTCTGCGACGGAATCTCGTGCTTCTCGCAGCATCGACAAGTGTTCGATCACTTTAAGAAAGACGCCTTCGAGCGGACGCGTCAAACCGGTTCCGAAGAGCGCATCGACGATGACGTCGTAGGCGCGGCGAGGTTTAGCGATCTGCTCCCACTCGTTGACACTTTCACATTCGATGAAAGTCAGTGGTGCCGGTGATTCCGCCGAGCCAGCCTCAAAGCTTGCGAGCCGGCTCACGGATTCGAAATTGGTGCGCGCGTCGCCGGAAGTCTCCGAGACCTTCCCGAACAGAACAACACTGCAATGCATGCCCGCGCGCGAGAGTGCGCGTGCCAACGCCGCGCCATCGCCGCCGTTGTTGCCTTTGCCACAAAGAATCAGTGCCTTCTTGTCGAGGAGATCATCGTCGAGCCGGGCGCGGATCGCGTTCATGCAGGCACCGCTTGCGGCCTCCATCAGGAGCAGGGAAGAGGTGTGGTAGTTCTCAACGGTGAGACGGTCTATTTCACGGATCTGTTCGGTGGAGAGTACGGGCTGCACGTTTGGGATGATATGGATTCGGAGGTTCAGAGTTCAAGTCAAAGCAAAAAAGCGGCCCATGGGCCGCCCCCCGCCTGCCCGCCGCTGCGCCAACCGTCCGTTTTTCCAGGATACTTAATCTATAGAATCAATGTTCCGTGATCTCCAGAGAATTTTTAAAAAAATTTCTGGAACCAGACCGAGCCGGTTCCAGAATCAATTGCCTTGCTGCTAATGGTTATATCGTTATCGCGGCGCGAATATTACTCTGAGCTGCGGCTTGAGTGTTTTCGCGAGCGACGGAGAGCCCAGCATCGATGATGTACATCAGTGTCTCGCATACTTCTCTCGATCCGGTACCCACAACCTGCCCTTTTTCGTCCTCAAGAACGTAGATTCGGCCACTCGAATCCAGGGGAAGAATCATTGGCCTTGTGTACATTGTTTCAATCTCCCGTGTTGGAGTCTTAAAAAGCGATTACTTACTTCTGGTTTCGTTTGTTGAAACGGCGGCGAAGCGCGCCCGCGGCGCCTACGAGTCCACTGCCTAACAACAACATGCTCGCCGGTTCAGGAGTTGGTTGGGCAAATCCGCCAACACGCCACTGATCAATATCTGCAAAAGTGGCGTTTATACCCTGGACCGTGACGCTATTGATTACTGCACCCTGGAGCGCCTCAATACCGAAGAAGTTCTGGCCGTTGGTATCAACCGTGAAAACCTGATTGAAGACCTGACCACCAGCCAGCGTGTAATTGACGGTGAACTGGACCTGCGTTGGTGGCGGCAAACCGTTGGTAACGTCGATGTTCAGGATGAGTTTCGTGAAGGTGGCGCCATTTTCAAGCTGCATTGTAACGTTTGAAAAAGGCGTATTGCCCGTTCCGCCGACGAGCACGGCCTGACCACCGCTGACGCCGAGATTGCCGGTGCCGGAGGTGGAAGTGAAATCGACGATATATCCCGCACCGATGCCGTTGAAATCACCCTGCACGAGCGTGCCGGAGTGCAGGAGACTGCCGTTGTTGAATAAGACGTTGTCGGTACCCAGGTTACCAGGATTACCGGTCGTGATGACGATTGGATCGGCCCATGCGGTTGATGAGGCCACTACCATGATGACGAACGCGGTTGAAGCGAGTATCAGGCGTTGCAAGTTAAAAATCTGGGGCATTTTAAGAGACTCCTCGGGACTGTTTTTTCAAGCCGTAGAGGAGAAAGTGTTAATGGCGAGCGGATTCCAAATCCCGTATCCACGGATTACACAGATTTTCTGCGTAATCTGCGGATTATCTGCTGGGGAACCGCTTGGGCCGGAGGTACGCCAAGCAGGTAGCCCACCCCGAAGTAGCAGGTTCCATAACCGCCGAGCACGACGATGGCGAGCGGAATTGGATGCCAGCCAGCGACGGCGATTTTTAGTAGCCACCCAACGCCGGCGCTGACAATCGCGGCGACCCAGAGCTTCGCGGAGTAGGAAACTGACAAACCCGTCCGGCCGATCCGCTTATTCAAACTGCTCCGTAACAGAACGAACTCAACCCAACCAGCGAGTCCGGCCGAGGACGTGAGTCCAGCGGCGCCCAGTTTGGAATTGAGCCCGAGCAGCCCAGGCAAGTGGATCGAGAAGAAGTATCCGAGAATCGCACTCAGTGCGACCCGAACAATCGCATACATCAGCGGCGTGCGAGTGTCCTGCAACGCGTAATACGTCGATGCGTAAAGTCTGCCGAGTGTTGACGCGAGCAGCCCGACGGCAGAGCCGGCAAGTATGGTCCAAACATAAATCGAGTCAGCGTGAGTGAACTTACCTGTTTGATAAAGCACCGCAGCGATAACGTCGCCCAGTGCCAGAAACGCAACCGCGGAGGGAACGATAAAGAAGCTGATTCTTCTCAGTCCCTGGTCCAAACGGTGTCTCAGTGTTTCAGCAATAACCTCGGCCGCACCGAGTGTTTTAGACATCGCGGGCAGTTCCGCGGCCGAAACCGACATGCCGAAAAGACTTACCGGAAGCGTGTAAAGACTCTGCGCGTAATTGAGCGCGACGACCGCGCCCTGGCCTAAAAAGCTGGCGAGAAATGCATCGACGAAAGCGCTGATTTGGACCACGCCACGACTGATAAATACCGGAAAGAAATTGTTGAGCACTTGGCGCACGTGGGCGCTCGCCAACGTGAACACGGGACGAAAATGATGAATCAACCGCAGCACCGTTGGCAGTTGCACGCCGAATTGAAGCGCACTGCCGATAACGGATCCCCACGCAACCGCAGCAGCCAGGCTGGAAAGATCCATGCGACTTCCAAAGAACACGAGTGCCGCGATAATCGCTGCGTTCCAGGCGACCGGCGCTGTGTAAGAAATGAAGAAACGGTGATGACTGTTCAGCACACCCAAACACCACGCCGACAGCACCAGCAGCGCGGCGCCGGGAAAGAAGATCCGTACGAGCGTGATCGTCAACGTGCGTCTTTCTTCTTCGAAACCGGCGGCGATCAGAGTGACGATGTAAGGAGTGGCGAATACGCCGACAAGAACGATGACGGCCGTTACCAGCGCGAGGATTGTAAAGATCGCGTTCGCAACGCGCGCGGCTTCTTCCTCGTCATCCTGCGCCAGCAGTTTTGCATAGACAGGAATGAAGGAGGCTGACAGCGCTCCTTCGCCAAATACGTTCTGGAGGAAGTTGGGAATTCGGAATGCGGCACTGAAAGCGTCGCCTTCTCCAGAGCTGCCGAAATAGTGAGCAAAGATTCGTTGCCGCGCGAGACCGACAAGACGGCTGATAAGTATTCCAGCGCCGACAAAAACAGCCGACCGACCAGTGCTGTCTTCTTTATGAACAGGTTGTTCAGTCGTGGTGGCTTCCTGTGAGCTGGCGCCGACTTGCTCCAGAGTTTCGCCCGCGATCAGTCCAGCAGCTTCGTCCTTCATCTTGTGTCAGAGAGCGTATTCCTTGATCTTGTTGAGAAGCGTTTTGTAACTGACACCAAGATCTTCGGCGGTCTTACTCTTGTTGCCCTGGTTTGCTTCCAGCGCGCTCGCGATCTTTTTGCGTTCGATCAGCGTTAGCGCACGATGGGCTGCTTCAGACAGCGTGCCGGAGAGATCGAGTTGATCGAGAGTTTCTGGCGTGGTGGTTGGTCCAAAACCGAGATCTGACGGTTGTAATAACAGCGTGTCGGAAATTATGCACGCACGCTCGATGGCGTTTTCGAGCTCGCGAACGTTTCCGGGCCAGTGATGCTGCCTCAACGCGGTAATCGCTTCCGGACGCAATTGCGCTTCGCGGCCGCGCAACTCACGTCCAATCTCCGATGCAAAGTGACGCGCAAGCAGCACGATATCTTCGCCACGATCCCTGAGCGGCGGCACTTCGATCGGAAACACTGCCAGACGAAAGAACAAGTCACCGCGAAACTGTCCGTTCTCCACCGCTGCTTTCAAGTCTTTGTTGGTCGCGGCTACGACGCGAACGTCCACTGCAACCGGCGCACGACCACCAATACGGTCGATCATCTTTTCCTCAATCGCGCGCAGCAGTTTTCCCTGAACCGCCAGTGGCAACTCGCCGATTTCGTCGAGAAACACAGTGCCGCCCGAGGCTAGCTCAAATTTGCCTTGACGACGATCGCTCGCGCCCGTGAAAGCGCCACGCTCGTGACCAAACAGTTCGTTCTCGATCAGAGTTTCGGGAATCGCGGCGCAGTTGATCGCCACGAACGGATTGTCGCGACGCGAAGAAAGATGATGGACGGCGCGTGCGAAGAGTTCCTTGCCAGTGCCTGATTCGCCGAGCAGCAAGACTGTCGCTTCGGTTTGGGCGACGCGCTGTGTCTCGCCGACCACGCGTTTGAGCACTTCTGATTCGCCGATGATTCGCGGAAAACCGTAGCGACGTGACCATTCTTCACGCAGCAGAATGTTTTCTGTTCTGAGTCTCGCCTGTTCGAGCGCTCGCTCAACCAGCAAGAGCAGGTGATTGGAGTCGACTGGTTTTTGCAGAAAGTCGTGAGCGCCGTCTTTCATGGCCTGCACCGCTTCGTCGATTGAGCCGAAGGCGGTCATGACGATCACGGGCACGTCCATGTCTGCGGCACGTGCCGAACGGAGCACGTCCAAACCCGATCCATTTGGCATGCGCAGGTCAGTGAGGATGAGACGGTGACGAGAGGCGGCGATTTCGTTGAGTGCGGCGCGAGCGTCAATCGCTTCGGCTACGCTGTATCCGGCATTCTCGAGAGTTAATCGCAGTACGCGACGGAGACTGTCTTTATCTTCGACGAGTAGGATATCGGCCACTGCCGCAATGATCGATTTTTAGTGTAGTGAGTGTCAAGCTTCTTCTCTGTGCAACCTCTGTGTTCTTTGTGTCTCTGTGGTCACTTTGTAGCGAAACCACCACAGAGACACAGAGAACACAGAGGTTGCACAGAGAAATCACTATAGGAAATCAGCTTCCTATCGGCGTCACTGAAAGTAACAGCTTCCTTGCCAAGTCCCCACAGCCGCTGCGAAAGGCGGCCAATTTCGCACCAATCCGCGACGGAACGACGATTGCCAAAGGTGGACCAGCCGAGTTTGTTCGGCGTGTCGGAGGAGAGGCGTAAACATGAACCGCAACAGCAGAAAAGCCAAGCAACAGCAAGGGTTCACGATCACGCAAATGATCATTACCCTCGCAATCATCGCTATCGTGTCGAGTGTCGGAGTGCTCGGGATCAAAAACGCACGCGCGGAATTCAAACTTCAGAATAACGCCCGACTCTTTGCCACCTACGTCGAGAAGGCACGCCTCGATGCTATTCGCCGTCATGCGCCGGATGGCCAGGAATCATCGATCGAGACGTTTGGTCCAGGCAGCACCGCTTACGCCGTCACCATGGATTTTGGTTCAGGTGCGATAGAGACTCGCACTTTTGACCTCGAGTCGGGATTGAATTTTCAAACGGCTGGCAAAAAGGTCTCGTTTAACTGGCGCGGCAGAATCGCTGAAGCCTGGGTATTCCAAATACACAGTGAGTACCTTGCGCGTAATCTTCCGGTTGACGTCTCGGGTTCAGGCGACATCACAGTCGGCGAACAACATTTTCCCGATCAATTGATTCCCGCGGTCGAGATAACTCAGGTTACAGGCGATGTCGATGCCGATCCGACGCCGACTCCGACTGCTACCCCAACCCCCACACCGACCCCCGATCCGAATGCAACGCCAACACCGACACCAACACCGACACCAATACCGACACCAACACCAACGCCGACTCCGACGCCCAATGGAAATGGGACCCCACATGACGGTAACAATGGAAATGGCAACCCAACACCAACACCAACACCGACGCCGGTCGCTTCGCCCTCGCCAGTAATTCCACAGTGTGTTTCCACGATTAGTCCAACTTCGCTTACGTTGAGCCAGAGCGATGACAGCAAGAAAACAGGCACGGCCACCTTCACGATGGCGAACGCAACTGGTGTTCGTATTATCAGCGCCTCACAAGCGGGTAACGGAAACAGCCTTACTCTTGATATATCACTCCTCAGAATTGACGGGAGCGGATCGAGCGTGATCTCTGTCACTACGAAGAACGGTTCCGGCAATCGCGGTTCCTTTGTCGTCGATATTTCAGCAGACCCTGCCTGCGGTTCGGCGCAACACCTCTCAGTTACAGTAAATAATTAAGGTGACACATGGACCTCAAGCATACACACAAGAGTGGTTCGGAGCAGCAAGGCTTTACCCTGCTGGAAGCAGCCTTCGCACTCGTAATTCTCATGATCATCGGACTCGGCGTCGCTTCGCTCTTTACTTACGCGGTACGAGCGAACAGTAGCGCCGACGATCGCGAGTTGGCGATGACCATAGCGCAAAAGCGGATGGAGTGGTTCCGGACCATACCGTTTACCACTCAAACACGACATCTCGCTTATTCATTTCCGAATGGCGGACTGGAAGCGACGAGCGTGAATGGTGTTAATGAGACGGTCACGAACGCTGGTCGCAGCTACGTAGTGACTACTATCATTCAGGATCTGGCCTTTGTTCCTGCCGGCAATCCTGACGCCAACCAACCAACAGTTAAGCGCATTCAAATTTCAGTTACTCCGCTAGGCGCCGCAACTGCGTTTGAAACAGTCCAGGTTTCGACTCAGCGATCGACGCAGGTTACTGGCATTTATTAGTTACACGTAGCGAGGACTTTATGAGTTCGTTGAACAAAAAGACCCTGAGTGGTGGTTTCTCTCTCCTTGAGCTGCTCATCGCGATGGCCATCACTATGACTTTGATGACTGCCGCCGCCACTCTGCTGGCGAGCGCTCTTCGCGTGCGCAGTCGTGAGAATCAGAAATCTGACGCCCTCGCGGACACTCAGCGTGCGATCAACATCATGTCGCGTGAAATAGCGAATGCAGGATTCAACTTGACTAACAACGGCATTGTTGCGGCGGAATCCGGACTGAACGAGATTCGCGTTCGTTCGAATCTCAACAAATACGACTACTCGGCAGGTGTAAACGACGCATCGCGAAACGACGTTATAGATGCAGGCGAAGACATAACCTACTTCATCAACGAAGCTGACAATACCAAATACCTGGCCCGACATGACCGCTTCGGAACCGGCAGCACCGTGCTGGCGAACCGCATTGACAACTTGAACATTCATTATTTCGCTCAGAAAGTGACTTACACGGCGCCCCCGGCGGGAAGCGACATTACCAATGCGTCGGCGGCCGAAGTGTCTCCGGCAAATGCGAAATACATCGTGATAGCCGTCTCAGTCACTCTGGACGCAGTCGGGCAACCAACCGCGCCCGGTTATCAACCTCCTTACTCAGTCTTACTTTGTTCAGACGTCACACTCCGTAACGCAGACCTGTGGAGTTATTAGTTATGGCTATGCACAACAAATCCTTTGAGAGGTCCGGCGAGCGAGGCGCCGCACTGATTACCGCGGTTCTTCTTTCCCTGTTGCTGTTGGCTGCCGGTGGGACCTTGATCCTAACTACAACAATGACCAGCACAACTGCGCGTGATTCGACCGCTGAGATGCAAGCCTACTACGCGGCGGAAGCGGGCGTGGCGAGAACTTTGGAAGTGTTACGAGGAAATGTCGAATCCAACCCATCGGGCACACGCGCTTCGTTCCACAATGTGGTGTGCACACCGAACCTATGGACCACGATGTCCGGCGCGGCCGTTAATGCTTCCGCGGACGGATCGTCGCGGTTCCAGGTCATTTCGCTCTTTGATCCCGATCACCGGGACGACCTCGCGACGATGTGTCCCCAGGGTTCATATAAACCGGAGCGCCTGATAATCCGCGTTTTGGGACTAGGGCCGGGGGGCAGCCAGAAGAAGCTGGAGATGGCTGTTGATCGGTACACGCTGGATTACCCGGTAAATGCGACAGTCACTTTGCCGAACGGTTCGGGAGATCCACTCCCTTTCGCACTCGGCGACAGTAACGTGACAACAAGTTCCGGTGTTGATCTCGATGGCAGCGCAAATACGCTGGCGGCATTCGCGGGTAGTAACAACGATTACAACACCATCAACAACGTAATTGACGGCTGCGACCCGGATGGGAGCAACTGCGGCAATGGACCAAACGTGACACCGGGCAATCCTGAGGTATTGGTGCCCGGAAACACGCCGAGCTTTCTTCAGTCAGTTGCGGCTGCGAGGCAGTTCTTGTACGGCTCTGAAGGAATGATGAATGCTGCCATAAATCAGGGGCGATACTTCACGAGCGGAGATGCCGCCATCAACAGTACCGCCGGACTCGGTGCAAGTAATCCAGATGGAGTTCTGACTTTCGTTGATGGTGATCTCGTGCTTGGACCAGGCAATCCGACGGGTCAGGGCACTCTGATCGTCACGGGCAATCTTACCCTGGATGGAAACTTCAACTTCAACGGCGTCATCATGGTGCTTGGAGCAGGGCACGTCCTTCGCAGCGGCGGCGGTCATGGAAATATCTATGGAGCAATGTTCGTGGCGAAGTTTCCGAATACCGGAGCTAACAGTGATGTATTTCAGGCGCCCACCTTTGACACGACCGGCGGTGGCTCATCGAATATCCAATACAGCTCAAGTGCAGTAGATAAAGCCAAGTCAGTGGGTGGACATTCGGTTCGCGGCGTCCACGAGTACTGATTTGTTTAGCCGCAGATGAACGCGGATGACGCGGATTCCGGTTTCTGAATCCGCGTCATCCGCGTTCATCTGCGGCCAAAATCCTCTCTGGAATGGCGCCGTCTTTAACCCTTTAACCAATCCGTATATCGAGAATCGTCCGCTGCTGTTGTGGTGCCGCACGCCGCAACTTTAGTTGGACGGTAAAGCGTCCCGGCGATCTTCGGATTGCCGGGGCGCATTTTTATTTAGTTCGATTTTGAGGGTGGTTCGTATTCCTCACCCGATGCGACAGTGCTTTCCGTGTGAGAGAGCTGCATCGTGAGCATTAGCGGTTTGTAGTCGAAGGCCTTTGGTCCGCCGCGCGTATTCTGAACCAGCATCACGAGGTAATCCTGGTTCTCTCTAAATCTATAAATGCTGCCTCGCTGATTCATAATTACAAACAGCAGGACTTCGCCGTTCGCTGCTCTCATCTGACCGACCAATGCGCTTGCGCCGCCATCCGTTCTCAGTAGCGTTCCGGTTTTGGCGATGACGCTGCCACGCCACGGCAGGCCAGTAAACCGATCTTCCAGCGTGCCGGGATCGATACCGGCCACCGGCATGATCGCTGACGGTGAGAGCCCGTGTTTCCCCAGCTCTGCGCTCAAAGCTCGGTAGATCTTCATCATCACGCGCGGCGAGATTCGATTGACTCCGAGTCCACTCAACGACGCGATTCTCAGATCGTCAGGGCCGAGGCCCAGCGCGCTCGTGAGTTGCTGGCGAACTGACTCAGGTCCACCGAGTGCTTCACCAATGCGCTCGGCCATGAAATTGTTTGAATAGCACAATAGCACTTTGAGAATGTCGACGAGCTTGCTCGAACGTTGCGTCAACAGGAGTTTGGCGGAAGGCACCACCGGAGCAACTGTGACTTCTCCCATGACTGCGACACTCGGCGTGGTTTCCAGGCTCGCTCGGTCGTTGAGTAGCGTGCGTTCGTAATTCCAGGCGCGCGTGGCTTCGGGATAACGCAGTGTCGCGTCGAGCGTGTCGTACAGGCGATCTCCAGAGCGTCCCGCCGACGAACTGAAGTTCATCGTAAAGCCGGGCGCAACAATGAGATCGCCGCTAACCTGCTTGATACCGATTTGGTTCAGCTCGCGCGCGAGCAGCACGCCGTGTTCGTAGTGAAACGACGGATCGCGCCCGGAAATGTAAAGATTTCCGTTGAGCACGCCGGTTGTTTTGTCGAGCTCTCCGTCGGTCCAAACACCGGTCGAAAAGCGATGGTCGGGACCAAGAGTACGCAGCGCAACGAGCGCCGTTGCAAGCTTCATCGTCGAAGCAGGATTGAACTGTTCGTTCTCGGATTGTGCTGAAACGACCTTGCCGTCGAGGGTTTCAATCAGCACTCCCTGCACGCCGTAAAGCGGCCTGCCTGACTCAGGCGACGGACTCGGCGATGGTGATGGTTCGGGAGAAGCTTGTGGCTGCTGGCTGTAAGCGGTTACGCTCAGCGCAATCAGCATCACCGCCAGCGCGATTTCCCTTTTGATTAAGGTCCAGGTCATATACGGAAACTCGTGAGGGAGAGGATCCTTTGATGCAAACCATCATAGCGGAGTTTGTGCCGCAGATAAACGCGGATGACGCGGATCAGAAGAATGATCCGCGTCATCCGCGTTTATCTGCGGCCAAGACCGAAGTCGTTGACAATGATTCGGGCAGGCTCATAGAATCGAGGTGTTGACAAACTACCGTGCAACGCAATCAAGAACCCGTCACAGTTGAAAGAGTGGTGGCCACTCACAAAGCGCGGCGTAAGGAAATTCGGAAGAGGCTCGGTGAGTTCCAGGAAGTTTGGCGCCGTGGATCCGATGCGCGGCTTTGGGAGGAACTGGCGTATTGCATTTTCACTGCCGGTGCCTCTGCTCGCATGGGACTCAGCGCTGTTGACGCTGTGCGGCCGCTGTTGCTCGATGGCGAAGCCGAGGCGATGACCACGGCATTGAAGAAAGCCGGCGCACATCGTTTCCCTGTAGCTCGACCGCGTTACATTGTTAGTACCAGAGACTACTTTCATGCTGATTGCGGCATGTCGTTGCGCAAGCGTTTGCGCAGCTTCAAGGATCCGGTTGAGCGTCGCGATTGGCTCGCGCAGGATAAGCAAGTCAAAGGGTTGGGCTACAAGGAAGCCAGTCACTTTCTACGAAACATCGGCGTGAAAGGTCACGCGATACTTGATAAGCATGTGATGCGATGTTTGGCTGAGATGGGAGTGATCGATACAGCCAAACCGCCTTCGACACGAAGTAAGTATCTCGAGGTCGAGCAGCAACTGATTGGGTTTGCCCGCGACGTGCGTATAGACTTTGACGAGCTCGATCTGGTTCTCTGGTCTATGAAGACGGGAGAAGTTTTAAAGTGAGCCACGAAAAGGCACAAGCTCAAAAGGTGTGAATCATGCAATGTAATAACAAGAGGCGTGGTTTTCGGATGGCGGCCTGCTGTGTGGCCGCCTTCGTGCTTTGTTTTGCTCTCTCCGGCGCCACTCACACCGCCGCAGCCTCCACCGACAAGAAGGCCTACAACAAAGGCTATCGCGCGGTGCGCAAAGGCGACTACGAGCAGGCCGAAAAGATCTTCCGTGAGCTTCTCAACAAAGACGCACATGACGTCGAGGCCCGGCTGGGTTTGAGTTTTGTCCTGCTGAAGCAGAGGAATTTACAGGCGGCTTACGACCACGCCGCGCGCGTGATCATGCTCAATCCGCTTTCAGCACGCGCTCATGCGTTGCTTGGCTCGGCGATACTCGCAGCGGGCGAGTTTCGATTATCAATTGAAGAGTTTAAGACTGCTTTATCGCTCGACCAGAATGAAGCACTGGCTGTCGCCGGTCTCGCAATGGTCGACTTTTATGAGAATCGTGTGGCACTCGCAGTGCCGCAACTGCGCAAAGCAGTAAACATGGATCCCGACGAGCCTGACTATGTCTTCAATCTGGGCCAGGCTGCCGCGCGCACTGAGAAGTACAAAGAAGCGGCGGACTCATACGAGCGCTTCCTGGCAGTCGCGCCGAAGACAGATGTCGATCGTCGCGCTCGTATTCTCGGCCTGATCGAGTTTCTCCGTTACCTCGGCAGGCAGGGCTCACTCTATGTGCCCGCTGGTGAGAACCGCGCCAGTGTTTCTTTTGAAGCAACTGACAATCGTCCGATTATTCAGGTTCGCGTGAACGGACAAAAAGAGTTGCTGCGCTTTGTCCTCGACACCGGCTCAGGCATGTCAGTGGTCTCGGACCAAACTGCCAAGCGTCTCGGCATCAAACCAGTCGCGAAAGGCGGCATGGCACGCGCAGTCGGTGGCGGAGGGAAATTTGATATCGTGTATGGCTTCCTGAACTCGATCGACATCGGCGGAGTCAGGATCGAGAACGTGCCGGTCTACATTCGAAAGTTTTTTGACAATCACATTCCGGTTGACGGTTATCTCGGATTGTCTGTTGTAGCGAAATATCTGACGTCGATTGACTACGGAACGCGGCGCATGTCGTTGGTTCGCCAAAATCAGACCGATCAGGTTGAACCCTGGACGATCGTGCGACGGCCGGAAGGATTTCAAACGCTCGTCCCGGTTACACCAAACGACTCGGCATGCGAAGTTCCGCTACGAACGACGTCGAGTGGGTTTTTGAGTGGCGAAGTCGGTCTCGATGGTTTCGATAAAAGCATGAACTTCATCATCGATACCGCGGCAAGCATCACCGTCGTTTCAGAAAAACTGTCGCAGCAAGAGCAGCTTCTCGATCTGCTCCAGCCCTCCAAAATGCGCGTGTTTGGCGCGGCGGGCGTGACGGAGGACGTGAAGCTTTTGCAGTTGCCGCGGTTGAGTCTTGGTCTGAGCAAGCTCGAAAAAATCAGCGCCGCTGTGCTCGATATGGAGCCGGTGAACGAGACGGCGGGCTTTACGCAGAGCGGCATTCTCGGTGGTAATTTTCTGCGGCACTTCCGCATCTATTTTGACTTTACAAGGGGAGCAATGCGTTTGGAACCTTTGAACCAAAAACCCAAGGCGGTAGAAGTTAGCAATCCGGAAGTGGTGTCAACTCCATGAAGCAAGGTCTTTACCTGGAGACATCGGTAATTGGCGCCTACCTGGATAATGGAGAACCATTCCGGCGCGACTTGACGATCAGATGGTGGGAGCACGAGATGCCCGACTACCGTACGGTGATTTCGCCGTTGGTTGCGTCGGAGCTGAGCCGACTGAAAGAGCCGCATCGCACTTCGTATCTAAAACTGATTCGCGATCTGGAGCAGGTTGATCTTACCGAAGAGGCGGCGATACTCGCGGATGGTTACATCTCGCGCGGGATTTTTCATCGCAAGTACATCGCGGATGCGTTGCACGTAGCGATTGCTTCGTTTCACAAGATCGATTATCTGGTAACCTGGAACTTCGGCCACCTGGCTAACGTGCGCCGTCAGGCGCGTATCCGGCTGTTCAATACCGCAGCCGGTTTTTATGTGCCGATGATCGTGACGCCGGAGTTTTTGGTCTCCGAAGCCACGGAACGGGTTGTATAAGAGAGCAAGATGTATCGTCGCCCGAAATTTCTGGAAGTGCTGCACGCGATTCGTGAGGAGATGTCGCGCGAGGCGGATTACGATGTCGATCTGTTTGCCGAGATGGTGCGCTCCGGAAATCAACCACAGCATGGACCACAGCGCGTCATCCGCGGCTTCAAAACTCGCGCGCCGCGCGGTGAAAATGGAAACAAGTCGCCGGCGAAGCATAGACAGCGAAAGCGCAGCGCGCAATAATGTCCACGTAAACTATGAACCCCACTTTTGAAACCATCGGTTTGGAAGTCCCCAGCGAGAAGGCTTTTAATTATCTCGCAGAGCGCGCCGGCGATCAGGGCGAGCCCACACAACTCAGTAGGCGTGGCGCTGTCTTGCACGGCCGCTGCTGGAAACTCGGAGAAGGGCTCGAGGTTTGGACGGTGCTTTATGAGTCGGGCAGCGGCGATGTCTTTTACGCCGACTGCCGTCCTGGCTTTCGCGCTCGCTACATTCAAACTATCGCGCCTTGGGCGCTGACGGAATACGACGAAGAGGGCGAGGCCGTCATCCACGGTTATCGCGAAGGGACCGATTGCGAAGTTCTGTTTGAGTTGCAGAATCTCACAGAGGTTGGTCCAACCGGCTTTGGCGCGCAGGAACTTCATATCGGTCTCTGTGGTCTCGCCTACCGCGCGCGCGTGCGACGCGCAAAGGGAAAGACCCGTTGGGTGCCGCTGGAGAAAGCAGCGCCGGCCCGCGCAGCACATGAAAACGACTGGAGTTTGTCGGGCCGTGTGATCGCGTTCAAGCCTTTGCGAAATCCGCTTTCCGGAGGCGAGCTCTTCTGGATTCATCTCGATCTCGAGCGCATCAAGCTCGAAGTGCTCGTCAATCAACGCTCACTGCGTGGCGACGCTTTGACTGTCGGAGCGACGGTCGATGCGGAAGTCTGGTTGCAGGGACACGTGCTCGACGAACACGCACTGCGCTCTCGTTACGAAGGCGTCGACCTCGCGTATACGCCCGCGAGTTTCTGGAGTGGATTGAGGAGGAGAAATTAGGGCCGCGTTTATCCGCGGCTAATACTCGTAGCTAATGAGACGTGCTCTGGTCGTTATTCTTTTAATCCTCATCCTGCTTCTTGCCGCTTACGCTTTCAATCGTTACTGGACCCATCGCTTTGACGCTTTAATCGCACGGCAAGCATCAATCTACCGCCTCGACCCCGATCTCGTCTGGAGCATCATTTACGAAGAGACTTACTTCAGTCCGTGGAAGACGGGCAAAGATGGCGAGATCGGTTTGATGCAAGTCACACCTGCGGTGGGCCGTGAATGGGCCACCGAAACCGGCATGCCCGGGCTTGAGCGGCAGATGAGCACGAATTCTGAGAGTCTCCTGCGCGATCCCGAACGCAACATTCAGATCGGTTGCTGGTATCTCGAAAAGATCTACGAACAGTTTCGCGATGCGCCCGAGGCCGAAGTGAGAATGATCGCCGCTTACAACGCAGGACCAAGCCGTGCTGTTGAATGGAGTCGCGTCGATCCTGCTGGACCGACTCAATCCGGCGCCGACTTCATTAACCGAATCGACATTCCCTCGACGAAGGCTTACGTGATCTCGATCATGCAACGTTACCGTGAGCTCAAGAGCTCAAAGACTTCAAGCGCCACTCTCCAGGAACCTTCCCCTGTCAAATGACGACTATCTACTCCGCGCGTTGGGTTGTGCCTGTTTCGGCGCCGCCGATCGAGAACGGCGCTGTCGCAGTTGAGAAACAACAGATCGTCGGTGTTGGTCGTCAGGCTGAGATCGTCGAACGGTTTCCGGATTTTCGTGTCGAAACTTTCGGCGAGGCAGTAATTATTCCGGGTCTCGTCAACACTCACACTCATCTCGAGCTCACCGCCTTTCGCGGCTATCTCGAAAACGAAGAGACAGATTTCTTTGCGTGGTTGCGAAAGTTGACCTTCGCGCGGCTGGAGCGCATGACGCCTGACGACATTCGCGTCTCTGCTACGTGGGGTGCGTGTGAAGCGGTGCGCGCCGGAATAACCTGTGTCGGCGATGCAAGCGACTCAGCGATGACGAGCATGCACGCGCTGCGCGATGTTGGATTGCGCGGAGTTGTTTACCAGGAATCGTTTGGGCCAGATCCGAAGCTGGCCGCTGAGAATTTTGACAAACTGAAAGCCAGGGTTCACGAGTTACGGGCGATTGAAAACGATCTTGTGCGCGCCGGCGTATCACCGCACGCGCCGTACACAGTTTGCGGGCCACAGCTCGAGCTGATTGCAGAGTTGGCGCAAAGCGAGCGCTTGCCGTTGATGATGCATGCGGCTGAATCGGAAGCGGAAGAGTTGTTCTTGCGTGAAGGTTGTGGGCCGTTTGCTGAAGGGCTGGCGAGACGCTCGATAACATGGAATGCGCCGCGCGTCTCGTCAATTCAGTATTTGAAGCAGAGGGGAATACTCGATACACGTCCTTTGTTGGCGCACTGCATCCGAGTTGACGATGCTGACATTGAGACTTTGAAACGTGCGGGCGCGAAAGTGGCGCACTGCCCGAAGTCGAATGCGAAGTTGGGGCATGGACGTGCGCCGTTTGCGAAGTTTATCGCAGAGGGAATCGCGGCGGGTTTGGGGAGTGATTCGGTTGCGAGCAATAACGCCTGCGACATTCTCGACGAGGCGCGTTTCGCGACGCTCTTGTCGCGCGCGGGTGGCGTGCGCATCGAGGCTGAAGAGGCATTAAGAGCAGCTACGATCGGTGGCGCGCGATGTTTTGTTTTTGAGGTCGGGCAGTTGAAAGAAGGTTACCAAGCCGATCTTGCTATTGTTTCACTGGCTGGCGTGCACCAGACGCCGAGCTACGATCCGGTTGCGACGCTGATCTTCGCGTCGTCAGGGCGCGATGTGATTTTGACTGTTGTGGCGGGTCGTGAAGTTTTTCGCGACGGGCGCGTTGTAGGCGTTGATGAGGAACGCCTACGCGCCCGTATGATCGAAATTAGCCACGGATTGCACGGATAATCCTTACACCGATGCCGCGATCGCCTCGTCGAAGATCTCCAAAGCGACGTCGACATTCTCTTTCGTCAGGATCAACGGTGGCGACCAGCGAATCGTGTTCGTTCCGGCGCCGAGGATTATCAAGCCCCGCTCGAAACACGCAACCTCGATCCGATCGCGCAGCTCGGGGGCCGGCTTGAGCGATGCTTTGTCAGTTACAAATTCAACTCCAAGCATCATTCCCATTCCACGCACGTCGCCGATGCAGTCGTACTTCTGCTGAAGCTTCTCCAAACCTGCCTTCAGATAAGCACCGACTTCAGCCGCGTTCTCAACGAGCCCGCCTTCGAGCAGCTCGATCGTCTTCAACGCAGCCGCTATACAAACCGGATTGCCGCCAAACGTCGAAGCGTGTGCGCCGGGTTTCCAGTCCATCACATCCGCAAGCGCGACGCACGCGCCGATTGGCAAACCTGAACCGATACCCTTAGCAATGCAGACGATATCCGCCTGCACATCGTAGTGCTCACACGCGAACATCTTGCCGGTGCGACCCATTCCCGACTGCACTTCGTCAACAATCAACAGAATGCCGTGCTGATCGCAAATGCGCCGCAGTCCTTTGAGAAAGTCTTTCGGCGCGGGCACGTAGCCGCCTTCGCCTTGCACCGCTTCGACAACGATACCAGCAACCTCTTCAGGCGGAGTCGTGGTTTTGAAGAGTCGCTCCTCGATCCAGTTGAGCGCACCCTGGCTTGCTCCACCGCCACCGCAGTCAGCCGCACTGAACGGATTGCGAAACTCGTTCGGATAAGGCACATGGACCACGTCAAGCGCTTGTCGCTTGAAGCCCTTTCGCTGCGCAGCTTTCGACGACGTTAGTGAAAGCGATCCTAAAGTTCGTCCGTGAAAGCTGTTGAAGAAAGCGATGAACTTCTCACGGCCAGTCGCGTGCATCGCGAGCTTCAAGGCAGTCTCGACAGCTTCAGTGCCACTGTTGGCGAAGTGCGTGCGTGTCGGCGATTTGACGGGCACGATCGCATCGAGCTTCTCTGCGAGTTGCGGCATGTGGCGGTAGTAGTAATCAGTGCCGCACATGTGAATCAGTTGTTCCGCCTGCTGCTGGATCGCTTTGACTACTTCAGGATGGCAGTGGCCGGTCGAACAGACTGCGACGCCCGCGTTGCAGTCGAGAAAAAGGTTGCCATCCACGTCCTCGACCCAAACGCCACTAGCGCGTTCGGCGACGAGTTTAAAGGACGGCCGCGGATAAGCCGGGTTCACAAACTTTGCGTCCGCTTCGACGATCTTCTTGCCGATTGGGCCGGGCAGCTCGGTCTTGATCTCCGGGCGCCGCGGTGCGATTGCGGTGGTAGACATGTCTTCACTCCTTGTCATAATGGCCAATAAGCCGGTTCCGAGGAACTGGAAAATAAAGGTTCAACTGATGAAGACAAGAAGACTAGTCGGCGAAGAGATTTGCGCGCGATTCGCTTGGGCAAAGGTGTAAAGGCTGTGGGTTGAACATCGGGTGCAATTCTAGCACAGGCAGGGATCCATGCGCCTCCTTGGAGTGCGGTGCCTTGGCACCGCTTTGTTATTACGACTACCAAAGCGGTGGCAAGCCACCGCACTCCAAGGAGGCGCAATTTGAACTTTCAGCCCATCTTTACTAACATTCTCCTTCAAAACTCCTGCCTGCGGAGATAGCAACATGAATAAGTTCCGAACCCTGTTTGCCGTTTTGTCTGCGGCCGCCATTCTTTCGCTGGCCGCCCTCACATCGATCTATCGGACCCAGGCGCAGAGCGTTTCGTCGCCAGCGGCGTCCGCGAGCACTGCCTCGCGCTCAGCGTCCGATCCGAAGCTCACCTATCCGGAGACCAAAAAGGTCGATCAGGTCGACGATTACTTCGGTACCAAAGTGGCCGATCCGTATCGTTGGCTTGAAAACGAAAAGTCAGCCGAGACGAAGGCCTGGGTCGATGAGCAGAACAAACTAACTTTCTCGTATCTTGAAACAATTCCGTATCGTGAAAAGCTCAAAGCCCGTTTGACTGAGCTATACAACTATCCGCGCATCTCCGCGCCGTTTCGTCGTGGCGACACTTACTTCTTCACGAAGAACGACGGCCTCCAGAACCAGAGCGTCTTCTACATTCAAAAAGGTGTAAACGGCACGCCAGAAGTCTTTCTCGATCCAAATAAATTCTCGGCTGACGGCACATCGGTGTTGAGCGCGTTCGCACTTTCGAAAGACGGCAAGTATGTCGCTTACGGCATCTCGCAGGGTGGCTCAGATTGGGTGACGCTCAGCGTGATGGAAGTCGGCTCGCGCAACAAGCTGACCGATGAGATCAAATGGATGAAGGCGTCGGGTGTTGCCTGGCAAGGCGACGGCTTCTACTACAGCCGTTATCCCGAACCGGAACAGGGCAGGGAACTCACCACCAAGAACGAATTTCAAACCGTTTACTTCCACAAGGTCGGCACGCCGCAGTCAGCCGACGTCTTGATCTACGAAGACAAGGATCATCCGCAGCGTTTTCACAACGCCGACACAACGGAAGATGAGCGCTTTGCAACCCTGACAATTTCCGAGCGCGGCAAAGGCAAAAAAGGAAACGCGCTCTTCTACAAAGATCTTTCGAAAGGTGAAACCAAATTCTCACCAATCATCGCAGAGATCGGTGACGACAGTTTTGGCGTGATCGACAATGTCGGCGACAAATTCCTGATCCGCACAAACAAGAATGCGCCGAACGGTCGCGTCGTCTTAGTCGATCCGAAGAATCCCGACGAGAAAAACTGGCTCGATGTTCTGCCGGAGAGAACCGAGCCCTTGCAGGGCGCCGGCACTGCCGGAGGAAAACTCTTCGCTTCTTGGCGCAAAGACGTCGCCACGCGCGCGTATGTGTTTGGTCTCGACGGAAAACTCGAAAACGAGATCGCGTTGCCGGGTCTTGGAACAGCCGGTGGCTTTGGTGGTTTGAACGACGACAAGTACGTTTTCTACAGCTTTACCTCGTTCAACTTCCCGCCGACGATCTACAAGTATGACATCGCAACGAAAAAATCGTCGGTCTTCCGCACCGTCGACATTCCCGGATTCAAGCCGGAAACCTATGAGACGAAGCAGGTCTTTTACAACAGCAAAGACGGCACGCGCGTGCCGATGTTTCTGGTTTACAAGAAAGGGCTGAAGCTTGACGGAAACAATCCCACGTTGCTTTACGGCTACGGCGGGTTCAACTCGGTAACGGCACCGTCGTTCAGCTCACTGCGATTGGCGTTGCTCGAACAGGGCTTCGTCTATGCTTCGGCAAACATGCGTGGCGGTGGTGAGTATGGCGAGAAGTGGCACGAGGCCGGCACCAAGCTGAAGAAGCAGAACGTCTTTGATGACTTCATTGCGGCGGCTGAATGGCTGATTGCAAACAAGTACACGTCGTCGAGCAAGCTCGCGATTCAGGGCGCTTCAAATGGCGGACTGTTGGTTGGAGCAGTTGCGAATCAACGTCCGGAGCTGTTTCGTGCAGTGATCGAGCAGGCGGGCGTGATGGACATGCTGCGCTTCCAGAAGTTTACGATTGGTTGGAACTGGATTGCGGATTATGGTTCGAGTGAAGCGAATGAGGCGGAATTCAAAGCACTCTATGCTTACTCGCCGCTCCACAACATTAAGCCCGGCACCAAGTATCCGGCGACGCTGATCACCACTGCGGATCACGACGACCGCGTTGTTCCGGCGCACAACTATAAGTATGCGGCAGCATTGCAGGCGGCGCAGGGTGGTCCAAACCCGATCCTGATCCGCATCGATACGAACTCCGCACATGGCGCCAGCAACACGACGAAGGGCATCGAGCAGACGCGAGATATTTATGCGTTTCTGTTTGAGAATCTCGGAGTCGAATACAAATAGACTTTTGGCCGCAGATAAACGCGGATGACGCGGATCAGATTTTCTGATCCGCGTCATCCGCGTTTATCTGCGGCTAATCAAAACATAACACACTTGCCGTTACCCATCTGGTCCGTCATCTCCGCGGGAATGACGATGGACCAGTCTTTGCGCTTCCAAACTGATCCATCCGCGTATTCGATCCTGTTGATGACGACTTTGCCCTCGTGGGCCTTCTTGTCGGCACTGACCACCTTCACCGGCGCAAACGGACTAACCAACTCAAACGTCTTGCTCTCGTTGGGCTTCGCTTTCATCGTGCAGAGATATTGTCGCAAGTCGTAGTCAGCGGTTTGCATCGACGGCTGGTATTCCCAAACGATGCTCTTGATCGTATTCGCACCAATGTTCTTCACTTCGAGACGAATAAAGTAGTAGTCCTGCTTTCTCGCTGAGGATTGCGTGGCGTTGTCTTCGGCAGCCCTCAGTTCGGCGCGTCGCTCGTTCATGTCGCGGCGATTTCTCAATTCGCTGGGTTCATTTCTCGCCGGAGCAGGTTTGATTGCGATCGGCTCGTTTAGCGCCGGGCCAGGATCCTGCGCGCTGTGAATCAGGTCGCTGTTCTGTCGATACTTAGTCCAGGTGAACTTAACCACTGCGAGATCGGGTTCTTCACGATCGACAGTCGGAGTCTGTTGCAGCGGTAGCAGGAGGATTAGCGTGGTAAGGAGTAGCACTTTCATTTAGCCTGAATATCTGCCTTTGAATATTACCTGTCAAGTAATATAGGTCCTATAAGGACATATAGGACCTATATTAAAATCTTCTGATCGGGTGCGCTTCGGTGTTGAAGATCACCTTGTCGAAGTCGAGGGTTTCGGGTGAGAAAAGCAGGTAGAAATATTTGAATGTTTCAGCGAAGAGAAAGCTCTGCATTGAGTCGGCCTTCTCTTTTGTCTGCACATTCTTCAAGGCTGCGTATGCTTCCTCAGTGCGGCAGTGCTCGACAAAGTCTCGCCAGAGCTTCTCGCCCATCAACATGTATTTCGAGTCTTTCGTGTAATGGTAAAGATAGTAAGTCGATTCGACGATCTCCGGACGCAACGGATAACCCGGCGAGGTGATCTTGCGCGCGCGATAATCAAACTCCTCCGGCTCGATCCCTGCTTCGTTCCACATGCGGAACGACGAGTCCTGCAAACGCTTCGCACGCTTCAGATCGCCTGACAATGCCAATACCGCCGGAAAGAACGCGTCGAGAGCGCCGTAGGTCGTTGCGCGTCGTACGCCGCTGTTCATATCGGCATGGCCGTACCACAACTCTGAACCCGGTTGCTCGTCCGCAAGATACTTATTGATCGCGACGATACTGTCGTTCCACATCCGCGTGCAGTCGCGATCGCCGAAAAGCAACGAACATTTCAAAAGGTATTCGTAATAACTGTCGATCGCCCCACTGATATGACTGTCAGTGTTGGTCCATGCGCCATTCTCGACGTTAATCCATTCACCAACCAGGCCGATCTTTGAACGCCGGTTATAAGTCTCAACCAACGCACGCTTGGCTTTCTCGTAGAAGATCGGCTTTCCGGTCAGCTTACTGAGCGTGCCAAACTCGATCATCAGCGTTCCGGTTTCCGCGGGATTGCTGACTGGTTTACTCACTTTGCCAGTCTTCAGGTTGACGTAACGATAAGGCATTCCGGTTGGCGAGTTGAAGACCGGCAACAGTCGATTACCGAGATCCTCAGCCAGAGCCAGCAAGCGTTTATCGCCCGTGAGCTGGTAGTTGGTTAGCAATCCGCCGAGGAGCCTGATCGTGATCTCGAAGTTCTGGACCTCGATGTCTTTGTCGAAGGAGAGATGATCGAGGATGTACTGTTTGGTCGCCGCTGCTTCGTCCTTCATGTCCATGAGGATCATGGTGTCGAGCGCGTCGACAGGTGTCATCAGCAGCGGCTGCGCATACCAGTCGTGATGTGTTTTCGAAAGCGGTTTTAGATCGTCGTGCCCCCAGGCGTATTTCTTGTAGCCATTCCAGGCGTGGAGAAACTCGGCCTTCACCTCGGCGGCGAGTTTCGGGTTTGGCTTTTGGGCCATCGCAGCGAATGGAAGCAGCAGGGTCAGGCACAGTGGCAGGATTCTCATTTTAGTCATGGTAGAAAGTGGGAATTATAGCCGCATTGTGCCTTTTAACTGAGTGATAAATCGAAATCACAGGAAGCCGGAAACGGCGCAGAGTTTAGTCTCATCAACTCTGTAAGTTTTTCAACCTCTTTCATGTACAAACTCATAGTTTCGTGCTACTACTGGCCGACCGGAGCACGCGGCCTCAGGCTTCGCGCCTTAATACTGGAAGAAGAGTCTATCGGACGACTGACCAGCTTGGATAAGCTTGCCTCATCAATTGAACGCCGTAGAATGCGCAGACTCAAGGTGAGGTGCGAGGTGGAGCTCGTTGCCAGCCTGTCTCTTTTGGACAACGATGTCGAGGATGCGAACGCACCGCTCATCTTCCTTGGTAATACACACGATCTCAGCGCCGGCGGCCTAGGAATGGTGCTTCCCTCAACAATCATCGACGAAAGATTTTGCACTGGCAACCACCGGCTGAATCTCTCGTTGTATGCGCCGCAAGGCGTTATCGGGTTGGAGGTGTGTCCCGTCAGATGTGAACGACTGGCTGGACCATACGCCGGTCAGGGCTATTTGCTCGGCACGAAGATAACGAGCGTCAAGAATCAGGATCAATTCAACCTGTATCTCGAGACCTTGTCCGGAAGTGACCACAGATTACACCGATGAAGGATTCAATCCGTGGAATCTGCGGATGAGAGAAAGTCTCTGGTCCGGTCGTCTTTCGGCGATTTTAACACTTCCTCAGTTGGTCCTTGTTCGACCACCACGCCGCCTTCCATGAAGACAAGGTTGTCGGCCACTCCCGCGAGAAATCCTATCAAGTGCGAAATGATGATCATCGTGTGACCGCGGTCTACAAACGTGCGCAACAACGCGCGTAGACTGTTTACTCGTCGCGGATCGAGCGCGCTGGTCGGCTCGTCGAGCAATAGCAACGCTGGGTGCATTGCAAGTGCACGGGCGATTGCGACGCGCTGTTGCTCGCCGCCCGACAACGATTCCGGATATCGTCGCGCAGCTTGCCGGAGTCCTACTGATTCCAACAGTTCATACGCTTCGGTCTCCGCTTGCTTTTTCGGTGTGCGCAGCACGTGCACCGGCGCCTCGATGATATTTCCCACCACAGACAAGTGCGGGAACAGATAAAAATGCTGGAACACAGTTCCGACTTTGAGTCGCAGCTCCTTCACACGCCGGCGATAATCGGCGTGAGATAAGCCGGCTTCGAGTCGAACGTTGTCGCATTCGATAGTGCCGTCGCTGATCGTTTCCAAACCGTTGAGACACCTGAGCAGCGTTGTTTTCCCACTGCCTGATGCACCGATGACTCCGAGCACCGTTTGAGGCGGCACTTCGAAGTCGATTCCTTTCAGAATCTCGCTATCGCCGAAGCGTTTGCGCAAGCCGGTGACGCGAATCATGCAGTCGCCTCCGCCTCCTGTTCAACTATGCGCTCAGTGGCTCGCTCGCGCAGGCGTCTTTCGAGTGTCCGTGCAACGTGGGCCATCGGCAGACTCATCGCTAGGTAAAACGCCGAGACTGCGACGCCGAGCAGCAGGAACTGTCCTGAAGCATTCGCGAGTTCGCGATAAGCGGTGGCGAGTTCCCAAACGGAGATCGCAAAAGCAACGGAAGTGTCTTTGAAAAGCGAAACAAAGTCGTTCGTCATCGGCGGCAGTGCGATACGAAATGCTTGCGGCAGAATGATCCGGCGAAACGCGAGTAACGGACCCATGCCCAGCGAGTAAGCAGCTTCCCACTGCCCGTTTGGAATCGCTTCGAGCGACGCGCGATAGACTTGCGATTCGTAGGCAGCGTAGTTCAAGCCGAGTCCGACGAGCGCAGTCAACCAGCCAGGCATTGCGATACCGATCACTGGCAAGCCGAAGTAGAGAAATAGCAGTTGGACCAACACCGGAGTGCCGCGAAAGAACTCTACGTAGACTGTGCAAAGCGCGCGCAGCCATGCCGGGCCTTTCCACTGTCCGACCGCGAGCGGCAGCCCTAAAACAACCGCGATCACCATCGAGCCGAGTGCAAGCAAAACCGTGATGGCGGCCGCGCGCGTCAATCGCCAAAGCGCTTCACGCCAGTTGAACGAAGCGTTGGTTGAAGTGTACTCCTCCTCCTTTGTCGTCTGTGTTCCCGCTCGAATCGGAGCTTGAAACTCGGCTTGCGCATCGTTCCAAAGGCCCCACTTTTTGAGAATTGCTTCGAGTGTGCCGTCGAAGATGATCTTGTTGATTGCCGCGTCGACCTCGGCTTTCAACGCCTCGTCACCCTTGCGCAATCCGATCACGTAGAGACCACGTGTGAACGGTGGTCCAGCGGGTTTCAAGTTCGGATTGGGCCGTGCGTAAAAAGCTTCGGCGGGCACGTCCATCACAACAGCGTCGAGACGTTTCAACTCGAGATCGCGATAAGCGCCGACTGGATCGGCGTAACTGCGATACGGAATGCCCTCTTGTTGCAGGAGACGCGAGGCGGCAGTATTCGCGAGCGTTCCGACGACGCGATTTTTGCAGTCGTCGATGGAGTTAATGTGGTTGTCGTCGCGGCGGACAGTCAGTTGTAGTTGAAAGATGTAGTATGGCTTGCTGAAGAGAATCTGTTTTGCGCGATCTCCGGTGGGCTCCAGGCCGTTGACGATGATGTCGAAGGAGTGGCGTTGCAAAGCGGAGACGAGTGTTTCCCAATCGCTCGGAACAAACTCGGCGCGCCGGCCCATCGCCTGGGCCAATGCGTCGACCATCTCTTTCTCGTAGCCGATGTAACGATCGGGATTGGCGGGATCGGTGAAGACGTAAGGCGCGCCACCGCTCGGATCGGCTCCCCAGCGTAAAACCGGTTGAGCCGCAGCAGTGGACCATAGCCACAAAGAGGCACAAAAAGCACCTAACAGTTGAATAACTATTCTTGTGCTCCTTGTGCTTCTTTGTGGCAAATTGATTGGACTTTGTGCTTTGTACTTTTGTACTTTGTACCGGAATTCAGTCGTACTCAAGTACAAAGTACCAAGTACAAAGCACAAAAGACAAAGAGGCCCCTGATCCATGTGCACCGATCGCAGAGACTTTCTACGTTTGTCCGCAGGTATCGCCGGAGCGACACTGCTTGGCCGATCAATCGCTTACGCCGACACTGAAACTTACGAGCCGCAGCAGGGAGCGCAGCCCGAGCCGATTCGACGTTTGCGTCGCATGACTGACAACGTCGTCCCCATCACGCTCGATGAACGCAAAGCGCGCGTCGAGAAAGCGCAGAAGCTGATGCGCGACAACCGCGTCGACGCGATCTATATCGAACCCGGCAGCAGCATGCTTTATTTCACCGGTATGCGTTGGGGCACGAGCGAGAGAATGTTTGCAGTGGTGATTCCCGCGCGCGGTGAGATCGCATGGGTGTGTCCGAAGTTTGAGGAAGAACGCGCTCGCGAGCTCATTCAGATGGGCAACGACATTCGCACGTGGGAAGAGGACGAGAGTCCCTACCAACGCGTCGTCGAGATATTTAGAGATCGTGGCGTGCGCGCCGGAACCATCGGCATCGAAGAGCGCGTGCGTTACTTTTTGTACGACGGCATTCGCCAGGCTGGGCCAGCACTGAAGTTCGTCAGCGCGACGCCGATCACCGCCGGTTGTCGCATGTTCAAATCGCCGTCTGAGCTCGCGTTAATGCAACTCGCGAACGACATCACGGTCGTTGCTTACAAAGCCACTCGCGACAGCATGACCGAAGGAATGACGCAAGGCGAGTTTGCCGGCAACTGCGCGGCGGCTTTTCGCGCGCTCGGAACGTCGGGCGGCATATTCGTCAGCTTTGGAAAGTACACTGCGTTTCCACACGGCAGCAGCACCCCGCAGCGTTTGCGTGAAGGCGACGTGGTGCTGATGGATGGTGGTTGCAGCGTCGACGGTTATCAGTCAGACATCACGCGCACGTTTGTCTTTGGCAAGCACACTGATCGACAACGTCAGATCTGGGATCTCGAACGAAAATCACAGGATGCGGGATTTGCGGCGGCGAAAGTTGGCGCGCCGTGTGAAGCGGTCGATGCGGCTGCACGCAAAGTGATCACTGACGCTGGTTTTGGTCCGGACTACAAAGTGCCTGGCCTGCCTCATCGCACGGGACACGGCATCGGTCTCGACGGTCACGAATGGACCAACTTTGTGCGCGGCAACAAGACGCCGATCCAGCCGGGAATGTGTTTCAGTGATGAGCCGACGATCGTGATCTACGGCGAGTTTGGAATTCGTTTGGAAGACTGCTTGTACATCACGCCTGATGGACCAAAGTTTTTCACGAAGCAGAGCGACTCGATCGATCAGCCATTTTGAGCCACAAAAAGGCACAAAAAATCGCAAAGTAGATTTTAATGTTACGATGTCACTCTTTGTGATTTTTGTGCCTTTTTGTGGCTAAAAATGGGTAGATGGATTCTAGCGGCGACGATCCTGGCATCGAGCATGGCTTTTATCGACGGCACGGTCGTCAATGTCGCGCTTCCTTTTCTCCAAACGGATCTCAAAGCGACAGCGATCGGCATTCAGTGGGTCATTGAAGCCTACGCGCTGTTTCTCTCGGCGCTCCTGCTCGTCGGCGGCTCACTTGGCGATCGTTACGGACGTCGCAAGATATTCAGCATCGGCGTCGTCATCTTCGCCGCAGCCTCAGCTCTCTGCGGTTTCGCTGCGAACATCGAACAACTGATCGCCGCGCGGGCGGTGCAGGGAATCGGCGGCGCACTGCTTGTTCCCGGCAGTCTCGCGCTGATCAGCTCGTCGTTTGGACCAGACGAGCGCGGCAGAGCCATCGGCACGTGGTCAGGTTTCTCGGCAATGACGACCGCAATTGGTCCAGTGCTTGGCGGTTGGCTGGTCGAGCACTGGTCCTGGCGCGCGGCGTTCTTTCTGAACTTACCACTCGCGCTGGCAGTGCTTTTGATCTCCGCCTGGAAAGTGCCAGAGTCTCGCGATGAAGACGAGGAAGGCCCGCTCGACTGGCTCGGCGCGGCGCTGGCAACGATCGGGCTCGGTGGCGTTGTTTACGGCTTGATCGAATCGCCGCGACTCGGTTTCTCCAACCCGCTCGTGTTGTTGACGTTGATTACCGGCACTCTTGCGCTCGCGGCGTTCATGATTAACGAAGCACGGGCGAGAAACCCAATGGTGCCGTTAGGTCTCTTTCGTAATCGAGATTTTGCCGGCGCAAATGCTTTGACTTTACTGTTGTATGCAGCGCTTGGCGGCACCTTCTTTTTCTTCACGCTCAACCTGATTCAGATCCAGGGTTATTCCGCGACTGCCGCCGGCGCCGCTCTGCTGCCGTTCGTGGTGCTCATGTTTACGTTGTCACGGTGGTCCGGAGGTTTGATCGATCGTTTTGGCGCTCGACTACCGTTGACTGTTGGTCCAATTATCGCGGGGGCCGGCTTCGCGCTTTTCGCCCTTCCGACAATCAGTGGAAACTATTGGACAAGTTTTCTTCCAGCGGTTGTAGTTCTCGGACTAGGCATGACGATCACCATCCCGACGCTCACCACCACCGTGATGAGCTCTGCTGGTGAGGAACAGGCGGGAGTGGCGTCGGGCATTAACAACGCGGTTTCACGCACTGCGGGGTTGCTGGCGATTGCGGTGTTTGGCGTGGTGATGCTGCATGCATTCAGTCAAACACTGGCGAGTCGCATGGGTGAGATTCAAATAGACGATCGACTGAGACAGTCTGTTTACGAGCAGCGAGTGAAGTTGGCGGGGCTCGAGTTACCGCCGGCCGACTCCGCGACGCAGGCAAAGATCAAAGGGGCAGTCGCTGATTCCTTTGTGTTTGGTTTTCGCATAGTCATGCTCATTTCGGCCGCGTTGGCGTTGGCGAGCGCCATCAGTTCGTGGCTGCTGATTAGAAAGTCACGCCCGACCAAGGCCCAGAAGCAGTGAGATTAGCCAAACCAGCACAAAGGCGCCGACCGCCACGGCCGCGCTCAGCAGATAAATCAGCGATGTTTCAAGCAGCTCGGAAGTCTTTTTCTCATGGATCATGGGGAGATTCCTTGTTGTGTTTTTTGTGCCTCTTTGCGGCTCCGCGTGGCCTGCATTACAATTCGAGCGCCTGATATTACGAACGTAGTGCGCGGCAAGTCCTCAGGCGGCACTCAAGATTTCCTCAAAGATATTTCTCAAGGCGCGTTTTAATGGATCAGCAGGACCATCACAGCTACGAATTCGGCCGTTTCCGCCTTAATGTCGCGGAGCGCGTCCTGTTACGCGACGGCGAGCCGGTCCCGCTGACTCCGAAAGTCTTCGACATCCTCGTCGTGCTGGTGGAAAACGGCGGGCAGGTCGTCTCCAAAGAAGACCTGATGAAACGCGTTTGGCCAAGCACCTTTGTCGAAGAGGGAAATCTCACACAGAACATCTCGCTGCTGAGGAAGGCGCTTGGCGAAACGCCCGGAGGCGTGCAATTTATTGAAACAGTGCCGCGTCGCGGCTATCGCTTCGTGGCGGAAACCAGTCAGTCATTGAACGGCGATTTCACCGCGGAGTCCGCCAAAGAAACTCACGGCGAGTCGTCTCCGTCTGTTTCAATTCACAACACCAATAGTCAACTTGCCAGTCAACTTGGCGGTCAACTTGCGGGAATCAGGCGAACTCCCGGCTTCGCGCTCGCGGCCGGCGTGGTTGTGATCGGGATCATCGGTTTGGTCTACTTCACCGGTTGGAGCAAAGCCGGAAATGATTCTCCGATTCAATCGATCGCCGTACTGCCGTTTGTCGACGAGTCAGCCGATCCCGACGCGGAATACATCAACGACAAGATCGCAGAGAGCTTGATCAATAGTCTTTCGAAGTTACCGCAGCTACGCGTCGTGCCGCGCAGTGTTGTGGCGGGTTACAAAGGCAAGGAGATCGATCCGCGCAAGATAGCTGAGGAGTTGAACGTGCGCGCCGTTGTTACCGGGCGAATGCGTCGTCACGGCGACATCATCAGCATTCAGGCGGATCTGATCGATCTTCAGAACGTCGCACAGCTTTGGGGACAGCACTACGATCACAAAGTGTCCGATGTGCTGTTGGTCCAGGACGACATTTCGCGCGACATCTTTGAGAACCTGCGTTTGAAGTTGAACGTCGAAGAGAAGAAACAGCTCGAGGCGTATCGACTCTATCTCAAAGGACGCAACGCGTGGAACAAACGCACTGGCGACGAATTGCAGCAGGCCATTGAATACTTTAATCAGGCAATCGCCATAGATCCGAATTACGGCGCTGCGTACGCAGGGCTGGCTGACTGTTACAACATGCTGGTTGTGTACGGCAGGTTGGAACCGAAAGAAGGCTTTCCGAAAGCAAAGGAAGCTGCGGAACGCGCACTCGACATCGACGAGAGCTCGGCGGAGGCACATAGCTCGCTGGCTTTCATAAAGTTTCGCTGGGATTGGGATCGCGTAGCGACCGAACGTGAATTTCAGACTGCGATCAAGCTGAAGCCCGCTTATGCTCCGGCGCATCAGTGGTACAGTTCTTACCTTGTCGCGGTTGAGCGTTTTGACGAAGCGATTGCTGAGGCAAAACGAACTGAGGAGTTGGAGCCGCTGTCGTTTGTCGCCAGCTCACACCTGGGTTGGATCTACTATCTCTCCGGGCAGAACGACAAGGCGATCGAGCAGTGTCGCAAAATCCTCGAGCTGGATCCGAGTTCATTTCCTGCGCGACGTTATCTTGGTCTCGCTTATGAAGCAAAGGGAATGTACGCGGAGGCGATCGCAGAGTTTCAGACCGGTGTGAAACTATCAGGCAGTCCGTTGATGCTTGCACTTCTCGGACACGCCTACGCCGCCGCAGGAAAAACTGTAGAGGCGAAACAAGTTCTCAGCGACTTGCAGCAGTTGGAAGGGCAGCGATACGTATCGCCTTACACAGTGGCTGCCATTCATGCGGGTCTCGGCGATCAGGAGGAAGCGTTCAAGTGGTTGGAGAAAGCAGTTGAAGAGCGTGATATTTGGTTGATGAATCTCAAGGTCGATCCGGTGTTTGCAAAGCTGCGGTCGAATCGAAAGTTTGCGGATCTCCTGGCGCGCATCCGCCTCAGACCGTAACCACAAAGAGGCACAAGAGGCACAAGAAGCACAAGACAGAAGGTGACGGTGATGAAACTTATTTCGATGCTGCTGTTGTTGACCTTAACGTTCGCGGCAGGTGTTTACGCGCAGGAGTCTTCGAGCGCGGCGGAGTCTGTCGAGAAACTACGGGCACAGTTACTCGAGGTGCAAGCAAAGGAAGGAGACCTGCGTGTGCGAGCGCAGCAGTTGGAGGAGAGTCTCAAACCCGAAAACATCGAGCGCTCACTCGCGGGCGTCGGCTCGACGAAGCCTGAAGAGTTGCGCGAAGCGCGGCGACGCCAGTTGACGATTGAAAGAGACAGCGTGCAGGCGCAGCTTAAGCTGGTTGAAACGAGCCGCCAGCATTTGGAAACCGCGATTTCGAATGCTGAAGTACGAGCGTATCAGCAGAGTCCGCGTCCTGGTGATCAGGCAATGGTTACCACGCCTGGCAGCGGTTACCGGTGGTTGATATTTGGCGGTGGCGGCTTTGCTGCGTTGGCACTGGCTGGAGGAGTAATACTTTATCGACGAAGGATCCGGCTGCGTTAGTTGGATTAAATGCAATCACGCCCGCGATCGATCACGATCATAAGTTGGATTTTCATAGTGTTCGGCAGCATCTCGCTTCTAGCAGGATTGCTGCCGTTTGGTGGTGTAACGTTGGCGCAACGCGCTGCGGAGCTGAAGGGATTTCATGTGTTGGTCCACTTCGTGCGGCTCCTTGCATTAGTAGCGGGCGTGTTTATGCTCTACGGTCGCAACTGGGCACGCTGGCTGTTGGTTGCGTGGATGGTATTTCATCTCGTCGTCAGCGCGCTTCACTCGACAATGCAGTTGCTCTTGCACGCGCTGATCTTCACGGTGATTCTATATTTTCTTTTTCGGCCTCCGGCCTCGTCTTACTTCGACACCGCCCGCTCTTAGAGTTATCATTCGCACACTCAGCACTTCTATTCAGGAGGATTGCACATGATGCGTTACCTTGTTGCTCTAGCTCTGATTACTCTTGCTCTGCTGACAACACCCCGCGTGAACTTCTCTCAAGGTGGGCAGATGGAAGCTTCGCGCGGCGTGGCGGGCGGTGGCGTTTCTGTTCCCGGTTGGACCGGAAAGATCGACGCCAAAGAAGAAGCTAACGGAATGACACTCAACAGTGCGAAGTTCGCCAAAGAAGGCGATGCACTACACGTCATTACCGGTCCCGCAGTGACTTACTGGAACGCCAAAAACAAAGCAACCGGCGACTACACTGTCAAAGCGACGTTCAAAGAACCGAAGTACATGAACCTTAACAATCATCCCCACCCTTACGGTGTGATGATTGCCGGTAATGACCTCGGAACTGACCAGCAGAGTTACTTGTATTGCGCCGCATACGGCAACGGCAACTTCATCGTGCGTGGCTTTGGGTCGGCGCCGTTTCAGATGAATGGACCACGCGGCGCCGCGGATCCGGCAGTGAACAAGGCCGCAGGTGTCGGTGAACCCGTTACGCAGGAGATCGCGCTGTCAGTGAAGGGTGACAAGGTTGAGTGCTCGATCAATAACAAGGTTGTCGCGAGTTACGACAAAGCCACACTGGTCGCGCCCGGCAAGCTCAAATCAACCGACGGCGTTTACGGTCTCCGTTTCGCGCACAACACCGAAGTTGTCGTCACAGGCCTCAAGGTCAGCAAACCTTAGTGCTTTAGTTGCGCACATAAACCTGTGCTCCGGCGATCGGCTTGATCTTCGGCAGCAGGTAACTGTGCTGACCGTCGAGAGAAAGAAACACGATCGGCGTCGGTAGATTATTTACGGTTGCCAGATCGTTAAATAACAGCCCGATGTGCTTGTCGCTCCGTCCCTCGTGCCAGGAGTATCCTGCAAGCACTGCCAGAACGTAAAACGGGGTGTCAGAGCCGTCGATAACCTTCCGCACGAGAAACGCCTCACTCAAACCACGAACAGTATTTAACTGGCGCTGTATCTCCTTGACGGCTTTCTCATCGAGATCGTGTGCGATGAGATTGTCATTGATGGAGAAGGTCAATGCCTGCTCTTGCTGCTTTAGTTGTTGCTCGTGGTGTTGCTCGGCGCGTTTGCGAAACGTCTCGGCCAACTCTTTGTTGCCCTCATCGAAGTAGAAGCCCGAAAGCAAGGTGCTGGCGTCGCCCGTTGTATCTCGATTGAGCTGCATCGCCTTTTCCAAATGCGCGACGCCTTCAGCTTCGTGTTGCTCAAGCAGTATGGCACCTTTTGCGAAATGCGCCCTGACGTGATCTGGGTTCTCGCTCAAGACCTCGTCGATAGCAGGCAGCGCAGCGTTCTCATCTTTGACCTGGCCGATGAGTTTGGCGCGTTCCCATCGTTCGTCAATGGTCAGCGAACCCGCGGTCGCCTTCTCGTCCAGTTCGTCGAGTTTCTTTTTCGCTTGCTGAATCTCTTCGTGACTTTTGTGCCACGTCGAACGGAGTTGTTCGCTCCACAGCCGGTTTAATCGAAGCAAGAAATCGTCCGGTAGTTCGCGCAAATAGTAAGACTCTGCTGACTCGTTTTTCTGGTCCGCTTTCAACACGCAATCGATCAGTGTTGTCAGCCCCGGACTGTCTTTCGCGAAACCGATTGCCGCGAGCCGGTCGGAGAGCGCTGGATGAGTATCTTCATAGCCCGTGGGCACGCGCATCGCCTCATAAAACCATTTCTGTGTTTTTGTGGCTCCGATCGGCTGCTCCAATCCCTGAAGCATTTGCACGAACGGATCTGCAGGCGTCTTCGGCTGTTCCTTCGATTGGCGAAAGAAGTTGGGCCAGAAGTTCTCCACAAGCCCGCGTTCCTTCGCCATCATTCGCACCAGCATGACGCCGGTGACCTCTCTGCCGGCCAGCTCGACCGCATATTGATCGGCGTGACGCTCCTGCGCCCGCGCGAGCACAAACGAATAGGCGTTCAGATAAGGCGCGTACCAGTTGATAAATGGCTCGAACAAAAATGACGCGTAATGACGTTCCTGATGAACTCGCGTGAGAATCTGTATCCAACTCTGACGCAGACGATAGATCCAACCGGAAAAGCGCCCGTGCTTTCCTGACAGGTGACCAACTTCATGCGCGAGAACCGCGCGGAACTCAGACGGATCAAGCGCCCGCAGCAACGGCAGACCAACGACCAGATAATTGCGCAGCCAGCCAAACATTCCAAACTGCGGAATCTGAACGATCGAGGCGTTGTAGTCGTCAGAGACCAACACGTGATGTACCTTTGGACCACTCAGCTTTTTGCTCACCTCGTTTATCAGGTCGAAGAGTGCCGGCGCCTGTTCGCGTCGTAACTCCGTACCTTCCGGCACTGGAAGCGTAATCCACAGCGAACGCAATACGAGACCAACGAGAACGAGCGGTATCCAAACGATCTTGATTGTTATGTAACTGATGCGAACATAAAAGAGCGTGACGAACACGATCGCCAACAAGAACAAGACGACGACCAGCAGATACGCGTAACCTAGCGCGGCGAGCATAGCGACGCGCAAGCGATACGCGCCGGGATTCTGTTGAGCAAAGATTTCGAGAAGAGGAATGCGACTGGCGAGCTTGTCTTCTTCCATTCGGTTTGATCTCTTGAGTGAGTCTAGATCAGCGAATACCGACCAGTCCCTGGACTGACTGGATCAACTTCTCCGAATTGTAACCGACGCCGTCCTTGAAAACTATCTCGACGTTTTCGATGTCAGTAATCGTCGCGGCTGGATTGCCTTTCACGACCATCAAGTCAGCTTGTTTGCCTGGCGCGATTGAACCGATGCGCGCGTCTTCACCGAGAAACTTCGCGCCGTTGAATGACGCTATCTTGATCGCTTCGGGCGTTGTGAATCCTGCTTCGACGAGCAGTTCGACCTCTCGCAGATCGCCAAAACCGGCGACGATTCCGCCATTGCCGGTTGGATCGAGTCCGGCGATGAGCAAGCCGCCTGCCTTCACGAACTCTCGTTCGAAGTCCATCGCTTTACGCATTAGTGCAACGAAATTCGCTCCGCCGGCATTACGAGCACGTGCCTGTAGATAACGAACGCGAGCGTCGGTCGACATCACATTTAACACCCGCTGATTGAGTAGCGCGTTGGTTGCGCCGATACCGCTCGGGGCCAACGGCGCACCGCCGGCTTCGAACACCGGCAGCGTAGAGGTGATGGCAATGTTTTTTGATACAAGGGTGCGAATCGTCTCCTGTGCGGCAGCGCCATTCAGATCGAGTTGGCGCAGGCTATCCGAAACTGCCGAGCCCGTGGGACATTGATCGGGTTGCTTATTCGGAACGAACTCCGAATCGGGAAACAACCCGTGTTCGAGATTGTCGATACCGATTTCAGCAGCTTCCTTGTAGCCGATCGAGCAGAGATGCCCGGTAACCTTCAGTCCACGCTTGTGTGCTTCTTCAACAACTGCGCGCAACTCGTCGCGTGTGATGTTCATGTAAGCTTTGAACGAAGTAGCGCCGAGATCGGCCCAGTAGTTCACCATGCGACGAGCATCGTCAGGACCTGTGAGGGTATGCATCACCGGCGTGAACGAGCCGCGTCCTTCGAGGTACGGCGCGGTGACGTGCATCTTGGGACCAATCATCCGGCCGGCGTCGATAAGTTTTTTGATCTCGAGATCGGTGTAAGGCGCGACGCTGCCGGTGGTGCGAATGGTAGTAACGCCGAGCGCGAGGTAAAGTCGCGGAAAGCTGATACCCATGTTGGAGTACATCGGCGGTGAGCCGCCCATCGGAAAGAACATGTGGTTGTGCATTCCGACGAGACCCGGCAACACCGTGTAGCCGTTGAGATCGAGCGTCTCCGCGTTTGCAGGTATTTTGGCGACGCTGCTCGACTCGACTGATTGAATCTTTCCCTCGCTGATAATGATCGTTTGATCTTCCTTCGGCGGCGCGCCGGTGCCATCAATCACGCGCACGTGGGTCAGCGCGATCACCGGCGCTTCCGTGCGAATAAACTGTTGCCGATCGGGAACCTGTGCGAACGAGTTGAACGTAAAGCAGAAGAGCAGGAAGAAAAGGGGAACTTTGATTTTCATAGCGCGCATAAGATACCAGAAGCCGCGCCTGCGCGTGATAAATTGAGCCACGAAGAGGCACAAGAGGGCCACTAAGAGGCACACAAGAATCGAACTTTATGACGATACCGTTTGTCGTTGGCATTTCAATCGTGCTGGGGTTACTGCTGCTGTTGATTCGCGAGATGCGACGTCCGCCTGGGCCAATGCGATGGGGACGCACTCCTCGCTGGCCGAAGCGTCTGCGCGTTGCGCTCAAAGTGATTATCCTGCTTCTCGGCGTGCTGGTGTTCTGGGCGTTCTTAGTCGAACCGAATCGACTGGTAATCCGGCAGGAAGCTATTCACATCGACAACTGGCCGCAGGAATTCAACGGTCTTCGCATAGCGGTGATCGCCGATATTCACGCCGGCGCGCCGTTCATCAACGAGAAGAAGCTACGAACGATCGTTGAGCGCACTAATGAGCTTCATCCCGATCTGATAGTCATACTCGGCGATTACATGACGGGCAATGGTTGGATACGTCGAACAATTGAGCCGGAGGTGTTTGCGCCGATCTTGAAGAACTTGAGCGCACCGTTGGGCGTGTACTCAGTTCTGGGCAATCACGATTGGTGGTACAACGGCGGTAAAGTGCGGCGCGGGTTGGAAAGCAACGGGATCAAAGTGTTGGAGGACGAGGTAGTCGAAGTGAATGCGGGCGGCACGTCGTTGTGGCTGGTCGGTCTATCTGATTTATGGACTCGCCCGGTACAGACGAGCGCTGCACACATCGAAGCTACTGTTAACAAGGTTCCGCCAGGCGCGACGATGATTGCATTGGCGCACAATCCCGATATCTTTCCGCGTCTTCCGCAACGCGTACCGCTACTGTTGGCGGGACACACTCACGGCGGGCAGGTCAGGTTTCCTTTGATTGGCAGCGTCGTCCACTCTTCTGAGCTGGGTGATCGCTACGAATCAGGACACGTATTCGAGAATAATCATCATCTGTTTGTGACTACGGGTATCGGCACAAGTATTTTGCCGGTGCGCTTCGGCGTACCGCCTGAGATTGTGTTGCTGACGATCCATTAGCTAGTATCCACGTTTAGAGTTCAAGCTATTGAGCAACGAAAATCACAAAAAGGAACCGGTGCTCGTCGATCTCAAAGCATTGCGAGCATTGATCAATGGACTCGATCTCAAGGATCAGAAGCTAAAAGACTACATTGATGCCCGGTGGTTGAAATACATCGAATGGTGGGACTGGCGTTCACGCGACGCGAAGACCAAGTATCAAGCATTGCGTGCGGCAGTCGTCATCGGCGGCGCTTTGATTCCCGCTCTCGTTGGCTTGCGCGAATTGAATGTTTGGGGCAAATACAATTGGGTGTTTGCCGTAGCCTCGATTGTGGCGAGTTTGGTGGTTGCGATATGCGCCGGGATCGAAGGACTGTACAACTACGGTGACATATGGCGCGAGAAACGTGGAGCCGCCGAGTTGATCAAAAGCGAAGGCTTCAGCTTTATTCAGTTGGCAGGCGAGTACCGCCACTACTCGTCTCACGATACGGCTTTCAAATTGTTTGCGACAAACGTCGAGCGATTGATTCGCAGCGAGATCAAGGACTACATCAACGTTGTCACGCCCGACAAACCCGACAAGTAAAGACAGGCTTTGCAAAATTCTTTAGTTCAAACCGCTTCGATTTAATGTAGAATCAAGTCCCGGATTGAGACTCACATACGAAAGCCCATTAGTCGAGAGCGATGAAGTCGTTTCTATAGACGTGTCTGTCATGGAACCGTGGCTGAACAAAGTTCATTGCGGCGACGCGGTCGAGTTAATGAACACATTGCCAGCAGGTTCGGTGGATCTTTGCGTGACTTCGCCGCCGTACAATCTTCGCAACAGCACCGGCAACGGATTAAAAGACGGGCGCGGTGGCAAGTGGCAGAGCGCGCAATTGCTCAATGGCTATGAGACGCACAGCGACGACATGCCGCACGACGAATATGTGAAGTGGCAACGTGCATGTCTCACGGCCATGATGCGCCTATTGCGTGAGGACGGCGCGATCTTCTACAACCACAAATGGCGCGTTCAAGGTGGTCTATTGCAAGACCGCCATGACATAGTTAAAGACTTTCCGGTGCGCCAGATCATCATCTGGAAGCGCGAAGGCGGCATTAACTTCAATCCTGGTTATTTTCTGCCGACTTATGAAGTGATTTATTTAATCTGCAAAGCTCAGTTCAAACTGGCACCGAAGGCCAATGCTCACGGCGACGTCTGGGAAATTGGCAAAGAACAAAAAAATCCGCATCCTGCGCCTTTTCCGGTTGAGTTGGTCCGCCGCTGTATTGAGTCGACTAACGCGCAGATCATCCTTGACCCGTTTCTCGGATCGGGGCAAACTGCGATTGCTGCTGAAGCCTTACAGCGTCAATGGATCGGCATAGAAATCTCAGAAGACTATTGCAAGCTCGCTCGCGAACGAATACGGGCAAATAGAAACCTCCCCCTTACCTAAACTCACCAAAGCGGAGACTCAACATGCCACAATGGACAGAGGATCAACTCATCATTGCGATAGAGTTTTACTATACTTGCCGCGAGAATATGCACACGGATTCTCATCCGATGTGCAAAGAAATCGCGGCACTGACGAACCACACAGCCAGCGCGCTGGATCGCGTGTTGCGAAATATCAAGTACGCTGATTTAGGTCAGGCAGGACTGCCGCATGTCTCTCGGAAAGCCCAGCGTCTGGTCGATCGATACAGGGACAATCCGGGTGCCTTACGCGCGGATGCAGCACGCATAAGAGCGGCCAACGGCTGGGGAAATCTTATCTGTCACGATTGAGCCGAGAGTCGGAGTCAAGCAATGGAACTAGAACTTCAACATGCCATCGAGATACTCGAGCGGACGCCCTCTACTTTGAATTCACTGTTGCGTGATCTTTCCGAACCGTGGCTCATTCAGAACGAAGGCCCGGAAACGTGGAGCCCGCACGACATCGTGGGCCATCTTATTCACGCCGAAGAGACTGACTGGATTCCACGCGCGAAGATCATTCTCGAGCACGGTGAAGAACGCGCGTTCGAGCCGTTCGATCGCTTTGCGATGCGTGACAAGTTCAAAGGAAAGTCAGTTACAGAGTTGCTCGACACTTTCGCGCAATTGCGCGCCGAGAGTTTGCGAGTGTTGCAGGCGATGAATCTTACGCTGTCGCTTTTGGAAAAGCGTGGCCGCCATCCGGAATTCGGTATGGTAACACTGGGCCAGTTGCTGGCCACCTGGGTGGTCCACGATCTCGGTCACCTGGCCCAGGTCACACGCGTGATGTCCAAACAATACCGCGACGCCGTCGGCCCCTGGCGAGCCTACTTGCCGGTATTAGACCGATGAGTCCAGAGACGATCTTTCAAGGCTGAAATGAGTGTCGCTTTTTCTCGTGCCTTCGCAAGATTCTTCTCAAACAATTCTCGAAGCAGTTGCCGTTCTTCGAGGGAGAGCTCGCTGTAGAGTTGAGTCGTTACGCCTTTGAGAACTGCTTCGTACTCCCACCATCTCTTGACCGAATAAAGGTATCGAGCGATTAACGCGCCGATAATCACACCCAACAAAATACCGATGTGCGGCAAAGCGATGGCCACCTGGTACACGATTGAGCCAAGAGCGCCGATAAGAGCGAACGTCAAATACATTTTGAATATTCTGTTGTCAACAAGGCAGGCGGCGCTGGTAGTGATGCAGTTTGAATTAATAACAATTAACGCCGAAGGCGTTGGCTAATTTCAGCCCATCTATGAAGCGGTCTCCGGTGTCAAGAGATTTTTAGGCACACTCTGACCACGACGCCGCAGCGTCTGCGTTTGCTCTATTGCTGTTTTGCTCTTTGACATGAGACTGCTAATTTAATTTTACCGCCGTTAGCGGTCCTCAAATGTTCAGTGGCACACGGGCCACGATCAATCATCTATGCGGTTATCTTCCATGAGGTTTGCTCCGCACTTTCTGTCCTTGCGGGCAGAAAGGCTGGTCGCCCAATCAGGGTACCGGGCATTAACGCCCATGGGCTAGTGGGGCAGACCGAGCTGCGACGGCACGCCGTTGGAATTCCGCATAATCGATCTCATCTCGCAGCATGATGTAAGCACGGATGAGTAGTTTTCTGCTCACTGCCACTTTCGCCTTCGGACGATCGTGACGTTCGGCAATGCGCTGATAAAAGCGACCCAGCTCAGTATCCTTGCGGAGCGCCGTGTGGGCTGCTTCCACCAGCAGAAAGCGCAGCACCCGTGAACCGGCTTTGCTGATCCCAAGAAAGCGCTGACGCTCAGCTGAGGAACGTTCCAAAGGATCCAGGCCGGCATAGGCAGTTACTTTCCGGGTATTGGCAAAGCGACTGACTGGCTCCAATGAGTGCACCAGACAAAGTGACGTCAAGAGACCAATGCCGGGATGTGTGCGCAAGCGACTGAGGCGCTGATCAGCCTGGCCTTGTTGCTTCAGCCAGAGCATCGTCTCGAGCAGACGCTGATTGAGCGGCTCGAGCAGTTGCAACCACTGTTCACATTGCCATTGCATCGCCGGCGACAGCGACGCGTTGCGCAGTTCTTGCAGACCCGCTTTGGTAAACAGGTGCGGCCCCTTAGCCAGGCCTGACTGTAAAGCGAGGGCCTGCAAACTGTTCTTGGCGATGGTGCGCATCTTGATCAGCTTTTGTCGGTAACGCAGCATGCGCAGTACTTCACGACTTTGCAGCGGCGGCCGGTAGAGACGAGGAAATTCATCATGGAGCATTAACTCCAGAATCAATTCCGCGTCGCGCCGATCGTTCTTGTGACGCCAGCGGGCCCGCCGGCGAATCTCGGTGGCATGGCCCAGCCAGACTTCGCAACCGAGTTCTTCCAGCATTTGTTCGAACCAGGGACTGTATCCACTGGCTTCCAGGCCGACAATGACCTGGCCCGTGAATTGGGCGTAGAAAGCACGCACCGCTGCCTTATCCTGGTGCTTGAGTTGGTGAAGCAGAACTTCTCCAGTATCAGTTGTCAAATAACAGATGGTTTGTTGACGTGCATGAAAGTCAACGCCGATATATATTTTTTGCACAGCGCCTCCTTTCAGTCTCATGTCAGAGAAGCTGAACGTGAGTCTAACAACTCACGAACGGAGGCGCTGCTTCATAACATCAGGGTTGGAGCTTGCGACAACCCTGGGATAACAACGTCAATAGTTTATTAACCCTGAAAGGGTTCGGCTATTGGCGAACGCTTTCAGCGTTTTGCTCTCATTGCTGATTGGTGTCCCAGGGTTGTCGCAAGCTCCAACCCTGGGCTGAAATTAGCCAACGCCTTCGGCGTAGTCATGCCAAAATCAAACTGCATCACTACCGGTGGCGCTACGTCTTTCGCGCCTTGATCACATTACCGTTGGGAAGTGTCACGATGATTGCCGTCACTTTCCCATCAGCGCCTCGCTCGAAACTGACGGAGCCGCCCACTGGCTGAGGGATGAATTTATCCGCGGTCTTATCGGGAACGAGCTCGACGCGTTCGCCGCCTGGCGGCAGTGCAAATAACTTTTCACCTTCCTGCCTGACAACCAGAGTGCCCATCGCGCCGCCATCATAGCTTCCCACAAATGCCGCAAACGTGTTACTGGTCGGCGCCGGTGGCGGTGTTGGAGCGGCCTTGGGTGGGGGAGAAGGAAATTCCGAACCCACCTGCGGAAGCGAAGACACGGACGGTCCTATGGATGGTGCCTCGCTCTGTTCGCCCGGATGAATAGGGAACGGCGGGCGCTTCGGAACAAATGAGGGATTTTTAGAAATTTGCGCGAGCGCGACTTCCACGGCTTTCTCAAGCTGCGGATCTCGACCAGCGATTACGTCGGCAGGAGTAATCTCGACATCGAAGTCAGGTGCAACGCCGACATTCTCAATTCCCCAACCTGTTCCGCTCGGATCATACGCCGCGCGATTCGGAAGACGGATCTGTCCTCCGTCAATGAGCGATGGAGTAAAGTAGTATGGACCAATGCCTCCGCCGAAAGTGCGTTTGCCGACCATTGGACCAACCTTCGCCAGCTTGAACATAAACGCGCCGGTCTCAGCGGCCGAGCCATTCAATTCATTGATAATCATTACCTTGACGGGCGGCGCAGGATTAACGGGCGTCGCAATGTCGTCGCCGCCGCGAAACATGTAATAGTAGAGCGGCTTGCGCTGCATCCATTCGATCAGATAATCGGGCGTGATGCCGCCGCCATTGAAACGTTGATCGACTATGACGCCCTGCCGGTCGGCATATCCGGTCAAGCCGCGGATCGCATTCATGATGCCCGCACCGCCGTAGTCTTCGACAAAAATATAGCCGAGGCGCCCGCCGGAAAGCTTTTCGACTAGCTTACGGTTTTCTTCGGCCCAGTTTGCACGACGCAAACGGTTTTCACCGAGTGCGGGAAAGACCGTGTACGTTCGGGCGCTGGCGCCGTCCGGGCTTGCGGAGACAGTGATCTTTGTCGGACGGCCGACCGTGTTTTCGAAATAACTCAGAACATTCTTTTCCGCTTCAACTGCCTGGCTATTGACCTGGAGCAGATAATCGCCTTCGCGAACGTCGACTCCCGGTTGATCGAGCGGAGCACCAAATGAGCCCGCGGGCGACGAGTAGGACGTCGAGCGATAGATCTTTTTGAAACGGTATTTCCCGTTAGCGATCTCATAGTCGGCACCGAGCAGTCCGATGCGATTACCACTTCCTGCGGGCGGCGCGGAATCGCCGCCACCAACGTTGAGGTGGCTGACAGACACAGAACCCAGCATCTGTTGCATTAGCCGGTTGAGGTCGCTTCGGCGAACAATCGTTGGTAGATACGCACCGTATTCGTTTTCAAGGGCTACAAGATTTTGACCATGATAATTCGGGTCATAAAACCAGTCGCGCATGATCCGCATTGATTCGTGAAACATCTGACGCCATTCCTCAGCGGGAACCACACGAACTTCCATCTTGCTGAAATCCTGTCTGCCTTCATCTGGCTTTGCAGGAGTCTCAGTCGAAGTGAGAAAGAAGTCCCGTCCTTTGCGATAGAGAATCTTTTTGCCGTCAGTCGTTATATCGACCGCGTTGATCTGGTCCACGATCTTTTGCATCTGACCGCCCTTCGCGACATCAAACGAGTAGACAGCCTGCGACTGTGTTTGCCCGCTAAAATCTCCTGGCGCAGCCGACCACTCGCCAATGGCCATAATCAACCTTCCAGGACCTCCAGCAGCGAGCTGCGAGTAATCGCGCTGCGGCAGCGGCAGATTTACAAAGCGCGATTGAAGACCTTCAACATCGATCCTCACTTGCGGCGCTATCTCGCTCACCTTCGCCTCAGGATTGGGTTGCCCATTCGGCAAGAGCAGGGAAGGCTGATCCTTCGACAACACCACAGCATGAACTCGTCGCACCACGAGCGGATTGGCGAATATCCCGTTCAGGACGCCCCAGCTAAACTCGCTTGTGCCTGCATTCAGACTCGAAACAAAGTAAAGGTATTTACCGTTTGCGTCGAAAACGGGCATCTGCGTGTGCGTGATGCCATCCGTCACTTGAAACGCCTTCCGTTGCGCGATGTCGTAAATGAAGACCGCACCGGCGCGGTTCTTTAAGCGTTTCGAATATGCGAGAAAACGCGAATCCGGCGAAAAGTTTGGCGTCCACGAGTCCTGCGCAGAATAGGAAGAACTATCAACTCTGAGCGCGGTTTCGGTGGCAACGTCGACGAGCCAAAGGCCCAGTCGTCTGTCGGGAAAGCTGAGCTTTCGCGAATCAGGCGACCACACCAGGCCCCAATAGAATGAAGGTCTCTCTTCGATCCGGATCTTTTTTACTGAATCGTTTTCAAGAGAGCGAATGTGAAGGGCGTACTCGCCAGATTCATCGGAAACATATGCGACCGATTTGCCGTCAGGCGAAATCACGGGATAGCGTTCGGCAGTACCCGGCGTGTTTGTCAGATTCTTATAAGAACCGTTCGATGGATCAAAAATGAGCACTTCGCCTCGCGCACCGAAAACGATCCGGTCGCCGGTCGACGAAGGAAGGATTTGCTCAAGAGAGCGCATTGCGCTTGCGGTGCGCGGAGCAAGCTCTGACGTATCAGGCGTCACAGAAACATTTATCACCCGATCGCTGTTGGTATTCAGATCGAGCAGGTGTATTCGCCCGCCTTGTACATAGACCGCGGCATCATTGGTTGCAGAAGCAGTGCGAACACCCTGGCCCAGGTATTTCGTCAGTTGCTGTGTCTTTTTAGATTTGGTGTCGTAAACGTAGAGATTAAAGATTCCCGTGCGATCGGAAACGAAATAGATCTTGTCTTGCACCCAGATCGGATTTCTGTCGTTATGCGTTCCGTTCGAAAGTTTTTCGAGAGTTCCTGTTTTTAGATCTGCTATCCACAGAGGCGCGGCGTATCCACCGCGGTAGTAACGCCAGTCGCCCGCACCCGACCTTGGGTTGTAGACAATTCGACTTCCGTCCGGCGAGATCGAACCGGAATAGCTTTGGTGCAGCGGGAGTGCGCTTGCAAGTGCGAGACGATCGGCAGAAGTTTTATAAAGACGAGTTAAGGTTTCTTCGTCCCTGGTGGTTTCGAATACAACTTCCTTCCCATCCGGCGTCCACCCGGTGACGAAATCATCCTCTGGCATCATCGTTACGCGCGCTGGCTCACCAGAGCCGTCGGCTTGAGCAATAAACACATCCCAGTCATTGCCGTTAGATCGCGAAAATGCGATCCGCTTGCCGTCAGGCGAAAAGACAGGACTAGTCTCATCATTCGGCGTGCTTGTAAGCCGCTTCGCCACTCCACCGGTTCGCTCGACCAGCCAGATCTTGCCGGCATATGTGAATGCAATGTGCGATTGATTAAGAGCTACGCGCCCGATCAACAGCGGTCTGTCGACAGGCTTTTGCGCGATTGAGCTAACACAAACCAGAAGGCATATTGCGGCGATTTTGAAGATGCGGAACATGAATCCACCTCGAATGGAAAAGCGGACGTTAATAGCTTTTTTTTATTGACTGTGCGAGTGAAAGCGACTGCGTTTAGCCGATTGTCGGCTTGAACCAATACACGGTAACTAACGAACCATCGATTGTTTTCGTTCCAAACATAATTTAACCCGCATGTTCGATGATTTTGAAGAGGAGCTGAGTTTAGTTCTGCCTGTCTCGCAAACTCAAATAAACGGGCGACCTCAGGTCGTCGCCCTTACGTTTGAAACTCTAGTGGTGAGCCGAGCCGGACTCGAACTTGCCACCCACCGGATGTCTGATTCAGCCCTCGATACCTACAGCCACGTGTTACCAGATATGCCGGGGGCGAGGGGTAGTGATGCATTTCCGAAAGGAATTCGCAATTCTAGCCATCCAGCCTTTGGACTGTCCGGACGGCCGGTTAAAAATCACGGTTCGTCTGTCGTGGGTAAATTATCGTCGCGGCAAACTTCAACTTGGAATAGACTCTTGGGCCGACGTCTATTTGCGACATGACACATCCAGGTGCCGGGTGAATGGCCTTGGCCTAATTTCAAATCTCGCCAATGGGTGATCACAAATCCAGGTGGTGAGCATGGCTATGGATGCGTGTGCATGCGACTTCGCGTCGACAAACGGAGTCACAAAGTACTGGAAATTCAGAGCGCGCGCGGTCGACGATTGATACAATGCCGGCAGGATCCTACCTTGAAGAAATGGAGCCGTAAATTCACCTGACCTTAAATGCTTTGACGCGCCGAACAAATCGTTGGACGCGAGCGGCGGCGGCATGTTTCGCATCATGACTGGTGCAGCGATGCTTGAATGAATTCGCGCCACCGCGTCAACTCTGTCGTTCGGCGTTAGGAGAATTCTCGAATGAACCGAATGCTGGTCATAGCTGCTCTTATCATTGCACTAGGTCCTTTGGCCCTGGGGCAAACAAAGAGCGCGAGACGAACCCAAACAGAAAGCGTCGTGGAGGGGATCAGAAGATTAGATCAGGAACGGATTCAAGCGCAGATCCACGCTGATGCGGTGGCGCTCGACCGTATCTACGCTGACGATTTCATCGGCATAGGGCCAAGCGGTACCGTGCGAACGAAACCGCAGGTGCTTGCAGATTTCACTTCACATGATTTGAGCTTTCAGTCGATTACGACCGACGAGGTTCGCATTCGCGTCTACGGAAACACGGTCGTCGAGACGGGCCGAACGACTACGGTTGGACAAGACAAAGGAAAAGTCGTTCCGCGTGACAATCGGTTCACTAGAGTCTGGGTAAGGCGGCAAGGCCGGTGGCGACTCGTTGCAAACCACTACTCGACTCTGATTGGCCAGCCATCACGAGACTAAAGACGCCGAACAAATCGTTGGACGCGAGCGGCGCGAGCGTGTTTCGCATCATAATTGGTCCGGCGATGCGCGCCAACATAGACGCGCGTGATGACGAAGGCCGAAGTGCTCTCTTCTTTGCTGACGTCGGCTCGAAGATCTTTGCTAGTTTGGTTGCGGCAGGAGCAGATACTAAGGCCAAGGACTGCCAAGGGAATGCGATATTGATGCAGAGAGTATCTTGCTCTCCCTCAGTAGCTGAAGTCGAAGAGTTGTTGCGGCTGGGTGTCAAGCCAGAGGTTAGAAACCAAGCTGGCGAGTCAGCATTGGATCTGGCGGTTAGCCTTGGGTTGTTGAATGTAGTCGAGCGACTCAAGTCCTCACCCGCGGGCTAACAAGCGCTTGCAGCTGACGGCGCGACAGCATTCTTATCAAATAGTCTTTTGCTCCTCAGCTTGAATTCTTTCGCGCGCCGCAGCTGAAGCGCAGCGTTCGGCGGCTTAAGGAGAGTGCATGACAACGCAACAGATCATCCTGTTCACTTGCGGGTACTTGGTTGCGCTTGTGGCCGTGATCTATTTTACGCGCGCGAACCAGCGGCGCGTCATTGGAGCAATGGTGGGTGGCGCAGCCGCTGGCTTGTTGGGCGTTGGCGCGATCGGTCTATGCGAGGCTCTAGGTTGGTGGTGGGTGCCATTGCTACGACGCCATACTTCCTCGCGTTAGTTTTAAGCTTGTCTATCAGCAGGATTATTCGAGAGACTGGAACGTAGCAGAAGATTCTAACGGCTACCCGCTGGCGATAGGCAGAGGTCGCCCTGTGCGAATCAGCGTTTGGTATCCGGCGAAGCGTCAAAGCAATGCGCCTAAGATGCTTTATCGAGACTATATGCCTTCAGCCACACCAAATGGGGCGTTCATGGAATTGAACGGCTTGCTGGAAAAGCGCGATGTCGGCAATCTTCGCGCTAATCTAAAAGCCCGTAAGAATCCACCGCGCCGCCCAACAAATCAATGGACGTGAGGGCGAAACAGTGACTTTGTTTGTTAGCGTGTCTGTTTTCCCTTAACGGACCTGTTGGTTCGCCCCACGTCATCTCAATCGTTCGACGGCTTTCATTCTTCGAAAGAGAACATGGCAATCGAATCGCCCACGCATCGTTTCTACAACAGCATTGGGACTGCACTAATAATGCATGGCAAGAAGATATTGGCGATCATCATCGCGTTGACGTTGCTGCTTGCCTGTATCGTCGCGCTGAGATTGCGAAGGGACAAGCCGATTGGCCAGAGTGTGTCGGAAACTTCGCGATTGATCGGAGGCCCGGCCTTCGAGGTTCAGGTCGAGATGCCTGCCTTCAATTCAGGTCGCGCACCCTGGGAGATCCCTGGCGTCATCTTGGGTTACGATCGTGGACCGCGGTTCGATCAGACAAGTTCTGGCGCCCAGGTCGGCAAGATAGCACCGGATCATATCGAGCTTAGCGCCGACGGCGGTTGGGACCTTTTGATCGAGACTGACGGCGAAGGACGGCTCGCTAAAGGAACACACGTCGCATTTCCGGTAAAACTCGGGGGCCGACCGTTGAAATTCAACTGTCGACCCGCAGATCCGACCGTTGGCTATCTTCACATCACCGCGCGCACGGGCTCGGATGAACTCGAAGGGAGCTTCCAACTGGAAGTCGCTATCTGCAAGAATGCTGTCTCAGGAAAAACTGCTGCGTGGCCCTACCAACCGCTCAGGGTTCGTGGGAACTTTGCCGGGTTGAAAAAGCAACGATGAAGGCGGAAGGATGAAATAGCGCGCCGCCGCGTCAACTCTGCCGTTATGCCGCTTCGCGTATGCTCAACGTTTCGAGGAGGTGTGGAATGAAACACGCTCCCGCCGCTCGCGTCCAACCGTAGTTTTGTATGGGTTATGAGCCGAGCAGGACTCGAACCTGCGACCCACTGGTTAAAAGCCAGTTGCTCTACCAACTGAGCTATCGGCCCATCTACATGCATAGAGCACGCTCCGGGCGTGCTCTTTTGAGGAACGGAGGGCATTCTACCAAAACAGTCTTCCGCCACAAAGAGGCACAAAGGATACAAAATGAATTAGACTCATTGTGCTGCTTGTGCTTCCTTGTGGCTTAAAACTATGACGCAAGCTGAATTGATTCGGGCGGTGCTGATCGAGGGCGCGATCGGGGGCGCGGTGTTGTCGCTGCTCGCATGGCTGCTGTCGCGGTTTACGAGAGATATCGTGGGGCGCACGTTGTTGGCGACGGTGCTCTTCGCTGCGGCCGGTGCTTATTTCGGATTCGCATTTGAAGAAGGCGTGTCTCGGATATGGGTGTTGGTTGAGTTACTGCAAGTCGTTGCTTTCGGGGTGATGGGTCTAGTCGGTTGGCGAGGATCGCCGAAGTGGCTGGCGCTGGGTTATGCGCTGCATCCGGTCTGGGATTTCGGAGTCCACCATCTTGGACCGGGGCGAAGCTTTGCTCCACTGACTTACGTCTTTGCATGCATCACTTTCGATTGGGTTGTGGCGGCTTATATTCTCATTGCGTATCGCGGAGCCAACCGCCCAACGCCGAGTCCTGAACGATGATGGTCTGTGAGCGTTCGGGGCCGGTCGAGACGAGGCCGATCTCGACGCCGATCTGTTCTGAGAGAAAGTCGACGTAGCGACGAGCGTTCGTCGGGAGGGAAGTCATTTCTGTCATGCCGAGTGTGGGGCTGCGCCAACCTGGCAGCGTTGCGTAAACAGGTTCGATTCGTCGCAGATCCTGCGAGACCGCGGGCAGCGATTCGCACAGCCGGCCATCCAGTTTGTAGCCAGTGCAGACTTTGATCTCATCGAGCGTGTCGAGCACGTCGAGCTTCGTTAACGCGACGGACGTGAAGCCATTGATCTCCGCTGCGTATCGTGTTGCAAACGAGTCGAACCAGCCACAACGACGCGGCCGCCCAGTCGATGCGCCGTACTCGCGGCCACGCTCACGAATCAATTGGCCCAACTCAGCTTCACCTTCCAGCATCTCGGTGGGAAATGGTCCTTCACCAACGCGCGTCGTGTAAGTGCGCACGATACCTAACACACCGTTGAGTCGATTGGGTGCCAGTCCGGTGCCGATGATCGCGCCGGCTGCGACAGTCGTCGAAGAAGTAACAAACGGATACGTTCCATGGTCCACGTCGAGCAGTGTGGCCTGTGCACCTTCGAGCAGTATTGAACGTCCTTCGGTCGCCGCGACGTTCAAATAATGTGTCGTGTCGGCGATGAACGGTCGCAGACGTTCAGTCAGTACCGACATCTCGTCAAAGATCTCTGTGGCGCTGAGAGGCTCACCACCATAAGCTTCGATGATGCGATTCGCGTCTTCGAGATTTCGGTCGATGCGAGAGCGAAGCACGTCAGGCACGAGCGCGTCAGCAGTGCGAATTCCGCGTCGTCCGGCTTTGTCTTCGTAAGCAGGACCAATGCCGCGCAGCGTGGTGCCAACTTTCTCGTTGCCGAGTCGCTCTTCGCTCGTGTGGTCCAACGCGCGGTGATACGGAAGGATCAGATGCGCGCGTGAGCTGATCTTTACCCGTTCGGGTGAGACTTCGATGCCTTGTTGCGTAAGGCGATCGGCTTCGACGAAGAACGCCTTCGGATCGATGACCATACCGTTGCCGAGCACGCAGATCTTGCCACGATGCACGATGCCCGAAGGCAGCAGGTGGAGCACGAACGATTGATCGCCGACCTGGACCGAGTGGCCGGCATTGTGACCGCCCTGGTAGCGCGCGACGATGTCGAAACGCTCGGCGAGCAGATCGACGATCTTGCCTTTTCCTTCATCGCCCCACTGGGCGCCGATAACTGCGATTACTTTAGCCACAAATTTCCTCAGACGATCACAGATCTGCGATTTCCTGGTAGAGCTCGATATACTTTTTCGCGGCGGCCGCCCAGGAATTATCTACCAACATTCCATTGCGCTGAATCTTTTGCCACTGCTCGGGCCGCGCATAAAAGTAAAGTGCCTCGCGTATTTTTTCAAGCAAAGCCCACGATTCGTACGGCCCAAACTTGAATCCCGTGCCTGTTCCATCTGACGGATTGAACTGTTGGACCGTGTCGTCCAAGCCGCCCGTCGCGCGCACGATCGGAACCGTGCCGTATCGCATACTGTACATCTGATTCAGACCGCACGGTTCATACAGCGACGGCATCAGAAACATATCAGCACCGGCTTCGATTTGATGGGGGAGTGGCTCGCCGGCAAAGCCTTTGTAAATACCAACCTGGCGAGGCGCGGAATCGTGCCAGCGTTGCAGGAAGTCTTCATACTCCTGCGCGCCCGCGCCGAGCGCGATGAAGAACGATCCCGTTTCGACAATCCAACCGGAGATCTGCTGGATCAGGTCGTAACCTTTCTGTCCGACGAGTCGTGAGATCGTTGCGAGTATCGGTCGATCGGCGTCTTCGGGTAAGCCGAAGCGTCGCAGGAGATCGATCTTGCACTCACGCTTGCCTGAGAGATCATTCGCAGAGAAGTTAGCCGCAATGTGCGGATCGTTTTCGGGATTCCAAATACTGTAATCGACGCCGTTGGTGATTCCGACCAGACGATTACTACGGGCGCGCAATAGCCAGTCGAGTCCGTGACCTTGTTCGGGTGTCTGAATCTCACGCGCATAGCGCGGGCTGACTGTTGAGAGTGCGTCCGCAGCGACGATGCCGGCTTTCAAAGCGGAGGCATGGCGATTGAGCATGAAGTCGTCGCGCTCGGGAGGGTCGCCAAAGCCAAGCCACCACAGATCGCCTGCATCAAACAGACCTTGATACCCGACGTTGTGAAGTGAAAACAGGCTCTTAGTCTCTCGAAAAAACTGTTCGTGGCGGCGACGCGCGCTCAGTTCCTCGATCGCAAAACCGCATGGCCAATCGTTTCCGTGAACCACGTCAGGTTGCCAGTCGAGATACTTCAACAATGCCAGCGCCGCGCGGGAGAAGAAAGCAAAACGAATGTGGTCGTCTTTGTAACCATAGATTGACGGACGCGCAAAGAACTCCGGCGTCTCGAGCAGATAGGCCGGCGCTCCGGCGGCATCGCTAAACCAAAAGCGGACGTGATGAACCTGACCGCGCCACTCGACACGAACGTTCTCGACGGAGCCGCCGTTCAAAAGCGTGCGATCGATCTGCTCGTAGAGCGGCAGGATCAATCGTACGTCGACGTCTGGTTGCTTGAGTGCTTTAGGTAGCGCGCCCGAAACGTCAGCAAGCCCGCCGGTTTTGGCAAAAGGCACAGCTTCAGAGGTCAGGATCGCGACACGCATTTACGGACAGTTTAGCCACAAAGAGGCACAAAAGAGCACAAAAATTGTCTCCTCAAATTTTGTGTGCTTTTGTGCCTCTTTGTGGCGGTTAAGCTCTTAGCTCTGCATCGATGCCAGGAACTCGGCGTTCGACTTCGTCTTCTCAAGCCGCTCGAGCACTACTTCCATCTGCTCGACCGGTGAGAGCGGATTCAACACGCGCCTCATCACCCAGATGCGATTCAGATCTTCTTTACTGATCAGAAGCTCTTCCTTGCGGGTGCCGGAACGTTGCAGATCGATTGCCGGGAAGAGACGTTTATCGCTCAGACGACGATCGAGGTGAATTTCCGAGTTACCGGTGCCTTTGAACTCTTCGAAGATCACGTCATCCATGCGCGAGCCGGTATCGATCAGCGCGGTGGCGATGATCGTCAGCGATCCACCCTCTTCAATGTTGCGCGCGGCGCCGAAGAATCGCTTCGGACGCTGCAAGGCGTTTGAATCGATACCACCGGACAGGATCTTGCCGCTTGGCGGTACGACAGCGTTGTGTGCGCGCGCCAGACGTGTAATCGAATCGAGCAGAATGACGACGTCGCGCTTGTGCTCGACGAGGCGTTTCGCCTTTTCGATTACCATGTCAGCGACTTGCACGTGGCGTGTCGGCGGTTCGTCAAAGGTCGACGAAATCACTTCGCCGTTGACCGACCGCTGCATGTCAGTGACTTCTTCCGGTCGCTCGTCGATGAGCAGCACAATCAACGTGGTTTCAGGATGGTTTTGTGTGACCGAATTGGCGATCGTCTGCAACAGCATCGTTTTACCGGTACGCGGTGGCGCGACGATCAGCGCACGTTGTCCTTTGCCGAGCGGCGTCACCAGGTCGATGACACGGGCGGAAAGGTTGTCCTGCGTCGTCTCCATCTTGAGTTGTTCTTCCGGATAGAGCGGCGTCAGGTTGTCAAAGAAGACTTTCTCTCGCGCCTGGTCGGGCGATTCGAAGTTTATGGCCTCGACCTTGATTAGGGCGAAATAGCGTTCGCCTTCCTTCGGCGGACGAATTTGACCGCTGACCGTGTCTCCGGTGCGGAGGTCAAACTTACGAATCTGTGACGGAGAGACGTAGATGTCGTCCGGACCTGGCAGATAGTTGTACTCAGGTGCGCGGAGGAACCCGAAGCCGTCGGGCAACGTCTCCAGCACGCCTTCAGAAAAGATGAGACCGCTCTTTTCTGTCTGTGCAGCCAGTACTTTGAAGATGAGCTCCTGCTTACGCATGCCGGTGGCGCCGGGTACGTCCATGCTCTTGGCAATTTGCGTGAGCTTGGAGATAGACATCTCCTTAAGATCGGCCAGATTGTGAAAGCCTTCGTTCTTACCGTCGCGGCCTTCTCTGGATTCTCTGGATTCTCGTTCGGGAGCTTCGGCGGTGGCTACAGTGCTGCCGCCGTCGTCTCCGTTAGCGTCGTTGTTCGCGCTCGATGCGCGTGAACGTGTTCGTTGTGACATATCTGTTCTTCTTCTTTACTACGCAGTTTCAGCGATTATCAATTAACAAAACGGTGGATGTGAATGATTGTGCGGTAGAGCGATGGACGCGACACGCGCGTTGATCTCCCACTTCAATCGCGGGGCAACAATATGATTCTCCTCAAACGGTGTTGTGCAATGTAACTCAACTTTTCGCGCGCGGCAAATCGGTAATGTTTTTGATGCCAGCCATTCCAAGGGCGTGGCCCAAAAAATCAGGTTGACCAAAAGGGGGCAGATGAGATTTTCGGATTGCCGATTTAGTCTTTAGGATACAAGCTCAATGTTGCGAATCTGTGGATGAATTTATCCACAGATTACACGGATTAATCACTCTTGCTCGATCGCACTTCTTATCGCACGCCAAAGCTCGTCTCGACCGCGGCCGCTTTTGGCCGAGTAGGCCATTACGCTGTCGTTATTGAGCACGCGTGCAATGTGCTCCAAATTCTTCCTCAACTCGTTGTTCGAAAGCTTATCGGATTTCGTGGCAACAACTAACTGCGGCTTGTCACTCTCTTCAAGCCATTCGTGAAGCTGCAAATCCTGTTTTGTGGGTTCGTGGCGCGAATCTACGATGTGAATTGATAGCACAAGCTGGCGGCGCTTGGCAAGATAACCCGTGGCCATCTCGCCCCAACCCGATTTTATTTTTTTTGGTACTCGAGCGTACCCAAACCCAGGGAAATCGACGAATTTGAACTGGTTGTTGATTAAAAAGAAGTTCAACGACTGTGTTCTACCGGGGGTCGAAGAGGTACGTGCCAGGCCGCGGACCGAGAGCAGGGAATTGATCAAACTCGACTTGCCGACGTTGGAGCGTCCCAAAAACGCGATCTCAGGCTTTGGGTCTTTTGGCCAGTCGTCCTCTTTGAAGGCACTTTTGAGAAACTCGGCAGTGACAACCTTCATCCGTGTTGAAGTGAGCCACGGATAAAGATCCGTGGCTCTTTTCAAAACTAGTCGCCCGAGGCGGCTGCCACTTGCGCGTTCTTCTGTTTCCAGACCTCAATCAGTTTCGCCATACGATCTCTGATCGTCGCGAGTCGCGCTTCGTAGTCAGGAGTTTCCTTCACCACTTTCTCGAGGTGCACCAGCATTTGCGGCGCGCCCATCGCTTCTCTCAACGCCGGGATAAACGGCTCGAGCTTAGCGTAAACAAAGAGGTGCTCGCCGTTGGCGTCGCCAAACATCTGTGGATCGATTGCGCCATTGTTGACCAGTGACGCGGCCATGTCCCAGTAAGAAACGACCATGCGATACAAACCACTTTTATCGCTCGTCAGCACATCGATAAAGTCCTGCGGACTCTGGGGATTGAAAGTGAAGAACCAGTTGCGCGCTTCACGCATGGTTTTTTCACGTCGAAGATCGTAAAGCTTAAGAATCAGATTGGCATCTTCATATTTACTCATGTTTCGTTCTCCTAAAGGATAAGTTCGGGCAGTAATCCACAGATTACGCAGATTAAGTTGTTTATCAAAGAATCTGCGTAATCTGCGGATTTGTTTTAGCTGGTCTGAATTCCTTGAGAGGGCTGCTCGGTTGTCCACAATGGCGGACCTTCGCCGGCCGCAGGCTGCGTCGGGCACGAGTCTTCGAGCGCGAGCAACAACACTTCATCAATGGTCTCAACCAGATGGATGCACATTGCGTCGCGAACCTCCTCGTGCAGCTCGGTCAAATCTTTTTCGTTGTCCTTCGGCAGAATGATTGTGTCAATGCCGAAGCGATGTGCGGCGAGCAACTTCTCCTTCACACCGCCGATCGGAAGCACCTTGCCACGCAGGGTAATCTCGCCGGTCATAGCCACGTTCTTCTTGACGGGGACTCGCGCCAGGGCCGAAGCCATCGCCGTAGCCATTGTGATTCCAGCCGACGGACCGTCTTTCGGGATGGCGCCTTCGGGAATGTGGATGTGCAGATCGCGTTTACGAATGAAGTCGAGACTCATTCCGAGTCGCTCCGCTCTCGCGCGAATGCAAGTCAACGCAGCCTGGGCTGATTCCTGCATCACGTCGCCGAGCTTGCCGGTGAGTGTCACGCCGCCACGACCCTTGACCAGTGTGGCTTCAATCTGGAGCACTTCGCCGCCGATTTCAGTCCACGCCAAGCCGGTCGCCAGTCCGACTTCGCTCGTGGCAGCAACGCCCTGTTGACGAAACTTGATCGGACCCAGCATTTCTCGAACGCGTTCGGCGTCAACCATAACCATATCCTTCGCGGATTCGTCTGCCTGTTCGGAGACGAACTTGCGCGCGAGTTTGCGGCAGCAGGATCCAATCTCACGCTCGAGATTGCGAACGCCCGCTTCGCGAGTGTAGTGACGAATGATTTCCAGAATGCCTTCGTCAGTGAAGTCGAATTGTTCCGCCTTCAGTCCGTTGGCCTCAGCTTGTTTCGGCACCAGATGCCGTTTGGCGATCTGGAGCTTCTCTCGTTCGGTGTAGCCTGACAGTCTAAGTATTTCGAGACGATCTTGCAGTGCCGGTGGAATCGTGTGTAGGACATTAGCAGTGGCAATAAAGAATACTTTCGAAAGGTCGTATTCAACGTCGAGGTAGTGGTCCTGGAAAGTGTGGTTCTGTTCCGGATCGAGCACCTCGAGCAGCGCCGCGCTCGGATCACCGCGGAAGTCAGCACCTAACTTATCAACCTCATCGAGCAACAAGACCGGATTCACCGTGCCGGCCTTCTTCATCATCTGAATGATCTGACCCGGCAGGGCGCCGATGTAAGTGCGACGATGACCACGAATCTCGGCCTCATCGCGCACGCCACCCAATGACAGTCGTACGAACTTCCGGCCCGTAGCACGCGCGATCGATTTACCAAGACTGGTTTTGCCAACTCCCGGCGGACCAACAAAGCAGAGAATCGATCCCTTCGGATTCTTCACCAACTGACGAACCGCGAGGTATTCGAGAATTCGTTCCTTGATCTTCTCCAGCCCGTAGTGATCTTCGTTGAGTACCTCTTCGGCCTTTATGAGATCCTTGATCTCTTTTGATTTCTGTTTCCAGGGTACGCTGATCAGCCAGTCGATATAAGTTCGCGAGACGGTGCCTTCGGCAGACATCGGCGGCATGGCCTCCAGCCGGTGCAGTTCCTGCATCGCCTTCTCTTTGGCCTCCTCGGTCATGCCCGCTTCTTCGATCTTCTTCTTCAACTCTTCGAGCTCTGCCTTTTCATCTTTGCGACCGAGCTCTTTGTGGATGGCTTTGATCTGTTCGTTGAGGTAGTACTCTTTCTGCGCCTTCTCCATCTGCCGCTTGACGCGGGTTTGGATCGTGCGATCAAGTTGTCGTTTCTCGATCTCGGTTTCGAGCAGCTCGATCAAACGTTGCAGACGTGCCTGAGTGGAGAAGATTTCGAGTAAGCCCTGTTTGTCTTCGACTGAGATTCTCAACTGCGATGCGAGCGCATCGGCGAGGTGCGAAGGTTCCTGATTACGCAGCGCGGTTTGTAGCGCATCGGTTTGCGTGTCAGGCGCGAGCCGCAAGTGCTGCTCGACGAGTTGTCCCACCTTTTGAATGAGCGCGTCGAGACGTGTGCCTTCTTCGTTGACGATGGGCGCGCGACGCACGAGTGCCATGAATGCCCCGTCAGTATTTTCGACTCGCACCGTGGTCGCGCGTTCACGACCTTCTACCACCACCTTGATCTGGCCGTTCTCCTGCTTTTGCGACTGGAGAATTCGGCCGAGCGTGCCAACGCCGTAAATCTGCTCGGGAGCGGGTTCGTCAACTGTGGCGTCGTGCTGAGTGGCTAGAAAGATAGTGCGGTCAGTCGCCAGGGCCTGCTCCAGTGCTCGAACAGAGCCGGAGCGACCGATTTTGAAAGCGACTTTGGTAAAAGGGAATATCACGACGTCGCGAATTGGCACCATCGGATACCAGGCTACGTCGGAGGGGGTTCTATCTGAATATTCTTCCATGATTAAAACAACTCTCTATGGGAAAGAGAGCTAATTGTAAAACATTTCCTGCGGGTGCGCTACATTTAGGATCTCGCCACGAAAAGGCATAAAAAGCACAAAATCTCAGCAGAAGTCATTTGTGCATTTTGTGCTTCTTTGTGGCTAAAACTCTGTTAGGCGGCGGCGCCGTCGATTCCGGTGAGACCTTCACCTGGAACTGCCCGGCGGCGTTCAACCATTTCGCTGGTTATGACAAATTCCTTGATGCGTTTCTGCGAAGGCAGGGTATACATTGCGTCAAGCAACAGCTCTTCGAGGATCATCATCAGGCCGCGCGCGCCTACCTTGCGCTCAACCGCTTGTCGGGCGACCGCCTTGAGCGCGTCCTCAGTAAACTTCAACTTCACGTTATCGAAGTCGAATTTCTTCTGGTATTGCTTGACCAGAGCGTTCTTCGGCTCGGTAAGAATCTTGATCAGTGCGCTTTCGTCGAGCTCGTGGAGCACGCCGCAGACGGGCAATCGTCCGACAAACTCCGGAATCAGTCCGAAGCGAATGAGATCCTCGGGCTGCACTTGCGCGAGCGCTTCAGCGTGACGATGGCTGCCTGTTTTCACTTCAGCATGGAAGCCGAGCGACTTGTTGCGCAGCCGTCGTTCGATCACTTTTTCGAGTCCAACGAAAGCGCCGCCACACAGGAACAGAATGTTTGTCGTGTCGACCGGGAAGAACTCCTGATGCGGATGCTTGCGACCGCCTTGTGGTGGAACGTTTGCGATCGTGCCTTCGAGGATCTTCAAGAGTGCTTGTTGCACGCCTTCACCCGAGACGTCGCGCGTGATCGACGGGTTCTCATCCTTGCGACAAATCTTGTCGACCTCGTCGATATAAATAATGCCTTGTTGTGCGCGTTCGACGTCGCCGTTGGCGGCCTGGAGTAGTTTGAGGATGATGTTCTCGACGTCTTCACCGACATAACCGGCTTCGGTCAGCGTCGTCGCATCGACGATCGTGAAAGGAACGCTCAACATGCGCGCGAGCGTTTGTGCCAGTAACGTCTTGCCGGTTCCAGTCGGACCGATCAGGAGAATGTTTGCTTTCTGGATCTCGACGTCGGAACGCCGGCGGCCGAGCTCGATTCGTTTGTAATGCTGGTAGACGGCGACGGCCAGTCGCTTCTTGGTTTCTTCCTGACCGATAACGTATTCGTCGAGGAAGCTCTTAATCTCGCCGGGTTTCGGAAGAGGCGGCCGCGCGGCTACTGACTCTGCCTGCTGATCGTCGGTGATGATCTCGTTGCAGATGTCGATGCATTCATTACAAATGTAAACAGTGGGTCCGGCAATGAGCTTCTTGACTTCGTTTTGCGACTTACCGCAGAACGAGCAGCGCAGAGTATCATCGGTACGTCTCACCATAATCTCGAGATGAAGCTCCTTTGAGAACCGCGCGGACTACTCTCGGTGCGCGATGACCTCGTCTATTAAACCATATTCTTTGGCTTGCATGGCAGACATAATTTTATCTCGTTCCACATCGCGTTCGACTGCCTCGTACGACTGCCCCGTGTGTTTGGCGATGATTTGGGAGGTGAGCTCTCGCATTCGCAGAATCTCTTCTGCCTGAATGCGAATATCTGTTGCCTGGCCTTGCGATCCGCCTGATGGTTGGTGAATGAGGATTCGCGAGTTGGGAAGAGCGAAGCGTTTGCCTTTTGCGCCGGCAGCTAGCAGCAGTGCACCCATCGACGCGCATTGGCCGACGCAGATCGTCGTCACGTCAGGGCGAATAAACTGCATCGTATCGTAGATCGCCATACCCGCCGTAATTGAACCGCCAGGTGAATTGATGTAGACGTTGATGTCTTTCTCCGGATCTTCAGCCTCCAGAAAAAGAAGTTGGGCTACGATTAGGTTGGCAATCTGATCGTCGATCGGGGTACCCAGAAAAATGATGTTGTCTTTCAGCAGTCGTGAGTAAATATCGAAGGCTCGCTCGCCTCGCGAAGTTTGCTCAACAACCATGGGGACTAGTGCCATAAAATCTAACCTGCTTCCTTTGGTTCGGCCCACTCAGCATCCGTGATGCGCGCGTTTTCGATCAAAAGATCAAGCGCTTTACGGTTGCGCAATCTGTGCGCGATGCTACGTTCGCCTCCATCCTTTGTCAAGGCAGCACGCACTTGCTCTTTCGGTTGTCGTGATGCACTTGCGATCGCAGCGATCTCTGCTTCAACTTCCTCGTCCGAGACGGTGATATTCTCCATCTCCACGATCTTTTCGAGCAACATCGTGGTGCGCACATCCTCCTCGGCCTGCACCTTCAGCTCTTCACGCGCGCCTTCCCAGTTGAGCTCCTGACTCCGCGGATCGATGCCGCGATTGATCATCTGGCGCGCGACGTTTTCCATCCGGTGGTTGGTCTGATGTTCGATGAGACTTTGCGGCACTTCGAACTTGTGTGCATCGAGCAGTTTGCGGATTACGTCTTCGCGCAGGTTTCGATCAGACTCCGCCTTCGCAGCCATCTCGAGATCTTCACGCACTTTTGCTTTGAGTGATTCGGCTGAATCGAAATCGCCGCCGAGACTCTGGGCCCACTCGTCGTCGACGTCGGGCAGTTCTTTGCGTCGCACCGCCGTTACTTCAGTTATATATTCGACTTTCCTGCCTGCGAGCGGGGCGGAACTGAAGTCTTCCGGATATTCGATGAGGAAACTTCGTGTGTCATCGGGCCTGACACCCGTGAGGTTCTCAGTAAACTCTTGCTGCACACCTGGACCACCGAGAACAACCTCTACGTCGTCTACTTTGATCTCTTCCACCTCTGGTTCGTCGACGTATTTACCGCGCGCATTGATCGTCACGGTGTCGCCCAATTCTGAAGGGCGATCTTCAACTGGCTGCATTGCTGCCGAAGCATTGCGCAGGTTTTCGATCATCTGGTTGACGTCTGTGTCGCCGACGGGACGCGTGCGCCGCTCAGCTTCGAGTCCTTTATAAGTTTCGAGTTTGACCTCGGGCAGGACTTCGACGCCGACTGTCAGTGTCAGCGGTTGTTCGCCGAAATGTTCGAGAGCTTCCGTATTGTCGAGATGAACGTCGGGTTCGCCGAGTGCTGGGAGTGAAAGCTCGACGATGGCGTTATTAACTGCCTCCGGGAGCAACTCGCGCAACACTTCGCTTCGGATCTCGCTTTTATAGCGTGTGCGGACGACAGAGGTCGGCGCGTGTCCCGGGCGAAAGCCGGGAACGTTTGCTGCCTTGCTGTATTGTTGGCTGATACGATCGTAAGCGCTGCGCACCTCGGCCGGCTCGATCTCGATTCTGATCTCCTTACGCGTTGGAGAGACGTCAATTAGTTCGGTCTTCATCGTCTTGTTTGGTTTACATCGTGGTGCGAAAGGGGGGACTCGAACCCCCACACCTTTCGGTACCAGATCCTAAGTCTGGCGCGTCTGCCAATTCCGCCACTTTCGCAGGCAAACCGATGAAGCATAGCACGCGATCAGGCGAACAGAGAATTGAGCCACAGATAAACGCGGATGACGCAGATCGAATTAATCCGTGTTATCCGCGGCCTACTTAACCCGAAAATCGGTCTTTGGTTTGCCAAGGAAGTCTTTGCCGGTTTGCCTGGTGATGAGGCCGAGTCGTTCGAGCTCGTAATAGGCGCGTTGGATTTCGCCCTTGTCTATGGAGAGTTTTTGCGCGAGGGCGGCGGGAGAAGGAAGAGAGTCGCCTGACTTGACTGTCTTGTTGCGGATCTGTGTTTCGATCTGTTCGCGGACCTGTAAGTAGACTGGGCTGTGGGAGCGGTCCTTGAGTTCGATGTTCATGGTTGTCAAAGCGTGCGCGTAATCTTCGATAACGATCGTGGCGAGTCAGGATTGAGCCCTTTTGCCTCCGCCAGCAGCGCCGCGAAGAGTTGTCCGGGCACGATGTAAGGTATCGGCGCGTGAAATTCATCAATCTCACGCGACATGACGATCGATCGCGTGCACATACCTGCCGCTTCGAGATCACTCGTGATCGCCAAAGTATCCGCACGCAATTCGCGCAGCCGATCAATCAAACTCTTAACACCCGGCAACATCACGCCCGGCGGCGCAAAGACAATCACCGGAAAGTGACGCTCGACCATCGCCAGTGGACCATGCAAAAAGTCTGCTGACGAGAACCGCTCCGCCACCACGTAACAGGTCTCCATCAGTTTCAAGGCCAACTCATACGCGTTCGCATAGGCCAGCCCGCGTCCGACCACGACGCAGTTCTCCATAAAGACGTAGCGTTGGACCAACTCCACGATCGCGGGTTTCTGCTCGAGCGCGCCCGCGACAAACTGCGGAATCGCTTCGTAGGAGAACGGCGCTCCATTCCTAGCCAACTCGGCGGCGAGCATATAAAAGAGGAGCATCTGACCGGTGAACGTTCTCGTCGCGGCAACGGATCGTTCTCGTCCGCCGTGCGTCAGCAATGTTTCATGCACGACGTTGGTCATTGTCGATCCGGGCTCGTTTGTAATGCCAATTGTGTAAGCACCGGAGTGACGTGCGCTTTCGAGAACGCGATTGATGTCCTCACCTTCGCCCGACTGCGACACGCCAACAACCAAGGCGTGGTCCAACCTGAGCTGCGCGTTGTAAACCGTATAAACGGAGGGCGCGGAAAGTGAAACAGGAATGCCGGTGGTGATTTCGAGCAGGTAACGACCAAACAGCGCGGCGTTGTCAGAACTACCACGCGCGACGAGTACGATGAGATCGATATCGCGCGTCTTCAGCACGTTTCCGAGCTTCGCGATCTTGGCGCGCTCTTCCGCAATCGTGCGCTCGAGCGCGGCAGGTTGCTCGGCGATCTCTTGAAGCATCAGGGACATGCTAGAGGCAACACTCTAACACATCCACTTGGAGATCCAGACAACATTCGAATAGACTCACGCCACAAAAGGCACAAAGAATACAAAGAGTATGTCCCCCAAACTTTTCGAATCAAACGCCGGCGGTCGTCTGGTTTCGCTGGACGTCTTTCGCGGCATCACAATCGCGGGCATGGTGCTCGTAAACAACCCGGGCACATGGTCCAGCATTTATTGGCCGTTGGAACATGCCGAATGGAACGGCTGGACGCCCACCGATCTCGTCTTTCCATTTTTCCTTTTCATCGTCGGCGTGTCGATCACGCTCGCTTTCGGGCGTCGCGTCGAAGAAGGCGGCGCCAAACGCGATCTGTATCTCAAAGTAATCAAGCGCACCCTCATCATCTTTGGGCTCGGCTTATTTCTCAACGGCTTCCCCTATTTTCAACTCTCGACGATTCGCATCCCCGGAGTGTTGCAGCGCATCGCGGTCTGTTACCTGATCGCCTCGCTGATCTTTTTGACGACGAAGGTCAGAACGCAACTCGCGATCGCGTTGGCGCTACTCGTTGTTTACTGGTTGTTAATGACTCGCGTGGCTGCGCCAGGATTTGCAGCGGGAGATCTCAGCAAGGAGGGAAGTCTGGCGTCGTTTATCGATCGCATGGTTTTCGGCGCGCACGTCTGGCGGCAAGCTAAGGTTTACGATCCCGAAGGTTTGCTGAGCACGATTCCGGCGGTGTCGACGACACTGTTCGGAGCTTTGACTGGTCACTGGTTGCGCAGCGAGCGAACGCGAATCGAAAAGGTCGTGGGGCTGTTTGTGATCGGCACGATCTGCGTGGTGCTCGGTTGGGCCTGGAATCCGTTCTTTCCGATCAACAAAGCTTTGTGGACCAGTTCGTACGTGCTTTTCACTGGCGGGCTTGCGTTGCAACTGCTCGCCCTTTGTTATTGGGTAATCGACATCAAAGGATATCGTCGCTGGGCCTGGCCATTCGAGGTGTTTGGCGTCAACGCCCTGGCGCTGTTTGTTGGAACGGGGTTGATGGTCAAGATCATGGGCCTGATCAGGTTGCAAAATGGCGACGGCACGCAGATCTCGTCGCAAGGATGGATCTTTCGCAGATTGTTTTTGTCGTGGGCGGCGCCGATCAACGCGTCGCTGGCCTACGCGATCACGTTTATCCTGTTCTGGCTTTTGTTGATGTGGCTGCTGTACCGGAAACGGATCTATATAAAGGTGTGAGAGGAGGACGAACATGCCAACGTATATTGCGCTATTGAAGTGGACGAGAGAAGGAATTGGAAGTGTGAAAGACAGTCCTTCGCGTCTTGACTCCGGTCGCGAAGAGTTCGCAAAAATCGGTGTCAAGATCAAGGATACTTACCTGACGATGGGCCGTTACGATCTTGTTTGCCTGATCGAAGCTCCTGACGATGAGACATTCGCGACAGCAATGTTGAGTCTGGGCCGGTTGGGGAACGTGCAGACGGAGACGCTGAAGGCTTTCAGCGAAGATCAGTATCGAAAGATATGCGCTGCGGTTAAGTAGGGCCACGAAGAGCCACAAAAAGAAGCACAAAGAGTCACAATGATTCAGCGTGCGTATCCTGGTCCACGAAGGACGCGGCCGGTGAGCGCTGTTGTTCGTTGTCCTTTATCAACAGCGATCTGTCCGTTGATCAAAACGTATTCGATGCCGGTGGGATACTGATTTGGCGACTCGAAGGTGGCACGATCAATCACCGTGCGAGGATCGAATACGGTGAGGTCCGCAAACATTCCCTCACGAATCAAACCGCGATCGCGCAAACCCACCCGGGCCGCGGGCGCGCCGGTCATTTTGTGGATCGCAGCTTCGAGCGATAACAGTTTTTCGTCGCGTACATAGAGACCGAGAATGCGCGGATAACTGCCCCAGCCACGCGGGTGTGACTTCGAACCCGCCAGTGGTCCATCCGTCGCCCTCGCGCCGCTGTCAGTACAGAAACTGACGAACGGCGCCTGCATGGCCGCACGCATGTCAGCTTCACTCATCATGAAATAGATGGCGCTGGTTTGGCCGTTGTCCGCCAGCAGCAGATCGAATATCGCATCGAGCGGATCCTTCTTCTGTTGCGCCGCGATCTCTGAAACTCGTTTGCCCTGCAACGGCTCCAACTCACGATTGACAACTGCGCTGATCAGAACTCCACCTGGTCCACCACTGCCAAGATAGATGTTCTCCCAATCCAGGTGATCCGTGGAGATCTCTTTTTTCAAGCGTTCACGCGTCGACGGATCGCGCAGACGGCTCAACATCTTTTCAGTTCCACCTTCGAGCGCCCACGGCGGAAGACACGCACTCAGCGACGTGCTGCCCGCGATATAAGGGTATATGTCGGCGGTAATATCAAGACCCTGATCGCGCGCCTGCTTGATGCGCGCGAGCACATGCGGCATGCGGCCCCAGTTCTTTTTGTAGGCTGTCTTGAGGTGCCAGATCTCGGCAGGTATCTGCGCCTTGCGCGCGATCTCGAAGACTTCGTCAAGCGACGCGTCGATCGCGTTCGCTTCGCTGCGTTGATGAGTCGCATAGATCCCGCCGTATTGTCGCGCGACCTTCGCGAGCTCGACGAGTTCATCGGTCTTCGCAAAACGCGCCGGCACGTACTGGAGAGAAGTGGAGACGCCGAGCGCTCCATCGCGCATCGCATCGGCTACGAGTTTCTTCATGGCCTCGAGTTCCGCTGGCGTGGGTGGGCGATCGTCGTAACCAATCACGTATTCACGCACCTGAGTTGCGCCGACAAACGTGCCGAGATTCACGCCGGCGCCTTGTTTCTCGAGTCGTTTGAAATACTCGTCGAGAGTGCGCCAGTCGATAGTGAGATTGAACCGGCGCAGGAAATCCGCCCGCTCTTTGATCTGACGCTCGTTGATCGGCGCAATGGACTCGCCTTCGCCGGTGATTTCGGTTGTGACACCCATCATCACTTTGCTCATCGCGCGCGGATCGATCAGCAGGTAAGTTTCAGACTGGCCCAACATGTCGATGAATCCAGGTGCGACGACGAGACCTTGCGCGTCAATGGTCCTTGCCGCAGTGGCCTGCGCAACGTTGCCAATACTGGCGATACGATCGCCTTTGATGGCGACGTCGGCGACATAGGCTGCGCGACCGGAGCCATCGACGATGCGGCCGTTTCTGATCAGAAGATCGTATTGCGGTGTCTGCGGCGATGGCATGAAGAAGATGCTAAGAATTAGAAGGCAAAGAAGGTGTCTCATCGTTGGGTTACCGAATTCTTCTACGGATTCAGCACGGGCTGGTTCGGTGCGCGCAGTTGTTCGTTGATGGCTGCGATGTCCTTGGTCTTCAGTTCATTCCACGCGCTTAACAACCTCGTCAACGCTTTCTGCAATTCGCTTGCAGCGGTAGTCATCGGCACAGATGGAGCGAGATCCGCGTTTTGCAGATGTTCCATCAGTGATGAAAAAGCGCCATTCAGACGCGTGAGATTAGGCTCGCGCATGTCGATCGTTCCGCCGGGAAGTCCAGGCGAACCGCCGTCGCCGCGTCCTTCGCCACCAATCGCCACCGCTTTTTTGTCGAGTGCATTCAACGCTTCAGCCAGTGGGCCGCGGTCCACACGCTCAATTGCCGTCTTGATCTGAGCGCGTAGTTTTTTGATCCGATCGACTGTCTCATACGTTTGTTGCATCCCGCGATAAGCTTCCAACGAAAGATCGAACTGTTGCGTCAGCGCCGGGATTCCCGTGTTCACTCGTGGATCCATCTTTAACGTCAATGGCTGCGTTAACGACTTGCCATTTGCTGTTAGTTTGACGGTGTAGGTGCCCGGCAACACTGATGGACCAAGCGGATAGAGCGGCGTGTCGCGATAGATCGCCGAGATCGGAAAGCCATGACCGAAAGCTGCCGGAGGCGCGTATTTCAGATCCCAAACGAACCGCTGCATGCCGGCTTTCGCAACGAGAATTTGCGGCGGGCGAAACCAGTAAGGAGTGACTGGATAATCGCTGGCATTGATCGGCTCGGGCTTGTCGTCGCTCGAATAACGCCGGACAAGTTGATTTCGGCTGTCGAAGATCTCGAGCGTCACCGGCGTCTTCGGATCTTCGCGGAAGTAATAGTTGATGATCGCGCCGTCAGGTGGATTTTGTCCGGCGGGTTCCTCCGGTGGCAGCGGCGTATCGGTGTTCACGTTACGCTTAACACGAATTGCGACTTGCGGAGCAAACAAATGAACAGCGGACTCGCTTGCAGAAGCATCGAGCTGTCGCAACGGCGTGATGTCGTCGAGTATCCAGAACGAACGTCCGTGCGTACCCACGACAACATCGTCGTTGTGAATCACCAGGTCGCGAATCGACGTCGCAGGCATGTTCAGCCGCAGCGGCTGCCAACTGTTTCCGTCGTTGAAAGAAACAAACACGGCGATCTCGGTTCCGGCGAACAACAACCCACGTCGCTTTGAATCTTCCTTCACCGTGTTGACTGGACCACTCGGCAGTCCGCTGACGATCTCCTGCCACGTCGTGCCACTGTCGGTCGTGCGATAAACGTGCGGTCGTTGATCGTCGAGCCGGATCCGGTTGACTGCCACGTACGCAGTGTGGGCATCAAAATGACTCGCGTCGATCTGCGAGATCTTGCTCCACGAGTTGATTGCCGGAGGAGTGACGTTCTTCCACGTCTTACCGCCGTCTTTAGTAACGTGAATCAGGCCATCGTCCGTCCCTGCCCAGATCACGTTCACATTCAATGGCGACGGCGCCACCGCGTAAATCACACCGCGTCGCGGTTGCGTCGCTATCTCCGGCCGACGAAACACGCCGATGCTCTCCGGCACTTCCGGCTTCTCGCGCGATAGATCGGGACTGATGATTTCCCAACTCACGCCGCCGTTGGTTGTCTTGAACAACACGTTACCGGCGAGATAAAGAATGTGTGGATCGACAGGCGAGAAGAGAATCGGCGCAGTGCGTAGAAACCGATACTTGCCACTGCGCAGGATCTCAGGCGCAACGTTCTGCACCTGTCCCGTCGTCGTGTCGAAGCGCGTTGCCTTTCCGCCGTAGATCAAATTCGGATGAAGCGGATCGGGCGCGACGTAGCCGTACTCTTCAACACCAACGGTGCGCCAATCGCGAAAAGTGATCGCGCCATTGTCGCCGCGACTCTTCACGCCCGCTGAACCGCTCTCCTGCTGTCCGCCGTAAACCCAATAAGGAAACTGATTGTCAGTGATGACGTGATAGAACTGCGCTGTCGGTTGGTTGTACCACGAGCTCCACGTCTCGCCTCCGTTGACACTGACGACCGCGCCTTGATCGGTTGCGAGCAGCATGATCTGGGGGTTCTCTGGATTGATCCAGAGCGTGTGGTAATCGTCGCCGCCGGGCGCGCCTTTGAACGCAGTGAACGTTTTACCGCCGTCTGTCGAACGGTAAGCCGCGATTGCGGCAGAGTAGACGATCTCCTTGTTGCGTGGATCGACGTCGATTTCAGCGAAATCACTACCACGCGCCCAAGGGCGTCTGTCAGTGCCGGCGCGTCGCCAGCTTTCTCCGCCGTCGTCAGATCGATAAATGCCGCCGAGCTGCGGCGCATCGACTGTCGCATAGAGAGTTTGTGGATCACTCGGAGCGACTGCGATTCCAATGCGCCCGAGACCTTGTTCGAATGTCGGCAGGCCTTTCGTCAGCTGACGCCATGTGTTGCCGCCGTCCGTGGTTTTGTAGAGACCACTGCCGGGTCCTTGCCATGCGCCGTTTTCCCACGGGCCCTGCCGCGCCGACCACAAGTCGGCGTAGATGATCTTCGAGTTTGACGGATCGAAGGCGAGCGCGATCGCACCGGTGTTCTCGTCTTTGTAAAGTATCTTCTGCCAGGTCTCGCCGCCGTCAGTTGAACGAAACACGCCGCGCTCTTCGTTCGGGCCGTAAGGATGGCCCAACGCCGCGACGTACACCAGATTTGGATCGCGCGGATCGACAAGTATCGCGCCGATCTGTTGCGCCTCGCGCAGGCCGAGATGTCGCCACGTCTTTCCGCCGTCAGTGGATTTGTAAATCCCGTCGCCGGTGGAGAGATCGGGACGCTGAAGTCCTTCGCCACTGCCGACGTAGATCGTTTCCGGTTGAGAAGGTGCAACGGCAAGCGCGCCGATCGAGCCGGTTGGTTGATCGTCGAAGATGGGTTTCCACGTCTGACCATAGTCAGTTGTCTTCCAAACGCCGCCGTTATTGACTCCTATATAAAAGACGTTTGGTTGACCTGGAACGCCGGTGGCGCCGACGGTCCTTCCCGCGCGGAACGGACCAATCATGCGCCATTTCATTCCTTTAAACTGATCGCTGCTGATTTGTTGAGCCTGGATCTGCGAGCAGAGCAACAGGCAGAAGAGCACGCAAAGGTGACGTAGTTTCATACCGACACGATTTACAGGATTGTCAGGATAATGCACAAGCAAAATCTTGTTAATCCTGCAAATCCTGTCTCCGCTTTCTGAGTATCAGTGCGGAGATCAGTGTCATCGGCAGTCCAACCGGAAGTGGTTCGAGAAAAGTGACCGCAAGGTTGAAGAAGATATTGTTGTAGAGAGCCTTGAACTTCTTCATCCTCTCAATCTCCTGCGTAATCTCCTCGGGCGACTTTCCCGAAGCGCGCACTTGCTCGACCATGTGAGCCGAGTACTTCTCGATAAAGTCGGGGAGAAACGTGTGATAAATAATCTCCCAGGTGATGACGTAACAAACTGAAGCTATCACCATTATTAAAAGACCCACGCCCAGCGCCCGACCAAAGCTGATCTGTCCCTGGCCAACGTTCTCGCGGTACGACCTGATGCCAAAGAACACCAGGAGAAAGGCCAGCACCATCGTGGTGTAGCCGATGATCATCCCGCGGTCCGGGCCGATCTTATCTATGAATGGCATCGTAGCCATCATCATCACTGAAAGGATCGCGCCCGAGATCAAGCCAAACGTCAAGACAATCTTTTTCATGTCAAGCCTCCTCAAGACTTAAAATCTGGTGGCGCAAACTACCTTAGCGGGCGCAGGTTGTCGTCATACTTTCGGATGATTTCAGCCACAAAGAGGCACAAAACAGCACAAGAAAAGGTAGTAGTACTTTTGTGTGCTTCTTTGTGGCTACCGTGTGCTTCTTTGTGGTCACGGAATGAGTCCCATCTCTTTCCCGATCTGGACGGCTTGTGTTCGCCGTTTCGCGCTGAGCTTGTCGAACAGACGGCTGGAGTGGGTCTTGACTGTGTTTTCGCTGACGAAGAGTTTGTCGGCAATCTCGCGATTGCTCATTCCCTGCGCGATCAGCTCGAGGATCTCGAGCTCTCGCTTCGTGATGCCTAAGTCTTTCACGCGTTCTTCATTCAACGCGAACGACTGTGAGGCAGGCACCTCCACTTCCTTGACGACCAGCACCTCTTTCTTTCTGGTCAGCTTAAGACCGAGCCAGATGCCGAGTCCGGCGAAGAGCAGGGCAATCAATCCGCCATAGATCTCGATCGAGTGCTCGACCACGAGGAAGCGAAATTCAATCAGCTTCAAGACGATGATTAGAAGACCGCCGCAGAGCCCGTAGATGAGTGTGTGGATGAGCGTCTTCTTCACAATACCCAGAGAGGTTTCAGGATTGATTCTGACGCCGTCTTAGAAACTTTTGAATACTCAGCAAGATTTGTCGAAATCCGGGCAGCCAGTCTCTATCTGAGATTTCTACCGCGTGCTGGTTAAGACACGCTTTGATCTGTTGATCCTCAAGAGTCGTAGCGGAAGGATTGTAAAGAACAGGAATCACACGAAGATCGTCCGCCGCTCTTTGCAGTCGATCCAATATGTTTCCCAATTCTCCCTGACAATACGGAGAGCGAGGGTAATTGTCCGAGATCAGCGGAATGAAAACTTTGGCTTGAGCCAGACCATCACTTACTTTATCTCTCCACGGATCCCCAGCCTCCAAAAACTCCACCGTATACCAAACTCCAATCTCTCGAAGTTCGAGCCAGTTGCAGAGCTTGTTTGCCATCGCCGCATTCTGGCTTGAATAACTCAGAAATACAGGCCTTTCATCGGATCTTCCTCTTCGATATCGCTTGTCTCTTCCGATTCTCGCCCAATGTCTCATCCGCTGTAGCAGGTCAACCGAGGTGAAAGGCTTTTGCAGGACCGCCACAAGGTCTTTAATGCCGGCAGATCTCAACGAGCTTCCCGCGTCCGGGTCTTTAGAAATAGCCAGAATGGCAGATGGAACTTTTTTTTCCAGCAGCGCGTCGATCAATTTGAACCGGTGAGTTCCAGCAACGATTAGTTCCGGATTGAGCACAACGAGATCGGGTTCCTGCCGGTCTTCCAAAAGAGAGCTGACGTCGTTTAAAAGTTGATTGCAGTTCTCATAACCCTTTAGGTCGAAATCAAGAGAGAAACCAGCGGTAGTTACGATTTTTTTCATGTCCTCCGGTTCATCGTCGATTGCGAAGACCAAATATCTTTCGTTAGCGGCCTTCCCGGATGGAGTCGCTTCTATCGAGGAGCCAACTGTAGAGGAGGGTGTGTCCACTGTTTCTTTGAACCGTTCCGCAACTGATTTAGCAAACGCTCCATCGATGATTAAGAAGTTCTGATTGAGGATTTGTTTTGGCATAGGGTTACCGGTTTGAGAATTAGTTGGTGGCTCTTCGCCGGCTTCAAATGCGTTTGAAACTTCGTCTGGAATTGAATCCAATTCAGGCAACTGAAAAGAGGCCGTGGAATCGACAATGTAATTGGCCAGGCTGTTTACAAATGCGGCATACTCCCTGTGTTTTCCTCGTGACCGAAGCAATATGCCTACAGGTTCATCTCTATCAACTCCATTCTGACCGAAGATTGGCGTTCGGCTGATCACGCGAGGCACCGGGCCAGAGTAAGGATACCAGGCTATTGGAATGATCACGTTTGTGTCGATGGAGTCTGACTTTGCCTTTCGCATTTCAAAGACTTGCCATTCTCGTGCGGTCGTCTTGTCTTTGAAATAGGCCGGCGACAACAGAGCTATCATTAGGCGACTTGTGCGTAAGCCCTCTTCACGATCATTGGCGTTCAGCTCGTTACCACAACCGACAACTTCAGTGAGAGGGAGTCGTGCGCGGACGCGAATAGAATCAGAAAGCTCCTTGAAAAACTGCTGCACGTCTGACTTCTCTTCGGCTTGTGCGTAACTGAGATAGAAGTAAAGCCGCTTTTGAGGATCGATTTGGTTTTCGAGCTCAAACTCACGCATATCAAAATCTCACAGAGGCAAGGATCTGACGCCAGGAGCGGTATTTGAGAGCGACACAGTAGAACCGCCCGCTTCGCTTGTCAAACAGCGAAAACGACTCCTAAAAAATTAGTTGACACGGCTATCTCCCGCGCCTATACTCCTAAAAAACTAGGAGACACTATGGCGCGACCGAAGACCGAGAACCTGACCCCGCTCGAGCTGGAGATCATGCACGTGCTGTGGGAAACCGGACCCGCTAACGTGCAGACCGTGCAGCAAAAACTGAAACGCGATCTTGCTTATACCACCGTCCAGACGATGCTCAACATACTCGAGCGCAAAGGCAAAGCGAAACGCACGTTAAAGAATCGCGCCTATTTCTACAAGCCGGCCGTCAGTCGCAAACAGGTTATCGGCAAACACGTCAAAGACGTGGTTGACCGTCTGTTTGGTGGCTCTGCGGAAAGCCTCGTCATGAGTCTCGTGGAAACAAAGCATCTCACGCCGGAAAAACTCGCACGACTGCAAAAGCTGGTGGAGCAGGGCAAGGAGGACAGCGATGAGAACAAGTAGCCAACTGCTGTTGACCTTTTTACTAAACGCCGTCTGGCAGGTTGCTCTCATCGCGGCGCTTGCAGCGTTTGGTTCGTGGTTGCTGCGGAAGTCAGTTGCGCGTTATCAACATTGGCTCTGGGTTGGAGCGCTGTGCCTGGCGTTTTTCGTTAGTTTAACAACCTCGTCGCGCGCGCTCTTCGAGAGTCTTGCTGAACCGGCGGCGACTGTTAACCCGACTCTTATTCGACAAACGAACGTACCTTTCGCGAATCAACCGGCGCGAAACCTGCCGGCATTAAACCCAACCGAGCCGCAGTCCGTGACCTTCCAATTAAACCAAACTCGGGGACTGACGCTGCTCGCACTCTATTGCGCCTTTCTGCTCTATCGCATCTTTAAATTGGCACAAGCGTGGCACATGACGCGAAGCATCCGCCGTCTGGCTGTCGAGTTAGAACCTGACGACAGGATCGCGGAGATCATTCAGACGTGCGAGCGCAATCTCAACTTTCGCTCGAATTCCGTAAAAATACTTCGTTCCGACACACTGCCGGTTCCAGTCACGATCGGACTTCGCCAACCAGTTATCATTCTGCCGGAAGCACTCTTGCGCGAAGGCAATCTCGATCTACTCACCTCAGCGATCGGACACGAATTCATTCATGTAGCGCGTCGCGATTATCTGCTCAATCTCGTCTACGAGCTACTCTTTGTGGCCATTTCGTTTCATCCCGCTGCGGCTTTATTAAGACGTCGAGTCAAACAGACTCGCGAACTCTGTTGCGACGAGCTGGTTGCCGAGCGAATCCTGAACGCTGAAGTTTATGCTCGCTCGCTTGTCCGGCTCGCCATCTCCGCACCACCTCTGCGTCGGCTCTCTGTTACAACAACCGTAGGCATCGCTGATGCTGACATCCTGGAGGCCCGTATCATGTCGTTGTTAAAGAAACCCGAACTGAATACACGTTGGAAGAAACTGTTGCTGGTTGCTGTTTTGCTGCTACTCCTCGTGCCGTGCGTCGCTGCGGTGGCGTTTGCAATGCCTTTCGATCTCGAGACAAACGCGCAGGATCCTGCCGCGCAGGAGAAACAGGAGAGCAAGGAGCGTAAAGAAAAAGAGAAGGTTGAGATGAAGATGCGCGAAGGCCGCGAGCTCGAAGAAACGAAAGAGCGCATGGCCAGCGATCCGCAGTTTCGCGAAGAGCTTGAACGCAAGCGCGAGCTCGAAATGGAGATGCGCTCAGTCAGACAGGCTGCACTCGTACGCTTGGCGCGAATCAACATGGACCAGGCGATTCAGATCGCGACCAGCCAGCAACCCGGAAAAGTTTTGGAATGCACTCTCAATGCATCACACTGGGAAGAGCCTGGAAAGCTGGCTAAGGATGGATTCGTGTTCTACCGCGTCATTATCGCTGATGAAAACAACGCCGGCGCTGCGACTCATATTTGGGTGAACGCAGTCGATGGCTCGATTATCAAGTCTGAGAAGGAGCTGCCGCGAAAACGCAGCCCCGAAGTGCAATAAAGCAGTATCCACAGATTACACAGATTTCAATCTGTGTAATCTGTGGATTACGCCGCTTTGACTTCACGCGCTGGGGCTTCTCCTAAATCCTCCATCAACTTCTGAAATCCCGCCAGATCCAGCGATTGAGGCCCGTCCGAAAGCGCTCGCTCTGGACACGGATGCACCTCGATCAACAGTCCATCGGCGCCCGCGGCAATCGCTGCTTTTGACATCGGACTGATCAAACTCCGCATGCCGGTGCCGTGTGACGGATCTGCCAAAACCGGCAAGTGCGACAGCTCTTTCACGAGCGCGACCGCCGCGAGATCCAGCGTATTGCGTGTTGCAGTCTCAAACGTCTTGATGCCACGCTCGCACAAAACAACATCTGCATTACCACCAGCCAGCAAGTATTCTGCTGCCAGCAACCACTCCTTCACTGTCGCCGATGGTCCACGTTTCAACAGCACCGGTTTCGAAACGCGCGCGAGTTTTCGCAGGAGCGAGAAGTTTTGCATGTTCCGCGCACCGACCTGCATCATGTCGGCATACTCTTCGACGATCTCGACGTCTCCTTCGCTCATCACTTCCGTCACGATCGGCAGGCCAGTCTCTCTGCTCGCGTGTTGCAAAAAGCGCAGCGCTTCGACGCCGAGTCCCTGAAAGTCGTACGGCGACGTGCGTGGTTTGTAAGCGCCGCCGCGCAGCATCGTGGCGCCTGAGGCTTTCACGGCATGCGCTGTCTCCATCAGTTGCTCTTCCGATTCAACTGAACACGGACCTGCGATCACAACGACTTCACCGTTGCCGATCTTTTTGCCATGCACGTCGACCACCGTACGCTTTTGTCGCAATTGGCGACTCACCAGCTTAAACGGATGAGAGATCTGGATGACATCGGCAACTCCCGGCGCGGCGCGGAGTGCTTCGATTTCTGAACGGCGCCCACTGCTGCCGACAGCACCGATGATGGTGCGTTCCTCGCCATGGACCACGTGAGCTTGAAAACCACATTCCTGAATTCTTTCGACGATGTGGTTGATCTGGTCGGGGGTTGCGTTGTTTGACATGTTGACGATCATGATGTGTGTTCCTTTTTAAGCAAAACAAAACGAGTGTAGTTATCGGGTCGATCCTGAATGTTCTTGCGAATGATCGTTCCGCCGTATAGAGCGGCGGCATGTTGACCGGCGATCGCGGCCAGTTTCGGATCGCCAAGACGAACAACTTCGGCGACGCTGCCGGCAGTATCGTCTGCGATCACGGGTTTGAGTCGGGGATTTGTTTCGAGGAAGTGTCTGCACTGAGCGAGGGCGACGGGATGGGATTGCACGGTTTCGATCGTGTCGAACGTCGCGCCCGCGCAGCCGATCAAATGCTGTTCGATCTTGACCTCAACTTCGTCGACGACTGTTAGCGAGCTCGAGCGCAGCAGATCGACTGACGGCTGCACCGTACCGGCAATACTGTTTTCAACCGGCGCGAGCAGATAATCCGCGACCGCGGAGTCGAGACTGTTGAATAGTTCCGCAAACGTTCGTCGCGGCACCAATTCAATCTCGGTACCGAGCAGTTTCAGGGCCGCTTCTTCGCTGAAGGCGCCGCGCTCTCCCTGAAAAGCCACTCTCGGTTTGTGCGCGGAAGTCGTCATGAATTTACTCCTAAGCTCGACGACTCGACGCGCCGCGATTCGCGAATGATGCGGCGAAAGACTTTGCCCACGGCGCGTTCGTCCAGCGGGCCACAGTTGATTTCCTGGAGACGTTGCAGGACGTTGCGTTCGCGTTCGGGGTCACAGAATGGGAGGTCAGCGGCCTGTTTCAGCGCGCCCACTTTAAGGGCGAGCCGCGCGCGCATGTTCAGTAATCGAAGCAGCTCGGCGTCAATGTCGTCTATCTCTTTTCGCCAGTGGTCGATAGTCATAATTCAAAGCTCCGGGCGTACAAAACAAAAAAAACCAGCCGCGACTTTCAGGATCGCGGCTGGCTCGTTGAAGGTTTTGTGCTTTTCTTTAGGTCAGCACGTCGTTTTCAAACTTCGCCAATCCGCTCTCCTCAAAAAAGAAGAAGCGGTAGGTAAAGGCGAAATAGAAAAATGTACGAGTGCTACTCATAGCTCGGGCCACTATAAGGAAGGGTAGACAGGATTGTCAAGATTTTTCAGGATTGATATACCATCCACAGATTACGCAGATTGATTAGCAATAATCTGTGTAATCTGTGGATGGTATGAAACTTACCTTCTCGTTAACGCTTGGTTTGCTGTTTTTCATTCGTCTAAATCAACTCGGCTTCGAGCCTATCGATCACAAATCGGCGATGGTCTTCGGCCACGAGTCCTTACCGGCCACCTTCCGCGTTGTAAGCGCGTCCACGGGCGCCACCGTCCTCACCGGCACAGTCAAGCCAGTCACAGGCTCGTGGGGCGAGTTCGAGCATCACGCCGAACTGGACTTCAGCACCCTCAAATCCGAAGGCACTTACATCATCGAAATAGGCTCCGAGCGTTCGCCACAGTTCAAGATTAGCCGCACGATCAACACCGCAGTGCCCGATCAACTACTCGACTTCATGCGACAACAACGCTGCGGCTATAACCCATACGTGGATGCCGCATGTCATACGTTCGACGGCCGCACCGCGTTTGGACCAGAACCTCCCGGCACCTACATCAACGCAACCGGTGGCTGGCACGATGCCGGCGATCAATTGAAGTATCTACTGACTGCCAGCAACGCCACGGCACAGATGCTACTCGCTTATCAACTCTCTGCGAACAAACACATGTTCGCCGACAACTTCAACAACCTCGGACAGCCCGGCGCGAATGGTGTGGCGGATGTACTCGACGAAGCTTTGTGGGGACTCGCCTGGCTGCTGCGATTGCACCCTGCGCCCGATCAGCTTTATCACCAGGTCGCTGACGATCGCGATCACAAAGGCTTCCGCTTGCCGCAGAACGAGACTGTCGATTACGGCTGGGGGCCAGGCAGTTATCGTGTTGTTTATTTCGCCGACGGTCGTCCACAGGGTCTGCGCGAATACAAAAGTGAATCAAACGGAGTGGCTAATCTAGCAGGCCGTTACGCCGCGGCAATGGCTCTGGGCTATCAAATCTGGAAAGACGATCCGCGCTTGCGTTCGTTCGCGCAAACACTTCTTCAAGCTGGTAAAGAAGTTTATGAGTTGGGACATGCGAAGGAAGGCGTGCAGCAAGGAAACTCTTACGGCGCGCCTTATCGTTACGCCGAAACGACCTGGGCCGACGATATGGAATGGGGCGCTGCCGAACTTTTTCGCGCAACGCGCGATGCTCGCTATCTTCGCGACGCAAAGCGATACGCATTGCTCGCCGGCACTGAATCGTGGATGGGAAAAGAAGAGGCCGGTCATTATCAATACTATCCATTCATGAACGCGGGCCACTTTCGTCTTTACGATCTGGTCGACGCGCGCACGAAGAGACAACTCGCGGCGTTTTATCGCGAACAGATCGAGCAATGCATCAAGAGCAGTGAAGGTAATCCGTATCGCATCGGCGTGCCGTTTATCTGGTGCTCAAACAACTTGATTGTGGCGCTCGCGACGCAGTGCATTTTGTACGAGCGCATGACCGGCGACACGCGTTATCGAGAGTTCGCTGCGAGACAAGTTGATTGGCTGGTCGGGAAAAATCCTTGGGGCCTGTCGATGTTCACCGGCATTCCTGCGGATGGAGTTTACCCGAAAGACGTTCATCTGTTTCCGAACGCGTTGTTGAAGAAGATGGTGCGCGGCGGGTTGGTTGATGGGCCAGTTTATCGAAAGGTATTTCAAAGTCTGCGAGGCGTGTTCATCAAAGAGCCGGATCCGTTCACGCCGTTTCAGGACGATCGCGCCGTTTACCACGACGACATCAACGACTACTCAACCAACGAACCAACAATGGACGGCACCGCCTCCGCGATCCTGTTATGGAGCGTGAAATAAATCCGCGTTCATCCGCGTTCATCCGTGGCCAATAACAATTTGCCGGTCGTCTTCCTGCCCTCGAGATCGCGATGCGCCTGCGCGGCCTCTTCCAACGAATAAACTTTATGAATCCGCAGTTTGAGCTCGCCTCGAACGATCATCTGGATTACGTCGTTGGCACGCCACTCGAGCTCTTCGCGCGTGGCAGTGTAGTGGAACAACGTCGGCCGCGTGATGTAGAGCGATCCTTTTTGCGAGAGCTTGATTAGATCAAATGGCGGCACCGCGCCACTCGCGCCACCAAACAGAACTAGATAACCACGCGGACGAAGCACGTTGAGATCCTTGTCAAATGTCGCTTTCCCGACACCGTCGTAAACAACATCAACGCCTTTACCGTCAGTCAGTCGCTTCGTTTCAGTTTCAAAGTCCGCTTCCGTGTAGACGATGCACTCGTCAGCGCCTGCTTCACGCGCGAGTTGCGCTTTTTCGTGCGATCCCACTGTGCCGATCACACGCGCACCGATCTTCTTTGCGATTTGGACCAACAGCAACCCGACGCCGCCGGCCGCAGCATGTATCAGCGCCGTCTCGCCACTCTTCAATGGATAAGTGCTGTAAAGGAGATAGTGCGCGGTCATGCCTTGCAACATCGCCGCAGCGGCTTGTTCGAAATCCAGTTCATCCGGAATCTTTACTAAACGACTTGCCGGCACCGCCGCGTATTCCGCGTAACTTCCTAACGCGCCCATGTAAGCCACACGATCGCCGCGCTTGAGGTTTGTTACATCGCTACCGACCTCACTAACTACTCCGGCCCCCTCCTGTCCATTTATAAAAGGAAGCTGCGCAGGATAACGCCCCTCACGAAAGTAGACGTCGATAAAGTTCACACCTGCAAACCTGATCTGCACTAGCGCTTCGTTTGGCTTTGGCGACGGAATGGGCAGTTCGACCGGAGTGAGCACTTCAGGCCCACCCACCTGAGAAACTTGAATTGCTCGCATGCGTAGATATTGCCACAGATGGTGACTGATCACGTATCCAGCGGGAACACTCTTTTTACACGGAGAGCTAATGCTCATATAATCCATAGACTCACTGAAATCGCTGAAACATGCAGGCTTGCCAGGAGAGAGTCACGATGAAATTACCAAAGTTGACCGCCGTCATCGAAAAGGAAGGAAAATGGTACGTTGCGACGTGTCCAGAATTAGGGGTTGCCAGCCAAGGCCGTTCGTTCGAAGAGGCGGAGGCTATGATTCAAGAAGCCGTCGAACTGCTCTTGGAGGAAGCGGATGAAGCTGAAATTAAACGTCGGCTGAACCGAGGCGTAAAGGTCAAGCGACTGGAACTGGCACATGCCTAAGCTACGTGTGCTCTCGGGGAGCCAAGTATGCAAAATTCTTATGAAACATGGGTTCGTTCTAGTAAGACAAAGCGGCAGCCATATCATAATGCGACGCCAACTCCGTGACAGGAGCATAACCGTACCTGTGCCAAACCACGCCGAACTTGCACGCGGTACGCTCAAGAGCATTGTTGATCAAAGTGAAATACCAAAGTCCGAATTCATGTCTTGAAGACTGTTGACACCGCTTCTCGACCTTCATAGGATACGACCGCGCACACCTGCCCAGCCTGCAATCGCAAACAAAACGAAAGGAGTTGTTGTGTCTAATAAACGAAGAGTACTGTCAGCCCTGGCCCTCGTTCTGACGATCTCTCTGTTCCAACCGCTGTTGGCGCAGAAGAAAAACACGGCCAATTCCGACTCCATCAGGATTCCCTTTGAAACGTACAAACTCCCGAACGGTCTGACTGTCATCTTGTCGGAAGATCACACCACGCCCACCGTTGCCGTTGACGTTTGGTATCACGTCGGTTCCAAAAACGAGATGCCTGGCCGCACCGGCTTCGCGCATCTGTTCGAGCACATGATGTTCACGGGCTCGGGTCACGTCCCGTATGGATTGCACGATAAGCTCACTGAAGGTGTCGGCGGAGGCAACAATGGGTCGACCACCAACGACCGTACTAACTATTACGAGATCATTCCCTCGAACTATCTCGAATCAGCGCTGTGGATAGAATCAGATCGCATGGGATTTCTACTCGACACGCTTGACACCGCCAAGCTCAATGCGCAGCGCGACGTGGTCAAGAACGAGCGGCGGCAGAGTTACGACAACCAGCCGTATGGCCGCGTAAGCGAAATCTTTTCCGCTGCGATGTATCCGAAGGGGCATCCTTACTCGTGGCCCGTGATCGGTTCGATGACTGATCTCAGCGCTGCGTCCGAGGAAGACGTAAAGGCGTTCTTTCGAGTTTACTACGCGACGAATAACGCGACGCTCGCCGTAGTCGGCGCCTTCGATCCGCCGCAAGCCAAAGCGTGGATTCAGAAATATTTCAGCGATCTACCGCAAGGCAAGCCGGTGCAAAGACCAACCGTGCCGCTCGGCAAGTTGGAGGCGAGCAAGCGACTGGTCTACGAAGATCGCGTACAAGTGACGCACTCTTATATTCAATGGCCTTCAGTTGGTTTCAAGCATGACGACGACTACGCACTCTCCGTGATGAGCTCGATTCTGTCAGGCCCGCGCACTGCTCGTTTGACGAAAGCGTTGGTTTACGATTCGCAGCTAGCCTCGCAAGTGTTTGCTTTTCAAAACTCCGCCGAGGACGTGGGCGTGTTTCAAGTCGTGGTCGTGCCGCGTCCGGAACACACGCTGACTGAAATCGAGGCGGCTGTGGATCAGGTCATTCAGAAGTTCATCAGTGAAGGTCCGACTGCCGAGGAGTTGCAGAAGGCGAAGAGTGGTCTTGAACTGGGTTTCCTGCGTGGACTCGAGTCGAATCTGGGCAAGGCTAATCAACTGATCAGCGGAGCCGTTTTTGATGGCGACGCCGGTCACTTTCGCACTGACTATCAAAAGACGCTGGCCGTTACCGCCGCCGACGTTAAGCGCGTCGCGAACCAGTATCTTACGCGTTCGCGCATAGTCTTGAGCGTCGTGCCCAAGGGCAAGAGAGATCAGGCTTCGAAGGCCGCCGAGAGCGAAGCCGTCAGCGTGGTCGTTGAAAGGCGACGAGGAGGTAGATCATGAAACAACACAAAAGAGTTCTGGCGCTGGCAGCGGCGCTCATAATCAGCCTCGCGAACATCGCGGCGGTCGCGCAACAGACACTCGACCGCACGAAGATTCCGCCTGCGGGTCCGACGCCTGTGCTGAATGTTCCAACGTGGACCAGAACGCAGTTGGCCAATGGCGCGACATTGATCGTCTCGGAGCGTCACAACTTGCCGCTCGTCTCTTTCAACATCACGTTCATCGGTGGTTCGAATCAGTTTGAGCCAGCCGCGAAGCGTGGTGTTGCTGCAATAACCGCTTCGATGTTGAGTGAAGGAACGACCACACGAACCGGCGATCAACTCTCAGACGCGCTGCAACTGCTCGGAACGAATGTCGGCGCCGGCGTTGGTGGTGAAGAAGGATCGATCGGATTTGTTTCCACGACCAGAAACTTCGATGCGACGCTCGCGATTCTTGGAGACATGATGTTGAATTCGACGTTCCCGGCGGAAGCCCTCGATCGACTGCGCGGTCGGACGTTAGTTAACCTGACGCAGGCGAAAGATCAGCCGACGGTGGTGGGCGCGCAGGTGTTCGCCAAAATTCTTTACGGCGATGCGCATCCTTACGGCCAACGCATCACTGAGGCTTCGGTGAAAGCGATCACGCGCGACGATGTAGTTGCATTTCAGAAGGCATATTTCCAGCCGGGTCGCGCGATCATCACTGTTGTCGGTGACGTCACTCCGGCCAAAGCTAAGACTGCGGTCGAGAAAGGTTTGGTGGCATGGACCAAGGCAGGAGATAAACCGTCGTTTGATTATCCGAAACTACCAGAGCTTCAGCCGGCGAAGATCTATCTGGTCGATAAGCCTGGCGCGGCGCAGTCAGTGTTCAATATCGGACTGCCTGGTCCACCGCGTAACACGCCCGACTATTTTGCGCTGCAAGTGCTGAACACGATTCTCGGTGGGATGTTTCAGTCGCGGCTGAACGCGAACATTCGCGAGCAAAAAGGTTACAGCTACGGTGTGAACTCCGGGTTCAATTACGGCAAAGGACCGGGTGCATTTCGCGCGGGTGGCTCGATCTTTTCCGGCAAGACTGATGCAGCACTGATCGAGTTTATGAAAGAGCTGAAGGGAATCGTCGGCGAGAAACCAATCACCGACGAAGAGGTTAAGACGGCGAAGGAGTCGCTGATCCAGGGATTGCCGCAGCGGTTCTCGTCAGTGTCGGCGATCAGTAACGCGATCACTTCACTGGTCGTACAGGGATTGCCGGATGATTACTATCAGACGTATGCGAAGAACGTGTCGGCAGTAACGAAGGAAGATCTGCTGCGCGTCGCGAAGCGCTACATCGATCTTGGACATCTCGCGATCGTGATCGTGGGCGACCGCGCAACGGTGGAAGCTCCCTTGAAAGCAACCGGCATCGCGCCAATCACCTACATCGACATCGAGGGCAACCCCGCAGCCGCCCCACCCGGCTCGAGTAACTAAGCAGAGTCCACAGATTACGCAGATTATCTGTGTAATCTGTGGACTCTATTCTTTGTTGTTGGCTCGCGTGACGTTCGCTTCGCTGTCTGGAGCGATAGACCACGCTCCTTTCGCGTTTCCAGTGAGGTCGTTGTTTTCAAATCTTCCGCCCCCATTTTCACTCAGCTTGACACCGAAGTTGCCATTTTTATTTATGCGGTTGTTTCTTACCACCGGATTACCGCCCTCGCTTGAGTATATACCTGAATAAGTATTGCTTAGGATGTCGTTGTCTTCAAAGATGCCCAGGCCGCCTTCGTACACATATACCCCGGAGTGTCGATTTTCGCGGATGCGGTTGCGCCGCAGTGTAGGGTTTGCTCCGCCTTGGACTTGCACGCCCGCTGAGGCATTGCTGAAGATATCATTATCTTCAAGAGTGCCTTGGCCGCCGTCATTTACGAAAACACCACCTGCCTTACCGTCATAAATGCGGTTACGTCTCAACGTCGGATTGCCTGTGGTCTCGATCTCCACGCCGGAGAACGTATTGCCGTAGATGTTGTTATCCTCCAGCGTTCCTAAGCCACCCTCGTACACGTACACTCCGCAGGTTTCGTTACCGTGAATGCGATTACGGCGCAGCCGTGGGTCGGCGCCTCCGTGAATGGCTACACAAGCTGAGCTGTGACTAATGATGTCACAGTCTTCTAATTCAAGGCGCCCTTGTGCGATGTCCACGCAATACCATATCTCAGGGCCGCCCATTTGCCGTAATGTGAGGTTGACCAAGCGCCCCATTGTCGTCTGAAAGAGAACGACATCCATGCCCACAGAGTGGATCACGATATCACCCGGCTCACCCTCACCGATAATTTCAAGTGGTTTGTCGACAATCAAGCCTTCCTGGTATAGCCCGGGTCGGACAAGGATTCTTGAACCTGGTTCGACACTTTTGATGGCGTCTGTAATAGTGGCAAAGTCTCCGCGGTGCATGGGATCAACAATGCAGGTCGGTGGCTCTATTTTAGCTGTCGGACCTTTTGTAGGTTGCTCGTTGCCTTCGCCTTTGGTAGCAGCAGCACTCGGAACCGCAGAAGTTCTGGGCGGAGCTTTTTTGATCGTCCGCATAGTGGGCAAGGCGTTTCGTATTTGCATAGCCAGTTGCGCTAGTGTTTTGCCTACCTGCGGGTTGGTGAAAGGTTCAAAGCGCAAGTCGCGCCAGTCTGCGTATTGGCGCGAGGCAATCACTTCAGCCAATTCGTCAGCGACACGTAATGCGGCATCGTTCAGAAGAGGAGTGTCCACGAAGTAAACTGGAAAGATTAGGTCATTGCGCTTTAGCTTCTCCTCACGTTCGATGAATCGCTTGAGCTCCTCGCGACAATGTTCACTGTTGAAGAAGCTTGGAGTGATGATCGGGATGAGGAAAGTTACTTCATCCAGCGAGTTCTCGATGCGTTCTCGCCAGTTCTGCCCCCATTGAATGTCTTTCCTGTCTTGAAAGATGGGAAAGTCACTCCCCGTCTGCATCCCTACTTCATCGCTCAAGCGTTCGCGGAAGGTCGTGAGTTGTTTGTACTTGTCGTCCGAATGAACGTAACTCATGAACGCCGCAGGCGTTTTCTGGTTCATGTTGAGTACCTGCCTCGTGAGATCTGGTGGGATTATAGTTCAAGACTAAATTAAATCAGCACTGTAGTGGCGTCGTAGTTGAAGACGATTTGCATTAGACGCTGGGCCAGGGGTTCAGGAAGGAGCGCTAGTGTTGTTCGGCGAAGGGCTCTGGCCCAGATGTTTTCCCACTGTCCGATGCTGCCGTAGTAGCGCGAGTAGTTGCTGATCGCAGTAGTGCGTTTGTAACGGGTGCGTTCGTAGTTTCGCAGAGCCTCCTCAGTTGGGCCGTATTTTTCAAAACATCTAGCGAGCACCATCGCGTCTTCCATTGCTAAACAGCCGCCTTGTCCGAGGTTGGGTGTGGTGGGATGGATTGCATCGCCAAGTAGTGTCATTCGTCCGCGTCCCCAGGTTCTATTAGCGTTACGATCGCAGGCGGTCGTCGTCAGGATCGAGGACGGTGGTGTGGCTTCGATCAGCTCGAGCACGGGCCGATACCAGCCGGCAAATAACTGAGGCAGGTGATCAGCATGAGGAGTGTTGGCGGAGGCCCACCAACCGATTCGTCCGACTCCCACTGGTCCGATGCCGAAACGTTTACCGCGTCCGTGGATCTCGATCGCTGTTGCTGGTGGAATCATCTTCGGAACAACCGGCGAGATGCCGCGCCAGACTGTGTAGCCGCGATAGATCGGTTCGCCGTCGTTGATGAGCTGAGCACGTACGTCTGAGTGAATGCCATCGGCGCCGATCAGAAAATCTGACTCGATCGAGCGACCGTTGGCGAAGGTAGCGATCATCTTGTCGCCGCGTTGTGTTTGACTGACTAACGCATGTCCGAGACGCAGCGAAGCTGGGGGAAGAGTCTCAACCAGAATGCTCTGCAAATCGGCGCGATGAAGAGCAACAGCGGGAACTGCATCAGGCTGGGAGATCGAAACGCGATTGATGAGCCACCCGTTTTGGTCCAGCCATCGTATCTCACTCATTACGCCGGCTCGCTCGAGGATCTTCTCAGCGAGGTTGAGCCGTTGCAGGACGCGCATCGCGTTAGGCCACAGAGCAATGGCCGCGCCTACGTTGAGTAACGCCGGCGCTTGTTCAAAGACCTCACATTCGAACCCGGATTTTTGCAGCGCGAGTGCGGCAGTCAAACCACCGATGCCACCGCCGATGATCGCGATCTGGACCATTCGGCAGAGAGTGCCACAAAAAGGCACATAAAGGCACAAAAATGTCCAGCGGTTATCCGGTCTATTTTTCGGCGAGAGACTTGATGTGCAGCAGAACTCTTTGGTGGATGCGGTGGATTATGTAGTCAGACCATAAATACCAGTACGGAGCCGGCCAGAATCGATTTTGATACCACGTTGTTCCTTCCAATAGCGTGCTGCCGTCAGGCAAGGTCTTCAACTCAAACTGTCCTCGTTGTGAGACCAGATAATTCTCCAGATGCGGAGGGCGCAAGTCGCTGTAGAGTGACAATTCCTCCATCATTGGCGGCTGAGCAGTAACGTCAAAGCGCAAAAGACGAGGCTCATCCCATACTGTGATGGGCTCGACGAACGCACCCGTCGAAAACATACAGTGTCGCACTGCGCCGACACCTCGACCGTAAATGTCCGCGCGAATCGGATACGCGATTCCGGTCTTGAACATCCGTTCCGTCGGTGGTGAGAGTTGTGAAAACGAAACCACGTGGCGCCAAACAGTCTCGCGATCGCTCTTGATAACAACTGACGTCTTCACTTCGTGCAGTTGAGGAGTCTCACCCAAACCGTATTCGACAAGAATAAGACCCGGCATTAAAAGGAATCCTACCGAAGCGACCCGAAGAGTGTTTGTCGCAAACGATTGGCGCTGCTGAAGGACGTAGCCAATGAAGCCGCCGAATAAAGCAAGGACACCGGCGAGTGGCAGAGCCATAGCGAGGCAGATGACGCCTTCAATCGCCAAAGCAAACAACGCGAGGCCGGCAAGTGCGGCGGAGAGGGCTGCGACCGCCAAACACTTGCCCAGCGATCGCGGTTGGTGAAAGCCATAGATCATCGTTGAGTTCAAGCCGAGAAAGAACGGAATACCGACGAACAGTCCCCATCCATAGTTACCGAGGCTGTCTGCGCTGAACGCAGCCGTCAGTGCGGCAAGTACTGCGGTGAGAAGTGTGCCAAAGGCGGCGCTGCCAAACTCGCTTTCGGGAATCAGCCGGCCGATCCGTGAAGAGAAATGCTTGCGTTCTCCAGGCCACTCGCTGGAGGGAAGTGCAGCCAGAAGTACGAAAAAGATCAGATTGAAGAATGGTAGAAAGAAGAGGACTACGAGCCATAGCGGCAGGTCTGCGTCCCTCAATCGTCGCAGTGTCAGCACCGTACCAATCCAGATAAAAGGCAATGCGACCAACAGCAGCACTGCATAAAACGTAGCGTCTCGAAATGTGATCTCCTCGATGCCTGCCGGTGTGTCGAAGACCCAGTAGTTGAAGATGCTCCAACGGTAACCGAAGGCAGCGGCCAAGAAGCGATCGAGGTTGTGTTTTATGGCGAAAAGGACCAGTCCGGTCGTGAGATAACGCGCTCGACCAACTCGTCCGTGCCAACTCCAAATGTCGAATACTCGTGAGCTCAAGTCTTCGCTCCTGGTGCCATTCTCGACCCGCCATCAATCATCAAATTCGGGTAAGTCATCACCTTGACCATGCAAAACGTACTCAACAGCTCGCGCGACACTCCGTTCTGTCCACAGGTTTCTCTTGCTACCTTTCCGTGCCCACGGACTAAATCCGTACGTCCATAAACCATCAGTTCTCAGTTGTCTTGTCGCGTTCGCTTTCAAAGCAACAAGCACGGACTCGGAGTCGCGATCGGCGTTTACTACGGCGTGAACGTGATTAGTTCGGACGTTCAATGCCAATAGCCTCCAATTGCGAATATCGCAGGTTTCCCGGATAGCAGCATTGACCGATCCGCGGTGTCTAGCTCCGAGAATCAATGGTTGGGTTATTAGTTTTTCCCGATTGTACTGATGCCATCTCGGGATGGCCGGGATATATGGCGAACGATATTGATTGTGAAAACGATCAATTGCGCCACGCTCATCTCCGTGTAGCCACGTGCCACGCGTACGAAATGAAATAAGGTAAGCCAGAGGACTATCGGTGTCATTCCACATAGTGAGGATTGATAGGACTCGAATGTTGGCAACATCGACGTAATCTGTCAATCTCAGTATCTCGCGCCGACCCGACGCTACCGCGTTGCGGTACTGACCCGACCGGGATTGCATCTTGGGTCGGGTCAGTACCGCAACGCGGTAGCGTCGGGTCGACCCACATGAGCTCGTCGCCAAAGGGTTCAACTTGCCCTCCCAGTCTCCTCGTCGTCGATCGTCTCCGCGGCTTCGCGCAGCTCATCGACCAGTAGCAACGCCTGCTTTCGCAAAGGCCGCATGAACGGATTGCTCGCGAGGTGGATCAACTTATCAAGCAGATCGACGGTGTGATCGATGAGACGATAGGTGCGGCGATGCCTGGGGGATTGATCGTGAATCCAGAACAGAACAATGCCCGTATGGTAAACCCAGAGCAGGTAAGGGAGTTCGGCGCGCAGGTCTTTGGGTATGCGCGCTTTCGTTCCTTCGATCACTTTCGCAAACAGTTGAATGCTAGCCTGACGTACCGGATCCGACTCGTCTGAAAAGGGATTTAGCGGGCTCTGCGGGTGAGCGGCGGTTTTAAAGAGCACGCCCGCAAACTGGTGATACGGTTTCAGCGTCTCAATCTTTGTCCGCATCATCGTCAGCAGGCGTGCTTTCAATGTTTTGTCGTTTTCGAGCGCCGGCAGTGCAGCAGCGACATGGCTGTCGTGAAGACGTTGATAGAAGGCCTGAATCAGATACTCCTTCGAGCTGAAGTAGTAGTAAGCGTTGCCGAGCGACACGCCCGCCTGTTGAGCAATGGCGCGCATCGTCGTCTCCTCGTATCCACGCTCACGAAACATCTTCAGCGCTGTCTCGAGGATCAGTGCCTTCGTCTGGTCACCTTTACCAGTCTTCGTCGTTCTCTTTTTGCGCGTCGTAGACATCGTGGCTACTGTTAAATCGCACTGCTGAGTCCGGCAGCCCTTGAGATCTGGTACCGGTTCTGCGAGATCATTGAGACCACTCGTTTCGTGGTTGGCAACAATTCAGGGGCCGCGAGACGATATGCCCAATCGCGATAGCGAGCCAGCGCCCACAACACCATCAACCACGCTTTTGGACCAAAATACACAGCACCCTCATCGCTAACGACTGTTAGATCTTGTTTCGTCAGGTCGTGATCCAGATATGGATAACGCTTCTGAGCTTCATCAGAAGCGCAGGGCACGAAGTTAAGCTCGACGATCTTCGCTTGTTCCGCGAGCCATTCGTGTGCGCGCTTGCACAAGCCACACTCGGGATCGTAAAGCACCGTTAGTGCAAGCATGGCTCAGGCCTCCTGATGAGCAGCGGTGGCGGTGAAAGTGTCGGGATTGACCGGAGGATGGTTACGCACCTGCGAGCGTCGTCGCATGCGGCTGAAGATGAAGAGGTTGAAGAAGTGCATGCCGCCGAGGACGAGCAACACCATACCTATCTTCACGGACAGGGCTTCAATACTTTCTTCAGCAGTGGTAATGACGTAACCGAGTTTCAGGGCAAGACTGACGTAACCGAAGTTAATGAGGTAAAAGCCGACGACGAGGAGGTGATTGACGGAGTCGGCGAGGGCTTCATTACCGTGAAAGACGTCGACGAGAAACACGCGGCCGTTTTTGTGGAGGGTGCGAGCGACCCAGATGGTCAGTGCGATGCTGAGGGCCAGGTAAATCAGGTATGTGCTTATTCCGATTGTCATGGTCAGCCTCCTTTAGCCGAAATTGAACACGTTCAACTACCGACAGGCTACGCCTGATTCGGGTGGGTGTCAAGGATTTTTTTGAACGGGTTCAAAACTTAGCCACGGATAACACGGATGAGACAGATCACTTGCAGTCATCTGTCTTATCCGTGTTATCCGTGGCTAACGTATTACTTGAAATCGAAAGATCGGATGTAGCTCATGAAGGAGTCATTCCACTGCGCCACGGTCTTCTCGGGCCCGACGAGCTTTACGAAATACGAACCCCGAGGAGTCTCCACGACCGCCGCTCGCAGCCGGTAACCCGGCTTGTTGTGAAAGGTGCCACTGCCAGGCGCTGTCTCGGCAACGTAGGTGCCGGCGACGTCAACAGTCGTCACTTTCAATCCGTTCACTTCGAGGTGTTCTTCTTTTGCGTTCTCTTTGGAAGAGCTTCCATCGGCCTGTTTGATTTGACCAACCCAGCGCTCAATGTTCGCCGCAGTCGAACCACCCTGGCCCTGTCCGAAGTAGTAAACGACCACCGACGCGTCCTCTACATCGTCTGCCGCTCTTGGCAGTCTGTACTGCGCGACACGCATGCTCGACGTTCGTTCTTCTTCGATCCAACCGGCGGGAATCGTGAACTTCAGTGAGGCTTGCTGCGACGCGGCCAGATCGATGAGACACGTCAAAGTGATGAGAATAAGGAGGATTGGTCGTCTCATGCCGCTCATTTAAGCTCACTCCGCACCGGAGCGCAAACGATTAGCGACACTTGAAGTTTTTACTCAACCAATTTGTGTTTTTTTGCCCCCCTTGTGACCCTGTTCGTAGTGACGCTACATCTGTTGGCGTGGTAGTATGCCTTTGTTATGCATGCGGATGTCATCCTAATACGGATTATATTCACGGCAGTCCTCGTGATTGCGGGATACAAGCTCGTGCCCGTCGGCGATGACCCATGGATCTCCGCAGCCGCAGGCGCACTGATCGCCATCTGCATCATTGTTTTTGAGCTTCGAATCCGCCGGGCCACCCTTAAAACTCTTATCGGCGCCGCAGTCGGCTCGATTCTTGGAATCATCGGCGCCTATCTGATCGGATCGTTAATCAGCAGACAAGAATCAACTGCCCTCGACGCCGGAATGAAGACTTTTCTGACGCTGGCGCTGACGTTCTTCATGGCCTACGTCGGATTGATGGTCGGCGCCGCGAAGGGTGACTATCTCGATCTTTCGGCACTCGGCGGAATCTTCAGTGACAAAGTCGCGCGGCGCGATTTAAAGATTCTTGACACTTCCGTAATCATCGATGGCCGCATCGCAGACGTCGCTGAAACAGGATTTCTGACAGGCACGCTGATCATTCCACAGTTCATCTTGCGCGAATTGCAACAAGTAGCCGACTCGCCTGACTCGTCGAAACGTCAGCGCGGCCGGCGCGGGCTCGACATGCTCAACCGGCTCCAGAACAACAGCTCCCTCGACATTCAAATCGTTGAGACTGACTTTCCGTCAGTGCGCGAAGTCGACCTGAAACTGATCGAGCTCGGCAAACAACTCGACGCCGTCATCGTCACGAATGATTTCAATTTGAACAAGGTCTCTCAGTTGCGCGGCGTCAGCGTGCTGAACATTAACGAGTTGGCAAACGCGCTCAAGCCGGTCGTGCTCCCAGGCGAGGCGATGAGGGTTTTCATCCTCAAAGAAGGCAAGGAATACAATCAGGGCGTGGCCTATCTCGACGATGGCACGATGGTGGTTGTCGACAATGCGCGCAGGTTAATCGGCAAGAACGCCGATATCGCGGTGACCAGCGTGTTGCAAACGACTGCCGGCAAGATGATCTTCGGCCGTCTCTGGGAAGAAGCAGAGAATGGCGGGCACAGTGATATTCATCGCACCAACGGCGCTTCGCGTCGTCAAATGCGTGATTCGCGCAGTGGACCGACTCCGGTGCGGATTTCTGAAAGCGAGCCGATCACTGAAAGCTGACGCGCGCGGGCCGTTGTAGATTTCCCTATCTCTCTTCATGAACATCGCGATTATTGCCGCTGCCGGCGCTGGCACCCGGATGGCGAGCGATCGACCGAAGCAGTTTCTGCAACTTGCAGGAAAGCCGGTGATTTTTCATGCGCTTCAGCCGTTTGAGGAGTGTGAGAGTATCAATGAGGTGATCGTCGTGTTGCCCGCAGCGGAGTCTGCGGGCTTCCTTTCTCTGGCCGGGAAGTACGGGCTGCGAAAGGTCTCGCGCGTGGTGCCGGGCGGAGTGACGCGCGCCGATTCGGTGAAGCGTGGTCTAATGGCGATCAGATCGGCGACCGCGAAGATCGTGGCGGTACATGATGGTGTTCGACCGTTTGTGACTGTTGAGGAAATAAGTAGGACTGTGGAAGCAGCGCGTTTGCACGGCGCCGCGATCCTCGTCGCGCCCGCGACTGATACTATCAAGCAGGTTAGCGAGCAGCGAGTGGTAAAGACACTGGGCCGCGCTGGCTTGCGTCGCGCGTTGACGCCACAATGCTTTCAATACGAACTGCTGCGCCAGGCTTATCAACACGCCGATGTAAACGATCCGCTGTTGACGGACGAAAGCGCGCTTGTCGAACAACTGGGTAAACCAGTAAGCATTGTTGAAGGTAGTTCGAGGAATATTAAGATCACAACGTCCAGCGATCTTCTGATCGCTGAGGCGTTGCTGAATGAATCCACAGATTACACAGATTAATTGAATCTGCGTAATCTGCGGATAAAGACACAAATGCTACGAATTGGTATCGGCACTGACACGCATCGTCTCGTTGATGGGCGTGATCTCGTGCTCGGGGGTGTGCACATCGCGTCGGATCGAGGCGCGGACGGCCACTCCGATGCCGACGCGCTCTCTCACGCGATTGCCGATGCGATTCTTGGCGCGCTTTGTGAAGGCGATATGGGAGTGCATTTTCCTGACAGAGATCCACAGTGGAGTGGAGCGAATAGTCTTGAATTGCTTTCGCGGGTGATGTGGTTGGCCCGCGAACGCAATCTCCACGTAGTGAATGTTGACTCGACAATTCTGCTCGAAACGCCAAAACTCAGGACCTACGTTGACTCTATGCGCGAGAACATCGCGGGAGTGTTGGGAGTCGATGCCGCTTGTGTGAGTGTGAAGGCGAAGACGGGTGAAGGACTCGACGCGGTGGGGCAGGGGCTCGCTGTGACCGCTCAGGCCGCTGTGCTTATGGAGAGCAACTAAGGAAAGCAGCTTGAGACCACAGGACGTTATACGAAAAAAGCGAGACGGGCTCAGTCTATCGCGTGAAGAGATCGATTTCTTCATCGGTGGCGTTACCAACGGCCGCATCGCCGACTATCAGGTCAGTGCACTGCTCATGGCCATTTATCTAAACGGCATGAGCCCGCAGGAGCAGCAGGCGTTGACCGAAGCGATGCTCAACTCCGGCAACATTCTCGACTTCTCAGACATTCCCAAACCAAAAGCAGACAAACATTCCACCGGCGGGGTCGGCGATAAGACGTCGATCATTATTGCTCCACTCGTGGCAGCTTGCGGCGTGTGCGTGCCGATGATCTCGGGTCGTGGCCTTGGTCACACAGGTGGCACGCTCGACAAGCTCGAGTCGATCCCAGGCTATCGAGTTAACTTGAGCGCGACGGAGTTCAAACAGGTGTTGGACCAGGTGGGTTATGCGATGGCCGGACAGACTTCCGAGATCGCGCCTGCTGACAAAAAGATGTACGCACTGCGCGATGCGACCGCGACAGTCGAAGCGATACCGCTGATCGTCGCTTCGATCATTTCCAAAAAGGGTGCTGCTGGTCTCGACGCGATGATCATCGACGTGAAAGTCGGCAACGGTGCGTTCATGCGCGAAGAAGCGCGGGCGAGAGATCTGGCCCACGCGCTGGTGAACACTGGCAACTCGTGCGGCATCAAGACGCGTGCGTTGTTGACCGACATGAATCAACCGCTCGGTGGCGCAGTTGGAAACTCGCTCGAGGTTCAGGAGTGCATTGAGATTCTGCGAGGTGAAGCAAACGAAGCCGCGCAGCCGGTGCTCGAGTTGTCGCTGGAACTCTGCGCGCACATGCTCGTGCTCGCGAGTGTCGATCGGACGATTGAGGCGGCGCATAAACGTTTGCAGAAGGTGTTGAATTCCGGCCAAGCACTCGAATGCCTGCGAACTAATATCGAAGCGCAAGGTGGCGAGCCGCGTGTGTGCGATGATCCGGAGAGGTTTCTGCCTTTGGTGAGAGAAACGGTTAAGGTAGAATCCCCGCGCTCTGGCTTCATTATACGAGTCGATACTACTGAGATTGGTCACGCAATCGCGGCAATCGGTGGCGGGCGCGTGCGCATCGAAGACACGGTGGATCCTACAGTCGGTTTTACTTCTGAGTTGAAGTTGGGCGATCGGCTTAGCGCCGGTGAGGCCATCGGAACGGTTTACTGTGCCGACTCTGCTGCCGCGCAGGAAGCCGCGCGGCGTATACAAGCGGCGTATAAAATCGGCGACGAACCGCCAGCACAGCGTCCGGAGTTAGTAAAGGAAATCATCAACGAATGAAATACAAAGTGAATCTGTTTTCGCGCAAAGGCGCAAAGGCGCAAAGTTTTTTCTCTAGTTTTCCTTTGCGCCTTTGCGCCTTTGCGGGATTGCTTCTGTTTTCGACTTCGCTCCTCTCGGGTTGTGGCGGAAATGCTGCTGCCGACGACCCTTCAAAGATTCACGTCGGCATCGTGTTTGATATTGGCGGCAAGGATGATCGTTCATTCAACGCAGCCGCGTGGGAAGGTGTGAAACGCGCCGCCAAAGATCTTCCGATTGTTCTGCGCGACATCGAACCGGGCACTCCGAACGCGATCGAGCCGGCCATGCGCGCGTTTGCAGAACGCAACTTCGATCTGATCATCGGAGTGGGTTTCGCGCAGGCGCCGATCATGGAGCAGGTTGCGAAAGACTACCCGCACATTCAGTTCGCCATCATCGACGGCGTGAGCCAACTGCCGAACGTCGCATCGTTAGTGTTCAAGGAGCATGAAGGCTCATATCTTGTCGGCATACTGGCCGCGAAAGCTTCGCACACGGGCACGATCGGTTTTCTCGGCGGCATGGACATCGGTCTGATTCACCGTTTCGCGAAGGGCTACGAAGAAGGCGCGAAGTCAGTGAACCCAAACATCCGCGTGATCGAAAACTACGTCGGCGTGACTGACGGCGCCTGGAACAATCCGGGCAAAGGCAAAGAGTTGTCGCTGGCCCAGATCGGCAAAGGCGCCGATGTGATTTTCACGGCCGCAGGCAATTCTGGATTGGGCGCTTTCGATGCGGTCGAGCAACAGGGAAAACAGAATGGGCGCGCGACGCATTTCGTGATCGGCGTTGATTCGAATCAGAACATGGTCAAGCCTGGCTTTGTTCTCACGAGTATGGTCAAGCGCGTCGATAACGCTGTTTACGACATCGTCAAAGACGTCGTGAACCATCGCTTCTCACCCGGCCTGCATGTCTTTGGTTTAGACAAGGACGGCGTTGGTTACGCCATGGACGAAAACAACAAAGACCTCGTCTCTCCGGAGGCGATTCAAGAGGCTGAAACCGCGAAAAAGAAGATCATCGCGGGGGAAATAAAGGTTACTGATGCGATGGGCTCGTAATTAAGAGCCGCGGCCCAAACCTCAGCATGCTCGAACTCCGACAAATAACAAAACGCTTTGGCGATGTGCTCGCCAACGACCACGTCAATATCGTTGTTAAGCCCGGAACGATCCACGCCATCGTCGGAGAAAACGGTGCAGGGAAGTCGACCGCGATGCGTATCGCTTACGGCTTTTACACAGCCGACAGCGGCGAGATCCTTGTTGACGGGCAGGTCCGCGATATCAAATCACCTCACGACGCCATCGCACTCGGTATTGGCATGGTCCACCAGCACTTCATGCTGGTAGAGACGATGACCGTCGCCGAGAACATCGTCCTTGGCGCGGAGCCGGGAAGCTACCTCGCGCTCGATCTCAAGAGCGCCGCATCGCAGATCAGACAACTCTCCGAAGAATTCAAACTCGCCGTCAATCCAAACGAACCGATCGAACACCTGTCGGTGGGCCAGCAACAACGCGTTGAGTTGTTGAAGGCGCTTTACCGGCACGCGCGTCTGCTGATTCTCGACGAACCCACGGCTGTGTTGACGCCGCTGGAAGTCGAGGAGTTCTTTGCAATTCTTCGCCGCATGCGCGAGCAGGGCAAAACAGTCATCATCATCACCCATAAGCTTTCGGAAGTGCTCGCGATCTCCGATGAAGTCACGGTGATGCGCGACGGCAAAGTCGTCGGTCGTGTGCAAACGAAAGACACGAATGCTGCTGAGCTTGCGCGATTGATGGTTGGTCGTGAAGTGTTGCTGCGAGTTGAAAAGCCGGAGGCGAAGGTTGGACGAGCGGAGCTGGAAGTCAAGAGTCTTTCAGTTACCGGCGCTCAGGGAGCGAAACGTGTCAACGACATATCGTTCGAGGTTCGCAGCGGCGAGATAGTCGGCATCGCCGGTGTGGAAGGAAACGGTCAGACGGAATTGATCGAAGCGCTGGCCGGATTGATCGATCCGGAGCGAATAGTCGGGGACATGAACTTCGAGGGGAAGAATCTAAATGAGCTGGGCGCGCGCGTGCGGCGTGAGCTCGGTATCGCTCACATACCTGAAGATCGCCATCGGCGCGGACTGCTGTTGGATTTTAGTCTCGCGGAGAATTCGATACTCGGCGTGCATTATCGTCCACCAGTTGCTGATTACGTGGGCGACGTCTTTCTCGATGAAAATGCGATCCAACGACGCGCCAGCGAAATTATTCAACGCTTTGACGTTCGTCCGCCGAATGCCGCACTGCTGGCGCGCTCTCTTTCAGGTGGTAATCAACAGAAGCTGATCATCGGACGCGAGTATCACGTCAATCCGAAGTTGTTGCTGGTGTCGCAGCCGACGCGCGGCGTTGACATCGGCGCGATCGAGTTTATTCACCGGCAGTTGGTTAGTTTGCGCGACGACGGCTGCGCGATCCTGCTCGTGTCGGCGGAGCTTGAGGAAGTCACGAGTCTTTCCGATCGGCTGCTGATTATTCATGAAGGACGAATTGCGGGTGAAGTCGATCCGAAGGTGGCAACGCAGGAAGAGATTGGGTTGTTGATGACAAGAGGACATTAAAACCATCCGCAGATTACGCAGATTAAATCTGTGTAATCTGTGGATACCTGCTTGATATGACTAAACTGGCGCGTGACCTTCTGTTCCCTCTGATCGCCGTAGTGGCCGCTTTTATTGTTGGCGGCATTCTCATACTGCTCGTTGGCGACAATCCCATCGATGCGTATCGGCTGCTTTTGGGCAGTGCGCTGTCGTGGCCCGATGGTATTGGCTATACGTTGTTTCATGCGACGCCGCTGATCTTCACCGGCCTCGCAGTTCTCGTCGGATTTCGCTGCGGATTATTCAACATCGGCGCCGAGGGTCAACTCTACATCGCTGCATTTGCAACCGCGTGGGTGGGAATCACCTTCGCCAATCTCACACCGTGGCTGCTCGTTCCGTTTTGTTTTGCGGCGGCGATATTTAGCGGAGCGTTTTGGGCCGCGATTCCCGGTGTTTTGAAAGCACGATTCGGATCGCACGAAGTTATCAACACGATCATGTTGAACTTCATCGCCGTCGCGCTCGTCAGTTACTTCACACAGTATCACTACAAAGTGCCGGGCGATCCCATCATGGAAACTGCGACGATCGGCCCGGGCGCACACATTGCGCGATTCGGCAAATTTGTTCCGGGATTCCCTGAACGCATTCCGCTGAACCTCGCGTTTCTGCTCGCGCTGCTTTGCTGTCTGCTCGTCTACGTGTTTCTCTGGCGAACCAAGTGGGGCTACGAGATTCGCGCGACCGGCAGCAATCCATCCGCCGCGGAGTACGGCGGCATCTCGATTCGCAAACAGATCGTTTTTGCGATGGCGGTTTCTGGCGCACTCGCAGGCATGGTTGGAATCAACGACGTGTTGGGCTATCGCTATCGTTACTACGACGGTTTCTCTGATAACTACGGCTTTACCGGAATCGCTGTGGCGTTGCTCGGTCGCAATCACCCGGTCGGCGTGATCCTGGCGGCTTTGCTATTTGCTGCATTACAACACGGCGGAATCTACGTCGATGGTTTTTCAGAACACGTGACCAAAGATATCGTGCAGGTGCTTCAGGGCATCATCATTCTGTTCGTGGCGGCCGAAGCATTCTTCAAATGGTTGGTCGGCAGGCGACCGTTATTTACACGTTTGAGAGCGTAGCACTATGAGAGACCTCTTCACACTTTCACTCATCGCGTCGACGATTCGACTCGCCACGCCACTCGTGCTGGCAGCGCTAGGCGGTCTCTTCTCGGAACGATCCGGCGTTATTAATATCGCTCTCGAAGGAAAGATGCTCGCCGGAGCGTTCACTGCGGCTGCGGTGACTTATGCCGCCGACACGAGATTTCACATGGGCAACGCGAGTCCGTGGGTCGGTTTGCTGGCAGGCATGATCGCCGGACTCTTCATCGCCGCGATCTACGCGGTGACTTGTATCAAATTCAAAGCCGATCAGGTCGTGAGCGGCGCCGCAATCAACATTCTGATGCTGGGCATACCTGGATTTTTGAGTGGCGCCTTCTTTCTTTCATCAGGATCTACTCCGCAACTTCCGAAGGACCATCTGTTGCCGCAGTCGCCGGTAGTGATCGCTGTCGCGATCCTCGTACTCGTCGCCGCGATCTGGTACGTAGTCTACAAAACACCTTTTGGACTGCGACTGCGATCCGTTGGTGAGAATCCCGAGGCAGCAGACGCTGCCGGCGTGGGCGTCAGCACGATCAGATACTCGGGCGTGTTGCTCGCAGGGGTGCTCGCGGGCATGGGAGGCGCGTATCTTTCAATCGGACAGTCGTCGTTGTTCACGAGGAACATGACCGCGGGACGCGGTTTCATCGCACTCGCAGCTTTGATTTTCGGAAAGTGGCGGCCGGTGCAGACGCTGCTGGCGTGTCTCTTATTCGGTTTTACGGAGGCGGTTTCGATTCAGATGCAGGGCGCGGTAAAGTTACCTTCGGGTGAGGATATTCCGGTACAGTTCATTCAAATGGTCCCGTACGTCTTGACCATCGTGGTGCTGGCGGGCTTTATTGGATCGTCCCGACCGCCGCGAGCTTTGGGAATACCCTATCAGAAGGAGAAGTAAACAAGGGGTGTCGAAATGGTTGAGCGAATGGCCAGCACCAGTATTTACGAACGCGCCGAACACGCCACACGAATAATCAGGGCACGAACGACTGTAGAGCCGCGCATCGCGATCGTGCTCGGCAGTGGTCTCGGCGGATTTGCAGACGACTTCGAAGAACCGGTCGCGATACCGTACGAAGAGATACCGGGATTTGTGCGCTCGACAGCGGAAGGTCACGCCGGACGCCTCGTGATCGGTAAGATCGATAGCGTACCTGTTCTGGCGATGCAGGGCCGCGTGCATTACTACGAAGGTTACTCGCTTGAAGAGGTCACGTTTCCGGTTCGCGCCTTCAAATTGCTCGGCATCAAGACGCTGATTCTTACCAATGCTGCGGGCGGGATTAACGTCCAACTTACGCAGGGCGCGTTGATGGTGATCAGCGATCATCTCAACCTGATGGGCGTCAATCCGTTGCGTGGACCAAACGAAGAACGCTTTGGGCCACGTTTTCCGGACATGTCGGCAGTCTACTCGCCGGAATTGCAGGAACTGGTTGTCGACGAAGCAAAAGCGATCGGTGTGGAGGTGCGTCGCGGAATCTACGGTGCGTTGTCTGGGCCGAATTATGAAACGCCGGCGGAGATTCATCTGTTGCGAAATCTCGGAGCTGATGCTGTGGGAATGAGCACCGTCCCGGAAGCGATCGTGGCGCGACACATGGGCGTCGAGGTGCTTGGGATTTCATGTATCACCAACATGGCCGCGGGTATCAGCGACGAACCGATCAATCACGAGGAAGTGATGGCGACGGGCGATCGTGTGCGAGGAACGTTTACGGAGTTGCTGCGGCGAGTGGTGGGTCGTATTCACAGTCGAGTTTAGGAAAAGCAGTTTCTCCCGCAAAGGCGCAAAGGCGCAAAGAAGAAATCCCAACCTACTTAGCGCCTTCTTCTTTGCGCCTTTGCGCCTTTGCGGGAAACAAATTTTATTATGAGCATGATAATTGGCATTTCGGGTGGAACGGGATCAGGGAAAACGACTGTTGCAAACCGAATCCTCGAGTCAGTCAGCGCCAGCGAAGTAGTTTTTATTCAACAAGACTCCTACTATCGCAACCTCACAGATCTTCCGCTCGATTATCGTGGCCTCGCGAACTTTGATCATCCCGATGCGCTCGACAACGAGTTGCTCGTCAATCATATTCGCCGGCTGAAATCGGGTGAAGCCATCGAGCTCCCGCTCTACGATTTCCGAACCCACACGCGTTTGAATGAGACGCGCTCCGTTCAGCCCAAGCCAATCGTCATCGTAGAAGGCATTCTCATCTTCGCCGATGCGCGTTTACTCGAGCAGATGGACATTAAAGTGTTTGTCGACACGCCTGACGACGTTCGCTTCATTCGCCGCTTGCGCCGCGACCTCGACGAGCGCGGCCGCACAGTCGAGTCAGTGATCGAACAATACCTGGCAAATGTCAGGCCCATGCATATGCAGTTTGTCGAGCCGTCGAAACGGCATGCCGACGTAATCATTCCCGAGGGCGGTCATAATCTCGTAAGTATCGATCTGTTAAGCGGAAAAATTCGCGAGAGGCTGGCCAATGCTTTATCAATTGTTGGAGGTCAACTTTGAGTGAAGATTTAGAGTCGCTGATTGAAACGGCGAAGCGTGCGCGACTGCAATCGGTCGCGCCATTTTCGAATTTTCTTGTCGGTGCGGCAGTGCGAACTGAAAGCGGCAAGGTCTACACCGGATGCAACGTCGAGAGCGCGAGTTATGGGTTAACAGTTTGCGCCGAACGAGTAGCGATCTGGAAAGCGTTATCGGAAGGTGAGCGACAGTTCACTGCGTTGGCCGTCGTCGCCGATACGGATACACTGACGCCGCCCTGCGGTACGTGCCGTCAGATCATCTGGGAGTTTGCCAAAGGCGCGACGATCGTGTTTGCGAATCTCAACGGCCAGAGCGAAACGTTTCATATCGCCGATCTGTTACCGCGTGCTTTTGATGCGCGATTTTTGACGAAGAAGTAGGCGTGCCATCAACTAATGCTTGATATGCGAAATCTGTTGCTGACTGTTCTCATCGTGACCATGATCTCCACTCCACTTGCAGACGTTGCCGCCCAGACTCGAAGGCAGCGTGCTGAGTCAGTCGATCTGCTTGTTCTCGGCGGCACGATCGTCACGATGGACCAGACACGCCGCATCATCGACGACGGCGGCATTGCTGTTGCGCGCGGTCGCATTGTTGCCATCGGTCCTCGTGCGGAGATCGAGCGAGCTTATACGTCGCGGCAGAGAATCAATGCGGCAGGCAAAGTGATCACGCCGGGCTTGATCAATGGTCACACGCACGTGCCGATGGTCCTGTTTCGCGGGCTTGCAGACGATCTCGACTTGCAGGAGTGGTTGACGAAATACATCTTCCCGGCTGAAGCGAAAAACGTAACGGAAGACTTTGTGCGCGTCGGCGCTCGACTCGGATTGGCCGAGATGATTCGCGGTGGTACCACGACTTACTGCGACATGTATTACTTCGAAGACGCGATCGCCGATGAGACTGCGAAGGCTGGCGTTCGCGGTATCCTGGGCGAAACGATCATCGACTTTCCCGTTGCAGACAACAAAACCAACGCCGAGGGCATGGCTTACGTCGAGAAGTTTGTTGCGCGTTGGAAGGGTAACGACCTGATCATTCCCGCGATCGCGCCGCACGCGCCTTACACCGTTTCTGAAGAACATCTGAAAGCTGCCCGCGCATTTTCCGATCGCACCGGAGTTCCGATCGTCACGCATATTTCAGAGACAAAGCGCGAGGTTGACGACAGCGTCAAAGCCAAGGGTGCCAGCCCGGTCGCGTATCTCGACCGCATCGGATTTTTGAACGACCACGTGATCGCAGCGCACATGGTGTGGCCGCAGGGAAATGACCTCGCGATCCTCAAACGTCGCGGTGTTGGTGTGGTTCACAATCCGCAATCAAACATGAAACTCGCTGCGGGCGTGGCGCCGGTTCCGAAGATGTTGGCGGAGAATCTGTTGGTAGGTTTGGGCACGGATGGCGCGGCTTCAAACAACGACTTGAACATGTGGGAAGAGATGGACACGGTCGCGAAGCTGCACAAAGTGTTCACTGGCGATCCGAAAGTGATCTCCGCGCAGCAGGCGTTCGAGCTGGCGACCATTCGCGGCGCGCAGGCCTTGCACCTTGAAAAAGAGATCGGCTCTCTTGAGACAGGCAAACGCGCCGATATTCTCGTGATCGATCGCGACACGCTCAACCAGATACCGCTTTACAACGTCTACTCAGATCTCGTCTACGCCACCAAAGCCGCCGACGTCGAGAGCGTCATTATCAACGGACGCATCGTGATGCGTAATCGTCGTTTGTTAACACTCAATGAGACTGCGATTAAGAATGAAGCGCGTGCGTTTCGAGACAAAATCATCAAGAGTTTAGGTACTTCAACGTCCGCGCCTTAACGCGTATTCAACAACATCACTGACGGAGTGATGCGGTCCATCCCGCATCAATCGACCATGCCACTTTCTGTTTCCGACGGGCAGTCAGTACAAGCCTTTGCAATGATCGTAGACATAAACGGGTTTACGAGGATGGTGGTAAAAGGCGAAGATGAGTTAATTGCCCAATTTACGCGAGACGTTCTCGCAGGAGGTATTACCGCAGTCGAGCATTGTGGCGGTGAAGTCGTAGGATTTATGGGCGACGCTTTTTATGCCTTACTGTTCGATGCAGATAAGGTATTCGAATGCTGTACTGGAATCGCGAAGGACCTGGATGAGCAGTGTGAGTACATCTCCCAGGTCCAATCTGAGTCGCCAGTTTTTAGCTTTTCTCCGGGTGGTCCAGGCCTGAAGATAGGAATCGAATATGGCTGGCTGGAGGTATCCACGATCAGCAGTAATTACCTCAAAGAGCAACAACTGTTTATTGGTCCGGCTGTGAATTACGCGAGCCGCATTACTTCTGCGGGTAAAGGCAACAGGTGTTTGTTCGGACCAGAAGCAGCAAAGCAGGGGTTAGATGATTATAGTCATCGTGGTCCATTTAAGGTCAGAGGTAAAGCAGGCGAGAAACTGTATACCTATTTCGAACTTGACCTTGATGACATTTGGTGGACCGGAGGTGAGGGCAGGACCTTCTGGGAGGGGTAGCCCACAGATGCGAGGAGCAACAGTATGGACAACACAAAACTGATCGACGCGTCAAAGGATCTACTGACTCGAGTGTTAGCTTTTTTCCCACGCGTCGATAACGTGTCTTCTGTATTGCTCGGCGTCAATTTAGGAATGTTGGCGTTGCTTGCCAACAAGACGCTTCCATTCAAACTCTATGATTGGCAGATTTACTTAGCCGTTGTTCCTGCTTTGCTGATTGGCGGGAGTCTCTATCATCTCTTTCGTGGTTACTTTCCCAGACTTGAAGGTGGACCGCTTTCGCTCATCTATTTCCGAGAGATTGCTCAAAGGAAAGAGACGGAGTTCATAGAAGGTTTTCGAGCTCAGACCGAAGAAGCGTACGTCAACGATTTACTCAACCAAGCCTGGCGCAACTCACAAATTCTCACTCAAAAGTTCAACCACCTGAGTAAGGCCTTTGTTTTCCTGGCGTGGGCCATAATCCCCTGGCTCATCGCCCTTGCCATTCTCACCGCTCGCTCCGCCGAAACGACCACTCAATCAGCTTTGCACTAAAAGTCTGTTTTAGCCTGCGCAGCAGGCGTAAGCATAGAGCCTAGGGTGGAGCGAGCTTTGCGAGCGCAACCCTAGGTCAATGTGGATTAGAAAAATTTTCAAGCCCGCGAATGCGGGCGACAGAACAAATACCGCTAAAACAAAATTTGCAGCGCAAGGCTGCCGCCCATTTCATGGGCTCGAAATTCCATTGCTTCTAGTTCCTGGGGTTCCGCGAGCAAGCTCGCTCCACCCCAGGCTTTATGCTTACGCCTGCTCCGCAGGCTAAACCCAGGCTTTACGCTTGCGCCTGCTCCGCAGGCTAAAAGCAGATTTTTCGCAGCCAACTCAAGCAGTCACAAGGGGTATTTAGATTCTGGAATAGGCTGCAGCGCGAGAGTATTTCAAGGAACTATTGGCCGGTAAGGAATTCATTGCCAGGATTTTAACATTTGAATATCTTGTGGCGCACAACTCCAAACACATGAGTACCCACCTTTGCCGAGAAAGTTCTATCGGGCCCTGCGGCTGGTGTATACTCCTGACCGCAAAAAACCGGGATGAGAATTCCCGCGTGCCAACTTAGTCCGCTCTAGTATCGCCTCGCATGCAATTATTTATCCCAGAGAGGGACGCGCATGAGAAAAGTATTTGTCAGTTATAGTCGGAACAACCTCGACGTGATCACGCAACTGGTGGAGGATTTGCAAGCCATCGGCGTGAATATCTGGCACGACCAAACACTCACCGGTGGGCAGCGTTGGTGGGACAACATCCTATCCAATATTCGAGATTGTGACGTTTTCATCTTCGCTCTTTCGCCGGAGTCGTGGGAGTCGGAGGCTTGCAGGAGCGAACTAGCCTATGTCGTGCAACTCGGTAAGCCGATTCTGCCGGTGCTGGTTTCAGACGGCATCAATCTCAACCTCTTATCTGCGCCACTCAATGAGATTCAAGTAACTGATTACCGCTTGCGCGACAAGGGCGCAGCCTTTTCGCTGATCAAGGCCCTCAATGCCACGCCTTTAGCTGCGTCGTTGCCTGATCCACTTCCCACGCAACCACCGGTTCCTGTTTCGTATCTCGGCACCCTCAAGGAACGAATCGACTCCAGTACAACGTTGGGCGCGCAGGAGCAGAGTCTGCTGTTTTTGGAGCTTGAAGATGCGATTGAGGAAGGACGCTCGCCCGTTGAGATCCGTGAGTTGTTGTTGAGCCTAAAACGCCGCGACGACCTACTAGCGAAGGTTGCCATAAGGGTCGACGCAGCGTTGAAGGAACTTGAAGAAAAGAAAGCACCGGCAAAAGCACCGGCAAAAAAGCCTCGGTTCGAGGTTCAGCCAACTGTTGCCGCACCCCCGCGTGACGGTGTGTCCTCTGCGGCAGTGAAGAGACCTGGGCTTAACGATTTTGCCCCAGCGACGAACCTATGCCCTGAATGTCACATTCAGGTTCAAGCAGCGTGGCAGTTCTGCCAGGGGTGTGGTCACCCACTCAAGGCCAATCTCCCCGTGAGTCCCTCTGCGAACGATCCTCTCAAAAAAATTCCCGGATCCACGAGTAGACGATACATGTGCACACCGGACGACGCGCCGCAGCTAGTCTATGATCTTAAGGCCTGGCTCGATTCACAAGGCTTCGATACACAACAAGTGAACGCTGACGATGAGAGTTTGCTGTTGCAAATCAAGAAGCGAGGTGGATGGCGCGATTTTGTAGGCATGGCCACCTCTCTCAACATCTTATTCCATCAGTCTGATGACATGCTGACGGTTGAGATTGGTGCCGGAAAGTGGGTCGATAAAGCCGCTGTCGGGACGGTGAGCCTGTTTATCCTGTGGCCCCTGGCTATCACGGCGGGAATGGGAGCGTGGGAACAGATGAAGATGCCCGATAAGATCTTCGATTTTGTCGGATCCCGGCTGGCATGCAGATAGCCGCGGATTCGCATGAATAGGGCGGATTGACTCGATTACGATGTACCCTCTTGCCTCGTTTGTCCTGATCCGGCCATAATAGGTTCGTCAACTTGATTACAACTGTAAGCGAGCATAGGCTCGCTTTTGTATTTCAGGAGTCAACAATTTGAGTTCTTTCTCGTATTTACGCCCCTTCATTCATGGAGTCCTCCCGACAGTTCTAATCCTAATCATAACCGCTTTGGCGGTGGGTCAGTCGACTGGCTCAACCGAAGAAGCGTCAGCAGCCAATCCCGTCCTTAGCCGAATCGAACGCGCGCGTGCGCTCGCGGCCGTCCATCAGCTCCAGGCTGCGTCCACTGAACTCGAAAACATTCGGGCGTCTGCCAACGATGTCGCGCTGCGCAACGTGACGACGTTGATGTTACTCGGCATTTATCTCGAAGAGGGAAACTACGGCCGCTCGCAGGCGCTTCTCGACGAAACGTTCCAACAGCGCTCCTCGCAGAAGGACGAATCAATTCGAACTTACTTCGCAGCGGCTGGCCAGACTATCAATGGCCTCCGTGCGCACCTCGCTCGGTATCGCAGTTACGGAATCAATCCGAGCGACAGCGGTCTGCCCGTTGAAGCTAACACCGATCTCGAACGCGTTCGCGGGTTGTTAGAGCGCATTGTCGCGCAAGCAAAAGAGATCGCCAAAGAAGAGGGAAGAGCTTACGACGCGCTGGCTTTGCAGGAAGACGTGCTTGGCCTTCGATTGTCACTCGCCAGGGACGACGACGATCGCGCCAAGTGGCAAACCGAGTATTTGATCGCGCGAGAGAAGATGGCTTCGTCGCAAGCTCCTTCGCTTGGCCGCTCAACCGCACTCGATTCCGTAACGCGCAGGATTCCTAATCCTTTCACCACATATCCTGGTGTGAAAGTGACCGGAGCCGTCGATTCGACTCCGTCTCAAACTCCACCGGTATCAACCACGTCAACGCTGCCCGGGCCTGAACCCCAGCTCGTCAGCACGGGACCATTGACCGGCCGCGAAACCAAACGCGTGGCGCCGGCTTATCCGCCGCAAGCCAAAACACACAATGTCTCCGGCACGGTGCGCGTGTTCGCCATCGTCGATGAAAACGGAAAGATTTGGGTCACAAGTTCTGAAGGGCCGGTGCTGCTGCGCCAGGCTGCGGAAGAGGCGGCCCGCGCCTGGGTTTTCCCGCCATCGCTAGTTAACGGCAAACCCGTCCGTCTCGCCGGCTACCTCGATTTCGACTTCAAGTTATAAGCCGCGGATTTACGCAGATGAACGCGGATCAGGATCCGCGTTCATCTGCGTAAATCCGCGGCTTACCCAAAACTTGACTTAAAAATAAGGTTTCGCTTAAGATGCCCCAGGTTAACGATTTAGCTGCGGCTATGAAGATCTCAGCTCAAGAAGAATATGGCCTGCGCTGCTTGTTGCAGCTTGCCCGCGCCGAGACGATGGGCGAGTCGTTAACGCTCTCTCAGCTTGCGCGGCTTGAAGGAATATCCACCGCCAACGCCGGCAAGCTGATGTGGATTTTGACCAAGGCCAGGTTGGTCCAGTCGACCCGCGGCACCAAAGGCGGTTACACGCTAATGCGGCCCGCGTCCGAGATTCGACTGAACCAGGTGATACGCGTACTCGAAGGCGAACCGGCCGATTCCCATTGCAAGAGTTACGCGGGCGTCCTCGATGCGTGCGTTCACACGGGCGACTGCGGCATTCGACCGGTAATCGTCGAGTTGCACCAGATCGTCGACAACGCGCTCGCCGACATCACGCTGTCGCAGTTGTTGGGAACGGAAGCCAACGTCGACGCAGTGTTGCACCAGATTCAAGGCACCAGGCAGAAGGACAACGAGTTTAGAAGGAACTGATGAGTACAGCAGAACTTTTAAGTAAACAGGAATACAAGTACGGCTTCGTCACTGACATCGAGTCGGACATGATTCCGCGCGGCTTAACGGAAGACACGATCCGCGTGATCGTGGAGAAGAAGAATGAGCCCGACTGGATGCTGGAGTTTCGTCTCAAGGCCTTTCGTCATTGGCTGACGATGACTGAGCCGAAGCATTGGCCCAATCTCATTTATCCGAAGATCGATTACCAGAACATCATCTATTACAGCGCGCCGAAACAGAAAGTTACGAAGGCGAGCCTCGACGAAGTCGATCCCGAGCTGCTTCGCACGTTTGAAAAACTCGGCATTCCGTTGCAGGAGCAGAAGCAGTTGGCGGGTGTTGCGGTTGACGCGGTTTTCGATTCAGTGTCAGTGGCGACAACCTACAAAGAGAAGCTGAAGAAGCACGGTGTGATTTTCTGTTCGTTCACGGAAGCGATCAGGGATTATCCGGAGCTCGTTAAGAAATATCTCGGCTCGGTTGTGCCGACAAACGACAACTTCTTTGCGGCGCTGAATAGCGCAGTCTTCTCTGACGGAAGTTTCTGTTTTATTCCAAAGGGCGTTCGCTGTCCGATGGAGTTGTCGACCTACTTCCGCATCAACAACGCGGAGTCTGGACAGTTTGAGCGAACGCTGATCGTCGCCGAAGAAGGCTCGCACGTTTCGTATCTCGAAGGCTGCACGGCACCGAAATTTGACAAGAACCAGCTTCACGCCGCGGTAGTCGAACTGGTCGCGCTCGACGATGCGCAAATCAAATACTCGACAGTGCAGAACTGGTACGCAGGCGATGAAGAAGGACGCGGCGGCATCTACAACTTCGTCACCAAGCGTGGCAAGTGCGCCGGGAAGAATTCGAAGATCTCGTGGACACAGGTGGAAACCGGATCGGCGATCACGTGGAAATATCCGTCGTGCATTCTGGCTGGCGACAACTCGATCGGCGAGTTCTATTCGGTGGCGTTGACCAATCACGCGCAACAGGCTGACACCGGCACGAAGATGATTCACCTCGGTAAAAACACGCGCTCGACGATCATCTCGAAGGGCATCGCCGCGGGTAAGTCAAACAACAGCTATCGCGGACTGGTGAAGGTGATGCCGAAGGCAGAGGGCGCGCGCAACTACACGCAGTGTGACTCGATGCTGATCGGATCGAGCTGCGGTGCGAACACGTTTCCGTACATTGAGGTGATGAACAACAGCTCGAGTGTCGAGCACGAGGCGTCCACTTCGAAGATCAGCGAGGAGCAACTGTTCTACTTGCAGCAGCGTGGCATTTCGCAGGAAGACGCAGTGTCGCTGATTATCAACGGTTTTTGTAAAGACGTTTTCCTTCAGTTGCCGATGGAGTTTGCGGTGGAAGCGCAGCGGCTGTTGGGGTTGAAGCTCGAGGGCAGTGTGGGATAGGGACAGGATTCATAATGCTTGAGATTAGAGACTTACATGCAGGGATTGATGGCAAAGAGATTCTCAAGGGCATCAATCTCAAGGTGAACAAGGGCGAGATTCACGCCATCATGGGACCAAACGGTTCCGGAAAATCGACGCTCGCGAAAGTACTCGCCGGGCATCCGCAGTATGAAGTCATTGCGGGCGAGATTCTTTACGAAGGACGCAACCTGCTCGAGATGTCGCCTGACGAGCGCGCGCGCGAAGGCGTGTTCATGGCGTTTCAGTATCCGATCGAGGTGCCCGGCGTCTCGAATGCTCAGTTTCTGCGTCTCGCTTACAACGAGAAGCAGAAACATCGCGGCGAAGAAGAACTCGATCCGCTCGAGTTCAAAGACTTGTTGAAGCAGCGCGCGAAGGTGGTCGAGATGGATGCCAGCTTCATGACGCGCTCAGTCAACGAAGGTTTCTCGGGTGGTGAAAAGAAGCGCAACGAAATTCTGCAAATGGCGGTGCTCGAACCCAAGCTCGCGATCCTCGACGAAACTGATTCGGGTCTCGACATCGATGCGCTGCGAGTGGTCGCCGGTGGCGTCAATCAACTGCTCACACCAGACAATGCAATCATCGTCGTCACACACTATCAGCGGCTTTTGAACTACATCGTTCCTGATTTTGTGCATGTACTCTCCGATGGACGAATCGCTCGCGAAGGCGGCAAGGAGTTGGCGCTCGAGCTGGAGTCGAAGGGATACGATTGGATCAAGACGCCTCAGGAGAATGGAAGGCAGAACGGAAAAGGGGCCGTTGCGCCGGCGAACTAGGGATGGTTACTGAACTCGTTAAGTCAGAAAACAGCTATCAGACTGCCTTTCGCACGTTGCGTGAGCTCTCTCCAACCGCTCCCTGGGTCGAGCTCGTGCGCAGCAGCGCGATGGATCGTTTTGAGCAGTTGGGTTTTCCTTCAGTCAGAGAAGAGGACTGGAAATACACCAATCTCGCGCTGTTGGCGAAGGAGAGTTTTGCACCGGCAATCAGCGGCGGTGAGCTTGCGGTCGCAGACGTGAGTCGCTTCGCGTTCCGCGAGACGACGGGCGCGCATCTCGTGGTCGTCAATGGCTTCCTGCGCGAGGACTTGTCCGTCAAAACCGCGCTCGACAACGTCGTAGCTGTCGATCTTTTCAACGCCGTTGGTGATGCACGATACAACAAGATCGTGCGCAAGTATCTCGCACGCAACGCCGGTTATCACGACAACGGCTTGTCGGCATTGAACACGGCCTTCCTGCAATCCGGCCTGTTCGTTTGGATTCCGAAGGACGTGAAGCTGGAGACGCCGCTTCAGATCACCTACGTGTCCGACGCGGAGTACAGCGCGAGTTTTCCGAGAGTGCTAGTTGTCGCTGAGGAAAACAGCTCCGCGACGATCGTTGAGAATTTTGCGTCTATCAGAGATAGCCGGTATTTCACAAATGCGATCGCGGAGATCGTTTTGAAAGATGGCGCGCGATTGGAACACTATCGTTTGCAGCGCGAAAGCAACGACGCTTTTCACGTGTCGAGAACGTCAGCGGAGCTCGGCCGTTCGAGCCGCTACTATACGACCTCGATCAATCTCGGCGGGCTGTTGTCACGTCACGATGTTTCCGTCGTGATGGACCACGAAGGCGCGGAGACTTCGGTTGACGGGCTCTACATGGTTGGTTCAGACCAGCACACCGACACGCATTCGGTGATCGATCACAAGCAGCCGCATTGCACCAGTCATCAGTTGTACAAGGGCATTCTCGACGGCAACGGTCGGGCGGTGTTCAACGGCAAGATATTCGTTCGTGAGGGCGCGCAGAAGACAGACGCGATGCAGACGAACAAGAACCTGTTGTTGTCGGATAAAGCGCGCGTGGATACGAAGCCGCAGTTGGAGATTTATGCAGACGATGTGAAGTGCGCGCACGGCGCGGCGGTTGGCCAAATCGATCAGGAAGAACTGTTTTACCTGGAGACGCGTGGTATCGGGCCGGAGCTCGGGCGCAGTCTGCTGACTTACGGTTTTGCGGAGGAAGTGATCGAGAAGATCAAGATCGAGTCGATCCGATCGCAGTTGGACGAGATCGTGCTGCGCCAGTTGCACACCGATCTTGAGGCATAGTCTTCTCTGTGCAGTCTCTGTGTCCTCTGTGTCTCTGTGGTGAGCCGTTCTTTAACCACAGAGACACAGAGGACACAGAGATTGCACAGAGAAACCCTGGGAGTGAGATTGTGAGTGGAATACTATCGACGCTGGAACCGGTCGTTTCAAATACATGGGACGTTGAGCGTATTCGTGCGGACTTCCCGGTGCTGCACCAAACCATAAACGGCAAGCCGCTCATTTATCTCGACAACTCCGCCTCGTCTCAAGTGCCGCAGGTCGTGATCGATCGCGGCAGCGTCTACATCGAACAAGAACATTCAAACATTCACCGCGGCGTTCATTACCTGAGCCAGAAGGCAACCACTGCCTACGAAGGCGCCCGCGAAAAAGTGAAACGCTTCATCAACGCGCGCGACATGCGTGAGTGCATCTTCGTGCGCGGTGCGACCGAAGGCATCAATCTCGTGATGCACGGCTATGGTCGCAAGTTCATCGGCGCAGGCGATGAGATCATCATCTCGGCGATGGAGCATCACGCCAACATCGTCCCGTGGCAGATGTTGTGTGAAGAGAAGGGCGCGCGCCTGCGCGTGATTCCGATGAACGACGCGGGCGAGTTGCTGCTCGACGAATACGAGGGACTGCTTAACGAGCGAACGAAGTTTGTCGCGGTGATGCACGTCTCGAATGCGCTCGGCACGATCAATCCGGTCAAGCAGATCATCGCGCAGGCGCATAAGTATGGCGTGCCGGTGCTCATCGACGGCGCCCAGGCTGCGCCGCATATGCCTGTCGACGTGCAGGACCTCGATTGCGACTTCTACGCTTTCTCAGGTCACAAGATGTACGCGCCGACCGGTAGTGGAATCGTTTACGGCAAGCTCGAGCTGCTCGAACAGATGAATCCGTTTCAGGGTGGCGGCGACATGATTAAAACCGTCACTTTTGAGAAGACCATTTACGCCGATCCACCGAATAGGTTTGAAGCAGGCACTCCGGCTATCGCGTCGCAGATCGGTCTCGGAGCCGCGATTGATTACTTGAACAGCATCGGCCGCGAACAGGCCGCGGCTTATGAAGCAGAGTTGCTGCGCTACGCGACTGAGCGCGTTTCGGCGATTGAAGGTGTACGAATCATCGGCACCGCGAAAAACAAAGCAAGTGTGCTCTCGTTTGTGATTGATGACATTCACCCGCATGACATCGGCACGATCCTGGACCAGGAAGGCATCGCGGTGCGTGCCGGCCATCACTGCGCGCAACCGGTAATGCAAAGATTCAACGTACCGGCCACAGCGCGCGCGTCGTTTTCGTTCTACAACACAAAAGAAGAGATCGACGTGCTGGCGCGCACGATTGAACGAGTGATCGAGATATTTAGTTGATCCATGTCGGAATTAAGCGAACTCTACCAGCAGGTAATTCTGGACCATAACAAGAAGCCGCGAAACTTTCGCAAGCTCGAGGCGGCGAGTCATACAGCCGAAGGTTACAATCCGCTCTGCGGCGACCACCTCACCGTTTATCTGAATCTCGACGCCGACCGGGTTGCAGATGTTGGGTTTGAAGGCTCCGGCTGCGCTATTTCAAAGGCGTCGGCCAGCATGATGACGCAGGCTGTCAAAGGCAAGAGCAAAGAAGAAGCCGAGAACTTGTTTAGAGAGTTTCATTCGATGGTCACGGGCGAACTCAACGAGGAGACAGAAGAGAACAGTCTCGGTAATTTGAAGATATTCGCGGGCGTGCGTGAATTTCCCGTCCGCGTAAAATGCGCCACCCTACCCTGGCACACGCTACACGCCGCACTCAACAAGCAGGATCAGATCTCAACAGAATAGCGCCAGTTCTTTCTGTGTCTCTTTGTGGGGCAAAGTCAGAACCGGGAAACTTGCGCAGATCCAATCGAGCCGAATGGTTGGACCGGCGCGCGGAGGCCTCCGCGGTTCTGACTTAGTGGGCTCGTAAATTCCTGATCACGGCGTGACTGTTAGATCCGCCGTCGTCGTACCAACCAACACTCCACCGACGTACGTCTCCAACGTCAACCTATACAAACCGGTACATGCATCCTTCGGTACGTGGAATTGAGCGTTAGCGCTGCGTTCGGTTCCAGCGTTAATCTGGAATGGTCCAACGCTGTCGATCACCGCACTCCCGCACGGACCCGTGTATCTCACAATAAACGAAACAGACAGGCGTTCGTTGATCGTGTTGACATACGAGATATCCAGTTTCGCCATCTTGCCGCGTTTGACAGTCGTTGGCGAAACGCTAAGCGAGAACGTCAAGCTGCCCTGATTAACTGTGAACGTCGTGGTAGCGGTGTTTGTGTTGCCGACTGCATCTGTCGCGGTGATCGTGATCGTGTGCGTGCCGACTCCGACTATCGTGCCCGCGAGCGGGCTCTGAGTCAGAGTCACTGGACCACAGTTATCACTGGCAGTCGTTGCTGAAACGACGTCGGGAATGGTCGCCTGGCCGCTGCCGTTTGCATTCACGCTGGACGGCGGCGGCGCAGTTAGTGTCGGGGCTGTGTTATCGATTACGGTCACCGTCTGCGTGGCCGACGTGGAATTACCCGCATCGTCAGTCGCAGTGTAGGTGATCGTGGTTGTACCAACCGGAAAGATATTGCCGGACGGAACGCCGCTTCGCTCAATGCTCACGCCGCCGGCGTTGTCGGTTGCGGTGGCGGTGCCGAGTTGCGCTTCGGCGACCATCGCTCCACAACTGGTCGCACCCACGCCGGTGTTCACCGTCACATTCGCCGGCGGATTAATCGTTGGCGCGACTTTGTCATTCACAGTGATCGAAACAGTCGCTGCGGTACTGGTTAGTGGTGACGCAGTATCGTCGCCTGAATCTCTCACCGTGAACTCAAAGCTGTCGGCGCCGCTGTAGTTCGTGTTCGGCGTGTAGGTCAGGTTTGCTCCGCTGCCTGACAAACTGCCGTGCGCTGGATTGACTGTCACTTCGAACACGAGATTGCCTTGGGCAGTCTCGAGATCGCTGCCAGTCAAGGTGATCGCCACCGGCGTGTTGCTGTCAGTGGTTACTGATTGACTATTTGCCGACGGCGTATCGTTCACCGGATTCACCGTCACGTTGACGACTCCCGTGGCGCATTGCGGATCGGACGAGCCGTTAGTAACGCCGTTATCGCAAACCTGGTATTCAAAGCTTGCCGGACCATTAAAGTTTGGCTCCGGAGTGTAGGTCACAATTCCGTTGTTCAATACGACCGAGCCGTGAGTGTTTGCCGTGGCGGAGACACCCGTGACAGTCAACAACTGCTGGCTTTCGTTTGGCGGACCGGCACTGTCGTTGACCGCGAGATCTACCGCTGAGAGATCGACGTGAGAGTCTTCGTTAGTGGTGGCGGCATCCGCTGTCGCGACAGGAGCATCGTTAACTTCCGTGATCGTGATGTTGACTGTCGAGGTATTCGAGTTGTGGCTGCCGTCGTTTACCTTGAACGTAAAGCTGTCTGAGCCGTGGAAGTTCGAGGCAGGCGTATAGGTGAAAGTTGGCCCACTTCCCGATAACACGCCGTTCGCCGGCTGGCTCACGATCGTGTAAGTAAACGATGGAGTTTGCAGCGCGCTGACCGCGTTCAGCGTGATATCGACCGGTACGTCTTCCGCGGTGCTCGCAAACTGATTGTCTGTTCCCGGCGGATTGTCTCCGTTCACGCCAGCTTCGATCGAGTTCTCGACAATGTCTGGAACGTTAGCGAAGAAGTCGTAACCAGTGAGAGTCTCAACCGCGTCGACAGAAGTGAGATATGTATGCCAATCGCTATTGATGCTGTTTTGATTTGGCATGATCACCGCGATGGTTCGCGTTGCGGCGTTCACGCGCGAGACGTCGTCGTCACCACGCGGAATGATCAACGCCACCTTCCACGTGTAAGCCGGCACGGTGACGTGACCATTTGCGATCGTGGTTGCTGGACCATTGTCACCGGAACCGCCTACGCCCGCCGGACCAGCGACTACATAGACCTCGTTGGTCGATAACTGCGTGCGCAAGAAGTTTTCGAGATCGGCCCAGGGACCCTGATTGTTGTTCGGCGCCTGCGGCACCATGTTCGACATCAGGAACGTTTCCTGATTGAGAGGAATCGACGCCGGATTATCGCGATCGGCGTTTGGCGTCATGTGACCGCGGTCGAAACCCGAAGCAAAGTAATCGGTCGACTGCACGCGATACCAATCAGGCGAGACTGCCGGATCGGCGCGGAACGTGTCCGTGCGCGGCAAGCTTCCGGTCCATTCGGTTTCGAGGTGCCAACTGACCCAATTCGGCGCGCCCTTGTCGCGGTTGTACGAGAGCGCGAACGAAGGCTTCTCCATCAGGTAATTGTTCGCCTCCTGGAGACTGGCGACTGCGTTTGAGGGATTGCCCATCGTCAGGTGAACGCTCGGCGACTCTGGTGCGGGCGCACCCGCTGCCACAACCGTGAACGTCCACGAGTAATCGGAGAAGAGAGTGTCAGTGTTAGGTGAACTGTCGTCGAGATCCTGATCGTGCACATTGGCATGTGAGATCGTGACGGTGCACTGTTCGCCAAACTGGAAGCCGCTATTCGGCGTGATGTGATAACCCTTCGAGCCGTTGTATGAAGCGACTGTAGCGCTGTTGTGCTGTCCGGAATTGGCGCAGGTGATGTCAAACCAGTTTCCGATCACATCAACAGGCTCACTGAAGTCAACCGTGATGGTCGCGTCGTAAGGCGCGTTGAAACCGTTGTCGATCGGTTCAGTGCCGGCGACCCATGGACCAAGCTCGACGATCGGCGCGGTGCGTCGCGGATTCGGCGAGCCGGTTTGAAAGTCGTCGCCGTTTTGATTGGTGTCCTGCGCGCCATTCAGTTTTCTAAACAACGCACTCGTGTTGCTCGGCGCGGGCGCGCGGGCGCCGCCTTCGAAACAGCTCGCGCTCGTGCCATAGCCGACAAAGTCGACGATGTCAGGATCCGAACCGTTCGGACAACTGCCGCTAAGCGAGATTGAATTGCTCACGAGCGCGACCTTGCCGGTCGTGGCGCTCATGTTGATATCGCCTGAGATGTTTGGCGAGACGGGCAGTGGCGAACCGTTTGCGCCACCCGACGCAAGCGCGACGAGGAAATACTCACCCGGAGCGATCGTGCCGCCCAGTGGCTGTTTGTTGGTCCAACTCGTGCCGGCGGCTGAAGCGTATTGCAACGACCAGCCGGCGAGATTGAATGAGACTCCGGTCGGGTTGTAAATCTCGACGTAATCGTTCGTGAGAGTCGCGCCCGAATTGCCGCCGCCACCGTAGAGCTGACTGATGACGAGGTGGTCCACCGGCGGCGGTGGTTGCTGCACAGTCAAACTGATCGAGCCGCTGCCGGAACGTGATTGACTGTCACTGATGCTGAACGGAAGCGACTTTGCGCCCGCAGTTGTGCCTAACGCAACCGTTGCGACGTAAGTGAAAACGTTGTTACCCGAGGTCGCGTCGCCGCCGTTTATGCCGTCGTCAAAAAACTGCTGGCTGGCCGAGCCGCCAATCGAAGACAGATCTGCTGTGACTACCAAGCCCGTGCTCGTCGGATTTGTTCCTGGTGTGACTGTAACGGTCAGCGTCGATGTCTCGCCTGGCAAGACTGAGTTTGGATTTGCTGCGCCCGTACCGGTTGGATTGGTTGGAACAACAGCGCCGATGCCCAACACCGAGACGTTGTCGATCGCCAGGGCCTGCGCGTTCGTAGTTGTCGTGCCCGAGACGACCGAGTAGTTCCATGCGAGGTAGACGTTCGAGCCATTTGGAACTGAGACATTGATCGTCTTGTTTGTGACTGAGACTGTCGCGCCGGGAGCTGTGGCGAAGCCGCTGTTGTCTGCGTCAGGGGCGAAGCTGGTCAGGAAGTTTGGTCCCGCATTGGTCCATGACAAACCGTCGAGCGAGTAGAAGAGTTGATAACGAAAGCCGGCAGGATTTGAACCGTTGCGATATTTCTCGACGTCGTAAGAGATCTGAAGGCCGGAAAGAGCACTGCCAGTGTTGTTGGTGAACTGAGCGTAAAGATTACCGCTCATCGTCGCTGTGCCCGAAGAGATAAATCCGACGGCACGATCGGAATCGCCCAGCGTGGTTGTTCCAGCGCCAAAGTTGTAACTGCCGTTGGCTGCGGTGGTCGAAACGTTTGCGCCGCCGACTCGCGCAGTTTGCGTGCTTGCCGAACCAAATGATCCGAGTGTTCGCACCGCGGCGATCGTGTCTTGACGAAAGTCGGCCGGCAGATTCGAAGGCGCCGGATTCGACAGAGGAATACCCATGGTGGTGAAGTTTTGCGTGTAGGGGATCGAAGTGGACAGAGAGATCGCTGCGAAGGCAACATAGACCGATACGAGCGCGATCACGACTACTGTAATGATCACACGCCATGGTCTAACAGCAGATGGTCCATGATTGTTCTTGCGACGGGTTCGTCGCAGCGGCAGTCGACTCGGGCGGTCGAACATATGGGTATCCTCCCAAAAAATCATCGTGACGATCATTGAGGTTTGGAGAGGGGATACCGGCGGGACAAAGTGGGCCGGCAAGGGCCTTATGGGGCTTTTGTACCAGCCTTCTTAGGCAGCGTCAATACGCAAAAAAGCCTTTATTTTGTGAATGACAGGATTCGGGTCAAGGTGACGAAGATCGGTCACATAGGCAGAGTGAGATCGGTCTTTTTGAGGGGCGCAACTCTAGCGAAGCGAGATGTTCACTGCACGTAGCACGCCATCGCCCATGTCGACCTGCAACTGGTATGTGCCGGCTGACATTCCCGAAGTGTTGAGGTTGAAAACGTACTGACCGTTTTCGTAGTGGAACAAGTTGCCCGTCGTTGCTGCTGAGGTTGATTCAACATCAACGGCATCTCCGACGACGTTGTCGTTAACTTTGAAGAGCATCAGTTTTACGACTGCGTCAGTAACCCCCGCACTCGCGCCAGTCAGTTGGAACTTGATCGGGATCGTGCGGCCACCTTTGTACACACCACCGGCCTGAACCGGCGCCAGCAAGTTGGACCACGTGTAGGCCACACCAACAGTGAACTGCCGTTCCGCATACAAGTTTGGATCGCCATTGTCTGTGACCCTGACGGTAAGCGTATAGATCTGGCCAGCCTGACCCGCCGTCGGAGTCCAACTGAAAGCACCTGATGACGGATTGATTGAAGCACCACTCGGAGCCGCGCCAGTCAACGTGTAAGTCAATGTTTGCGCCGGCAGATCTATATCGGAACCAACAGCCGTAAAGCTCAACGTGTTGCCGAGATAGACGGTTTGATTTCCGATCGCATTGAGCGACGGCGCGTCATTCACCGGATTCACAGTTACATTCACCGTTCCGGTGGTGCACTTGGAATCCGCTACGCCGTTAGTCGTGCCGTTATCACAAACCTGATAAGTGAAGCTTGCCGGACCGTTGTAGTTTTGATCGGGTGAGTAGGAAACAACTCCACTCGACAGCGACACCGTGCCGTGTGTATCCGCAGTAGACGACACGCTCGTGACTGTCAACACCTGCAGGTTTTCATTCGCGGGACCAGCACTGTCGTTCACAGTCAGATCCGACGCGTTGATTTGCAACGTGACATCCTCATCGGTGCTTGCCGAATCGTCAGTGGCCGCTGGCGAATCATTCACCTCGGTCACCGTGAGATTTACAGTCGAGGTGTTTGAATCGTGCGCTCCGTCATTCGCCTTGAACGTGAAGCTATCGCTGCCATTGAAGTCAGGATCGGGCTGATACGAGCGATTGGCTCCAGTTCCACTCAACGCGCCGTGCGCGGGCGGAGTAACAATCGTAAATGTAAACGACGCAGTTGGATTCGGACTCACTGCCGTGAGCGTGATCGACTTCGACGTGTCTTCCGCAGTGGTGGCGGACTGACCCTCAGTTCCTGGCGGATTGTCACCATTGGTGCCCGCTTCGATTGCATTTTCAACCGCGTCCGGAACGTTGGCGAAGAAGTCGTAGCCGGTCATGGCTTCGACTGCGTCAACGGTGGTCAAGTAAGTCTGCCACGGATTGCTCCTGATCCCCTGGGTGTTCGGCATGTTCACCGCGATCGTTCTCGTGGCCGCTGTGACGCGCGACACGTCGTTGTCGCCTTTGGGCAGGACCAAAACAACTTTCCACGTCGAAGACGGAACCACTACGTGACCATTTGCAATCGTATTGGCGAAACCGTTGCTGCCAGCGCCGCCCACGCCGAATGGACCAGAAACGATGTAAACCTCGTTTGCCGGTAACAGTGTGCGCAGGAAGTTCTCGAATTCCGCCCATGGTCCCTGATTGTTGTCGGGTGCCTGGGCCACCATGTTCGACATCAGGAACGTTGCCTGATTGATCGGGATCGATGTTTCCTTGTCGCGATCGGCGTTTGGTGTCATGTGACCGCGATCGAAGCCGCTACCCGAGAAGTCGGTAGCCTGCACGCGATACCACGTCGGCAACACGGCCGGATCGGGCCTGAACGTGTCGACGCGAGCGAGATTTCCCACCCATTCATCGGAAAGGTGCCAACTTACCCAGTTTGGACGACCGTTATCTCTGTTGTAGGAGAGAGCAAACTCCGGCTTCTCCATCAGGTAGTTGTTCGGTTGATTCGGATCGGCGACGGCACCGTTCGGATTGCCCATCGTTAAGTGAACGCTTGGCGGATACGGCGGCGCAGTGCCGGTCGCAACCGTGAATGTTGCAACGTAATTCGCGGACAACGTGTCGGTGTTTGGACCACTGTCATCTGTATCCGTGTCATGAATCTGGTCTTTGAATAACGTGACCGTACATTGCTCGCCGGCCAGGAAGTTCACGTTGGGTGTGATGACGTAGACCTTGCCACCACCTGCGACGGTCGCATCGTTGTGAAGTCCGGTGGTGGCACAGTTGATATTGAACCACGGATCAACCACGTCGACTGACTCCGTGAAGTTAATAGTGATACTCGCATCGCGCGGTGCGTTGCTGCCGTTGTTGCGTGGATCGCTGCTGAAGACCGCTGGACCAATCTCAACGATCGGTGCTGTTCGTCTCGGATTTGGCACACCGGTGACGAAGTCGTCCGAATTGTTGTCAGTGTCAGTCGCGCCGGAGTTCTTCCGCAGGATCGAGGTAGAGTTGCTGGGCGCCGGAGCGTTCGCAGTCTCAGCGCAGTTTGCGCTCGCGCCATAGCCGACGAAATCGACGATGTCAGTATCGCCAAGCGGACATGTGCCCACGAGCGAATCGAAATTGCTGACGAGCGAGACCTTGCCGGTCGTGCCGCTCATGTTGATCTCGCCCACGATGTTCGCAGCCGGCAGCGGCAAGCCGGTGGCTCCGCCGGAGCCAAGCGCGATCAGGTAGTACTGCCCCGGAGCGATCGTGCCGCCGAGCGGTTGTCGAGTGAATTCCCAACCGTCGCCAGTTGCAGAGGTGTACTGCAACGACCAACCTGTCAGGTCGAATGTGATTCCGCTCGGGTTGTAAAGCTCGACGAAATCGTTCTGGTAAGTGGCGCCCGTGTTTCCACCGCCACCATAGACCTGGCTAATCACGACGTGTGGCTGTTGCACGAGGAGCGCGATCGTCGTTTGTGCGGTGCGACCCTGCGCATCGTTGATAGTCACCGGCAGAGACTTCTGGCCGGGCGTCGTGCCAACAGCAACTGTGGCTAAGAAAGTGAATGTGTTTCCAGAACCGGAAAACGCTTGCGCTGCCGATCCGCCAATTGAAGACAGATCGGCCGTAACCGTGATGCCGGTACTCGTTGGATCACTGGCCGGAGAAACAACGACCGTAAGTGTGGAACTATCTCCCGGCTGCACGCCGAGCGGATTAGCCGATCCAGTGCCCGACAAGACAGCACAATTGTTTGTCGGGGACGAGCTGTTTCGCGGATTGGGCGCGGCTTGAACGAAGTCGTTAGCGTTGTTGTCGGTGTCCTGGCAGCCGTTGTTTTTTCTCAGCGCCGCGGTCGTATTGGTAAGTGTCGGAGCTGGATTTGCGCCTTCAAAACAGTTTGCTCCGTCGTAGCCGATGAAATCCACGATGCCCGCGCCTGAAGGACAAGTGCCGATTAAGGCAGTCGTGCTGCTAACCAAAGCGACCTTGCCGGAGGTCGCGCCCATCGCGATCGTGCCGGTGGCATCAGCCGTCGGTAGATCGACAGTGCCTCCAGCACCGGCGGCTTCCTTGATCAAGTAATACTGACCTGGTTGAAGAGTGAAATTGGTGAGCGGAGTCACTTGCCAGTTCGCCAATGCCGCAGATGCGTATTGAACAGACCAGCCATTCAAGTTAATCGGCGAACCTGTGTGGTTGATGATTTCGATGAAATCGTTCTTCAGTGTAGCGCCACTGTTGCCGCCTCCGCCGTAGACCTGGCTAAGGACTACCGATCCCGCAGCAGCAGGAGTTGGTGTCGGAGTTGGAGTCGGTGTTGGCGTGGGGGTTGGAGTTGGCGTTGGGGTCGGAGTTGGAGTTGGCGTTGGTGTGGGTGCAACGCAGCCGGCTGAGCTTTGCGGATCGCTCGGCGTAATTAATTGAAAGTCACTGGCATTGTTGTCGGTGTCGGTGCCACTTCCAGCCGCGCCGCCGGGCTTACGCTCGTAGCCACGATTCAAATTTGACGTACCGAGACTGGCGAGCGGTGTGCCTTCTTTGAACGCTGAGCCGGCGCTCATTCCGACCTGGTCGACGACTGTATTGTCGGGGAGAGTTAATGCGATGCCGCCATCGTCTGTGATTCCGACAGTAAATGTTTGATCGCCGGGCACGGCGCCGCTGTACGGACCACCAGTTAAGGACGAGTTAGTGATGAGGTAATGACAACCGGGCTGGATTACAGTTCCAGCGGTGATTGTCGCGCGGTCCGAGACGCCCGCCGTCGCGTTCGAACCTCTGATCTTCCAACCGCCAATTGCGACTGGCGCCCCGGAGAGATTGTAAAGCTCGATGAATTCGTCTGCGGCGCCGTTCGGTCCGCGCACGCGGAATTCACTGATGACAACATTCGTGGATATCGCCTGTACGCGTGATGAGAAACTCAAAAACAGCGCAAAGCTGAAGACCGCGAAAAGTACGATTGCAGATGTAACGAACACACGGGCAGGCCGTGTTGAGTGAAGGGGGCTCTTAAGTCGCATAAATCAATCCTCACGGGAAATAAATGATCGAAAAAACTCCACACGTTTAGTTTTGAGAGGAATACCGGAGGACACACTGAGGCCGGTAGGAAAATGTGCGTGCCTTTTATCAGTTCTGCGATGCAGAATCAAGCTACGAAGTATCAGTTCATGATAATTTAATCTCTGTGCAACCTCCGCGTTCTCTGTGTCTCTGTGGTTAAAGATCACCACAGAGACACAGAGAGCACAGAGGTTGCACAGAGTTGCCAGACATGCATAATGCCTGTCACGGAGGAAGACCTTCTTACTTTGATTATTCAGTCAATCGAACTGCGTGAAATCCGCCTGCCTCTCGTCCACTTCTTCGAAACAAGCTTCGGTCGCACAACTGAACGCCGCATTATCCTGGCGCGTTTGATCGATCGCGACGGCGCGGAAGGGTGGGGCGAGTGCGTCGCCGGTGAGGGACCGTTCTACAGCGATGAGTGGACCGACACGGCATGGTCGACGCTGCACGAATTTCTTGCCCCAATGGTTTTGGGACAGGAGATCGAGAGCGCTGCTCGCGCGTTCTCGTTGATGAAACCCGTGCGTGGACATCGCATGGCTAAAGCTACAATCGAAACCGCGTGCTGGGACCTCGAAGCGAAAAAAGCCGGTGTTCCACTGTGGAAACATCTTGGCGGCACGCGTTCAGAGATTGCGTCTGGTGTTTCCATCGGCATTCAGGATACGCCCGACGCGCTGCTCGAAAAGATTCGCAAGGAAGTTGCCGCCGGTTATCAGCGGATCAAAATTAAGATCAAGCCGGGTTGGGATCTCAAGATCATCGAACGCGTGCGCAAAGAGTTTCCCGACATACGTTTAATGGGCGACGCCAACTCCGCTTACAAACTTTCCGATGTTCCGTTGTTTCAGCAGTTGGACAAGTTCAATCTCATGATGCTGGAACAGCCACTTGCGCATAACGACATCTTCGACCACTCAGTGCTGCAACGACAGATCAAAACTCCCGTTTGTCTCGACGAGTCGATCCGTTCGGCAGAAGACGCTACTCACGCAATCGCGCTTGAGTCGTGCAGGATTATCAACGTCAAACTCGGGCGCATCGGCGGACACGCTGAGGCAAAACGAATCGAGCAGATCGCGCGCGACAATGAGATTCCGATCTGGTGTGGCGGCATGCTCGAAGCGGGGATCGGGCGCGCGCATAACATCGCGATGTCGACACTTGCCGGTTTCACTTTGCCGGGTGACGTTTCTGCCAGTGCTCGTTATTGGGAAGAAGACATCATCGATCCGCCGGTGACGGTTAGTCCTCGTGGCACCATCGCGGTGCCCAACGCGCCGGGTATAGGGTTCGCTGTTAACCAGAGACGCATCGAAGCGCTAACAGTTCGCAAAGAGACCATTAACTGAGTAGGGTAAATGAGTGACCAACTCGCACGTCAGGTTTTTACTCGGCTGCAATCACGGCAGCAGGAGATCGAACGGTTTATTCAAACTCTTGTTGAAACAGAATCGCCGTCAGGTGATGTAGCAGGCAGCCGCGCAGTGGTTGATTTGTTGGCGCAGGCGGCGGAACGGCTCGAGTGTGTTGGCGCGATCGAGCGGGTCGATGTTCCTGGCTTCGGGCAACATGTCATGGTTCGAGCGTTCGAAGGTCAGAACGATGCGCGACAGATCCTGCTGGTCGGCCACACAGACACTGTGCATGCGCGTGGCTCGGTCAGTGAGCGTCCGTGGCGACGCGAAGATGGGAAGATATATGGTCCAGGCATTTTCGACATGAAAGCCAATTGCGTACTCGCGATCGAGGTATTGCGTGCGTTGTCGGAGTTGCAAGTGACCCCGAGATGTTCCATAACGCTGGCGCTGACGTGCGATGAAGAGGTTGGAAGTCAATCTGGCTGGCCGTTTTTACAACGGTTAGCGGAATCGCGAGAGACACGAAGCGCTTTTGTGATGGAGCCGCCGGCGTCAGGCGGGCGCGTGAAGACAAGTCGCAAAGGAACCGGAATCTTCGCGATCAAAGTTGAGGGAATCGCCGCACACTCCGGACTCGAACCTGAAAAAGGAGCGAGCGCGATACTCGAGCTGGCGCGGCAAACGGAACAGCTTCACGCGATCAACTTGTCGGGGTCGGGGATCACGTTGAACGTGGGCGTGGTCCATGGCGGCACGCGATCGAACGTCGTTGCAGCACACGCCGAAGGCGAGATCGACGTTCGCTTCTCGACGGAAGCTGAGTCGCGGGAGATCGAGCGAATTCTTTCGAATCTCAAGCCGGTTGACGAGCGCACGAAAGTGTTTGTGTCGGGTGGAATAAACAGGCCGCCGCTGGAGCGAACCGCGGCTGTCGTCGAACTGTTTGAAAAAGCACGCGCTGTTGCGGCGCAACTGGACTTCGAACTTGGCGAAGCGCAGGTTGGTGGCGCGTCTGATGGAAACTTCCTCGCCGCGATGGGCATCCCCGTGCTTGATGGATTGGGGATCAGCGGTGAAGGCGCGCACGCGGTGCACGAGCACATTGAAGCGGATGACATCGCGCGAAGAGGTGCGCTAATCGCCGGGCTGTTGATGTCTTAACAAAATGCTGATCGCGACCTGGAACGTAAACTCAATCCTCGCGCGCATGCCGAATGTCTTGCGTTGGATCGACGACGTCAAGCCCGACGTTCTCTGCATGCAGGAAACAAAGTGCACCGACGACAAGTTTCCCACCTTGATCTTTCAGGAACGTGGTTACCAGTGCCAACTATTTGGGCAGCAGTCGTACAACGGCGTCGCGATTCTCACGCGCCAGTCGTGTGAAACTGCGCGTCGTGGTTATCCGGACGACGATGAAGCCGCTCAGTCTCGACTGATTACGACAACAGTCAACGGCATCAACATCGTTAACGTCTACATTCCCAACGGCCAGGCAGTCGGTTCGGAAAAGTATGTGTTCAAGCTCACGTGGATCGAGCGGCTGCGACAGTTCTTCGACGCAAACTACGATCGGGCCACTCCGGTGTTGTTGTGTGGCGACTTCAACGTCGCACCGGAAGAGCGCGACGTGCACGACGTGCGATTGTGGCAGGGACGCATCATGTTCAGCGAACAGGAACGTGCGGCATTGCAGCGCGTGAAGGATTGGGGATTCACGGACGCGTTTCGCTTGCACACGGAAACTGGCGGCCACTTCACGTGGTGGGATTATCGTGCGGGCGCGTTTCGACGCAACCTGGGACTGCGCATCGACCACATCTGGATCACTGAATCACTCGTGGGGCGAAACACGCGCACGTGGATCGACATGAGTCCACGCACCTGGGAGAAACCTTCCGATCACGCGCCAATGATCGCCGAAATTTCTTAATTTGATGTCAACTCGGCGGTCTTCTCGGTGATATCTTTCTGCGCCCACTCGTTGTCGCGGCTCGCTTCGCCCGCCTTCGAGCGTTTCGCGGCCTTCATGCGCTGCACCAGATCCATGTGCGTCGAGAAATAGGGAAGGCTCTTGCCAACAATTTCCTGAATCGATGAGAAGCCTTTGTCGACCATAAACTTCTCAACACCTTCCTTCAACTCGTCGACCATCTTCACGCCTTGCAACATCACGCCCGTGCATATCTGAACCGTCGCCGCCCCCAGCAGCATAAACTCGAGCGCGTCGTGTGAAGTTTCAATGCCGCCGATGCCACTGATCGAAACTCCTTCCGGAATCGCCAATGCAAGCTGACTGACCATCCGCAACGCGATTGGCTTAACAGCCTGTGCTGAGTAACCACCTGGTACGCAGTGACCTTCAACCGTCGGCATCGGTCTCAACGTGTCGAGATCGACACCGATCACTGACAAGATCGTATTGATTGCCGAAATGCCAACCGCGCCCCCACGGATTGCAGCCGCCGCAGGCTCGCGGATGTTTGTGATGTTAGGCGTCATCTTGGCCCAGACCGGAATCTTCGAGACCTCAGTCACCCACGAAGTAACCTCTTCCGTCAGATCCGGATGCTCACCCATCTCCGAACCCATTTTGCGTTCGGTCATACCGTGCGGACAGGAGAAGTTGAGCTCGAATCCATCGACGCCGGTGTCCTGGACCATATGGACCAGTTCCTGCCAGCGACTCTTCTCGTACTCCTCCATGATCGACGCGATCAGAACATGGTTTGGATACTCTTTCTTGATCTGGCGAAACTCGTCGAGCCAGACGTCGATCGGTCGATCGGAGATCAGCTCGATGTTCTCAAAACCGATCACTTCACCCGTGGTTCTCGAGCGGAGTTTGCCGTAACGCGGCACAACGTTCACGACCTTCGCCGATTCGAGACTAACGGTTTTAGCAACAGCGCCGCCCCAGCCCGCGTCGTACGACTTCGCAAGCACGCGAGCATTTGTTCCCGGCGGTCCCGAACCGAGTACAAACGGGTTGGGAAACTTCATGCCGTTGACGGTTATTGATAAATCCATAAGTGACTCCCTAGTCGGCCACGAGTGCGCCGTATGTGTCCGGACGGCGGTCGCGGAAGAATTGCCATGTGTTACGCACGTCGCGGATCTTGTCGAGGTCGAGATCCGCTACAACCAGCGCGTCTTTATCGCGCGGTGCTTCGGCCACAAACTGCCCGCGCGGATCGCAGAAGTAGCTCTGACCATAAAACTCACCGATGTCCCACGGTTGTTCGTGACCGACGCGATTGATCGCGCCGATGAAGTAACCGTTCGCAACTGCGTGTGCCGGTTGTTCCAAACGCCAGAGATACTCAGAGAGTCCGGCCACAGTTGCTGAAGGATTGAAAACGATCTCAGCGCCGTTCAAGCCGAGTGCTCGCGCGCCTTCGGGGAAGTGACGGTCGTAGCAGATGTAAACACCGATGCGCGCGAAAGCAGTGTCGAAGCATGGATAACCGAGATTGCCGGGACGAAAGTAAAACTTCTCCCAGAATCCGGGATTGACGTGTGGAATGTGATTCTTGCGATACTTACCGAGATACTTGCCATCGGCGTCGATCACCGCGGCGGTGTTGTAATAGATGCCGGTCAGTTCTTCTTCGTAGATCGGCACGATGATCACCATGCCGTGCTCTTTCGCGACTTCCTGCAACAAACGCACAGTTGGACCATCAGGAATTCGCTCGACCGCTTCGTACCAGCGCGTCTGTTGCTCGGCGCAGAAGTAAGGCGTCGTAAACACTTCCTGCATGCAAATGATCTGCACGCCTTGTTCGGCGGCTTGTTCGATAAAGGTCAGATGCTTCTCGATGTTTAGCCGCTTGATCTCCTCGATCGGCAGATCGGTCGGCGCGGCGTTCGAGCACTGAATCAATCCACATTTAACGGTACGCGGCATGAGTTAATCCTCTTGCAAGCTCAAAGATGTGAATTTTATAGCATTTAGCGGCGTCAGTTACCTAGAGCTTGCTTTCATCAACAGCAAGTGGGTGATGAAGGCGGCGCCGAAGCCGACGAACCAGGCGTAGTCGTACAACGGCCTCATGGCGGGAACAATTAGTCCGATCCAAGCGAGGCCGCAGCCGATTAGAGTAGCGACGACGGCGCGCCAGTTCCAGCCGCCGTTGTAGGTGTAGGCGCCCTCTTGCCGGTAGAGGTCGCCAAGCGCGAGTCGTTTCTTTCGCACCAGCCAGTAGTCGGCAATCAGCACGCCCGCGATTGAGCCGAGCCCGCCTGAGTAACCGACCAGCCAGGCGAAAATGTATCCCGAGGGATCGGCGAGCAATCGCCACGGCTGCATCAGGATGCCGATGATGCCGGTGATGAGTCCGCCCGTGCGAAACGAGATCCACTTGGGAAACGCGTTGGCGAAGTCGTTTGCAGGTGAGACGACGTTCGCGGCGATGTTTACTGCCAACGTCGCGACCACGACCGTGAACATCGAGATCGCAATCACCACCACACTCTGAAACTGTCCCACGACCTTCAGCGGATCCCAAAGCTCCTCGGGTTTCATGTGAGGATAAATAACAACAGCGGCGGAGGTGATCATTACGCCCATCGCGGCAAACACGGTCATCGTGGTCGGCAGTGCAACGACCTGGCCCACCACTTGATCGCGTTGACTCTTACCAAAGCGTGTAAAGTCGGGCATGTTCAACGATAGCGTCGCCCAAAATCCAATCATTCCGGTGAGTGAGGGAATGAAGATGGGCCAAAACTCTCGAAACGTATGAAACTTACCTTGTTGGTTGAGCAGGTAACCGAGTCCGTTCGCTTTCCATAACGCCCAGGCAAGCAGCAGCGCCGTCATGATCAGCACGAAAGGTGCGGCCCAGTTCTCAACTTTTCGGAGGAGATCCATGCCGCGATAAATGATGTAGATGTTGATGCCCCAGAAGAGCAGGAACGACAACCACTCCGTCGTTGTGTGACCACCGATTGGACCACCGAGCAACGTCTGCCACCCCGGTATGATGGCCCTGAAGAACGTGTTCAGCGCTTCGCCGCCGATCCATGCCTGAATACCAAACCAGCCACAGGCGACGATCGCGCGCATGAGGGCCGGAACGTTTGATCCGAGTGTGCCGTAAGAAGCGCGCGCGAAGACCGGAAAGGGAATGCCGTACTTTGTGCCGGGATGTGAGTTCAGGAGGATCGGTATTAAGACGATCGTGTTGCCGAGGAGGATTGTGACGAGCGCCTGCCACCAATTCATGCCGGCGCTGATCAGGCCTGACGACAGCATGTAAGTTGGGATGCAGTGGGCCATGCTGATCCAGAGTGCGGCGTAGTTGTACGTGGTCCAATTGCGCCGAGAGACTGGAACGGGCGCGAGGTCCTCGTTGTAGAGCGGACTGTGACTAATCTCCTCAAGTGCTTCCGGTCGAAGCTCAACTCGTCCGTCGGGATGCTGGATAGTTTCCGAAGTCGAACTCATTTGTGCCTTTTGTGCCTCTTTGTGGCCTCATTCCGGGTTTATTTGTGGCTCATCGAGTCGTCCATAAACTTCGCCACATCAGCATGCAATTTGGCAAGCGATTTCTCGTCGATGTACATCATGTGGCCGGCTTCGTAATAACTGGTGGAGAAGTTCTTGAGCAACGAAGGATCGATGCTGATGTGGCCTAGAGTGTACTCGACCGCGTAGTACGGAGTCGCCATGTCATAGTAGCCCATCGCCACGAACACCTTCAGGAATGGGTTTTTGGCGAGCGCGGTTCGTAAAGCGGTGCTGGTGTCGACATAGTTGTTGTTGGTGCCCCAGTTCCACGGACCAATGCCGCCGCCGAGAATGTAGTATTCGAGATCGGTCTTGTAACCGAGTTCGGATCGCACGTAATTGTTGAAGGTCGAGGTGTACGGCGGTCGAATAGCTGCCTCACTTGCGTCGTACTCGGTGCTGTCGGTAGCGAGATTAGAATCGTAGCCTTTGAAGCGACTGTCGAGCCTGCCGATTGAGCGCCGTTCGCTGCGCAATAGTTCTTTGCGGAAGAGATTCAAGTTAACGCGCAAGTTGGCATAGTCGAGAAACCTCGGATCGAGTCCGGTGAAGCGTGCCAGCTTGGCAATCATCTCCTGCCGCTCCTGCGACGACAGACGCGCGCCTTTCTCGAGCGCGAGCATGTACTCGCCTGAAGCGAATTCCTCTGCGTCTGCGACGACTCGCGCGACGGGCTTCGACTGAAGATCGGAAGGAAGCTTTTTGTGATACCACGCGGTCGCGGTGTAAGTCGGTAAGTAAAGTGCGTACGGCAGATCGTTTCCGGATGCGAATGCTGTCGTTTCAAAGTTCATGATCGTCGAGATCAGCATGATCCCATTGAACGCGATGCCGCGATCGATCAAGTAACCCGAAAGTGCTGAGGCGCGCGTCGTGCCGTAGCTCTCGCCCGCGAGAAACAGCGGCGAAGTCCAGCGTTCGTAGCGCGTGAGGTACATGCGAATAAACTCGCCCACCGATTCGATGTCGCCTTGCAGACCAAAGAACTTCGCGGCGAGATCGGGTCGAGCGGCGCGACTGTAGCCGGTGCCGACGGGATCGATAAAGACCAGATCAGATTTCGTCAGCCACGTTCCTTCGTTATCGACGAGCTCAAATGGCGGCGCGGGCATGGCGCCGTCGGCATTCATCTTCACGCGCTTTGGTCCAATCGCGCCCATGTGTAGCCACACTGATGCTGATCCTGGGCCACCGTTGAAAGAGAAGGTGAGTGGGCGCGACGCACTGCCTTCCGGCCGATCGACAACGTAACTGGTAAAGAACATGCGCGCTTCAACTTCGCCGTCACGATTCTTGATCGGCATCATTCCGGCGATAGCGGTGTACTTTATCGTCGAACCGCCAGCGCGGATCTCGTGCCTTGTAACGACTGGAGGTTCTTCAGGTGTAGGCGAAGCTTGTGGTCTCGCTTGCTGGTCGCGGCCTGGAGTTGGGCTGGGTGTCGGGCTTGGCTGCTGTCCCGGGAATTGTCCTTGTCGTCCCTGTCCTTGAAACAGCAAAATAACGCATAGAACAATCGTTGAGAGCATAGTGTCGTTAATCTCCGTTGGGGAACTTTCTATCCGTGTTTATCCGCGTAATTCGCGGCTAGATATTTACGCAAGTGCCGCGCTTCAAAAACTGTCCATCACCGGGCTTGCCCTTGTACTCGCCTTTGTCAATCACAACCTTGCCGCGCGAAAGCACGGTCTCGACCACGCCCTGGATCTTCCTGCCTTCGTACGCGTTGTAGTCGACGTTCATGTGACTGGTCTTCACGCTCAGCGTCTGCTCCCTTTCCGGATCGAAGATGACGATATCCGCATCCGAGCCGACAGCGATCGTTCCTTTTTTCGGAAACAGACCAAACATTTTCGCGGCGGCGGTTGAAGTCAACTCGACGAAGCGATTCAAGCTGATTCGATTCTCGATCACACCGCCGTTGTAGATCAGCGGCACGCGGTTCTCGACGCCTGGCGCGCCGTTTGGAATTTTTGTGAAGTCGTCGCGGCCGAGCTCTTTCTGTTCCTTCATGCAGAACGGGCAATGATCGGTTGAGATGACCTGAAGGTCGTCCATCTTCAAACCTTTCCACAGCTCGTCCTGATTCGACTTCTCGCGCAGTGGCGGCGTCATAACGTACTTCGCGCCGTCGAAACCCGGTTCGTCGTAGTTGTTGATTGAAAGGAAGAGATATTGCGGACACGTTTCGGCAAAAGCGGGAATGCCACGATCGCGTGCCTGGCGTACTTGATTGAGCGCATCGGCGCAGGAGAGATGGACGATATAGACCGGCGACTCAGCCATCTCGGCGATCGCGATGGCGCGATGAACACCCTCGGCTTCCGCGATGGTGGGCCGCGTGAGTGCGTGATACTTCGGCGCGGTCCTTCCTTGTTCCAGCGCGCGCTTGATGATCTCGTTGATGACGATTCCGTTTTCAGCGTGCATGCAAATCAGGCCACCGCGCTGGCCCGCGGCAGACATCGCGCGAAAGATCGTTGCGTCGTCGACGAGAAACACGCCGGGATAGGCCATGAACATCTTGAAGCTCGTCACGCCTTCGTCCATGGCGGTGTAGAGCTCTTCGATCTGCTTGTCTTCCAGTTCGGTGGTGATGAGATGGAAACCGTAATCGATTGCGGTTTTGCCTTCGGCCTTCTTGTGCCAGTTGTCGATGCCTTCGATCAGCGACTGGCCTTTGTACTGCACGGCGAAATCGATGATGCTGGTGGTGCCACCGTGAGCGGCGGCGATGGTGCCGGTACGAAAATCGTCGGACGCTTGGGTGCCGCCGAAGGGCAGTTCCATGTGAGTGTGTGGATCGATGCCGCCGGGAATGACGAGTTTGTCAGTGGCATCGATAACATGATCCACTTCCATCTCGAGGTGTGCCCCGATAACCGAGATGCGCTCATCCTCAATCAAAATGTCAGCCCGATAATCATCAACCGCAGTCACCACGCGGCCGTTCTTAATAAGTGTTTTCATCTGCTGTTTGTGCCTTTTTGTGGCCTAGTAAAGATTGCCTTCGCGCTTGCGGCCGGTGTAGTCGACGTAGACCACTTTCAACTCCGTGTAGAAATCGAGCGCGGTTGAGCCTTGCTCGCGATCGCCAATACCGGTGCCTTTCGAGCCGCCAAATGGAATGTGCGCCTCGCCGCCCGTCGTCGGCGAGTTGATGTGCGTCATGCCCGTTTCGATCTCGTCTACGAAACGAAAGATCCGCGCGGCGTCGTTGGTAAAGATCGAAGACGAAAGACCGTACTCACAATCGTTAGCTACTTCCAGCGCGCGGTCGAAATCCTTCACGCGCAGCACTGACAACACTGGACCAAAGATCTCCTCGCGCGCAATGCGCATGTCAGGCGTTACGTGATCGAAGACCGTCGGATGCACGAAGTAACCTTTATCGAGTCCGTCGCCGGTGGCACGCGAGCCGCCGCAAGCGAGCGTCGCGCCATCTTCACGCCCGATGTCGATGTACTTGAGCACGGTGTTGAACTGATTCTCGTCAACACTCGGCCCCATCTCCGTCGCCGGATCCGAACCCGGACCGAGCCGCATCGACTCCGCGCGCTTTACGACGCGGTCGACAAACTCGTCCGCAATCTCATCCACGACTACAGCACGACTCGTGGCAGTGCAGCGTTGTCCGGAAGATCCGAACGCACCTTGCGCGGTCGATTCGACGGCGAGATCCATGTCGGCATCTTCCAGAATCACAACCGGATTCTTGCCGCCCATTTCACACTGGACCTTCGCGCCGCGTCGTGAAGCCTGTTCGTAGAGACGAATTCCGACACCGTTTGATCCCGTGAACGAAATCGCCTTCACTGCGGGATGGTTGATGATCTCGTCGCCTGCCTCCGAACCTGAGCCGAGCACCAAATTCAAAACTCCCGGCGGAACTCCCGCGGCTTCGAAGATCTCGGAGATACGAACGGCAGTCGCAGGAGTGATCGAAGCCGGTTTGAAAACGACTGTGTTGCCTGCCACCAACGCCGGGGCAATCTTCCAGATCGGAATTGCGACCGGAAAATTCCACGGCGTCACGCACGCAACCACGCCGAGCGGTTGTTTGATCGTGTAGGCAAAGTTCAACGGCAATTCGGACGGAATCGTTTCGCCGGTCATTCGTCGCGACTCGCCGGCGCAGAATTCTGCGACGTTAATTGAGCGTTGCAGCTCACCGCGCGACTCTGCGATCGTCTTGCCTTCTTCGTGAGTGAGAAGTTGTGCCAGCTCTTCCTTGTTTTCTTCCAACAGGCGCGCCGCTTTTCCGACGATACGACCACGAACGGGCGCGGGCGTCGAGCGCCAACCGCGAAACGCGTCCGCAGCAGCGTCGACCGCGGCGCGCGCTTCTTCACGCGTCGCCTGGCGAATCGTGCCGAGAACGTCGTCGATGTTGGCCGGATTGATGTTGTGCGCGGTGCGGCTGGAGGAAGATTCCACCCATTTGCCACCGATAAAATTGCGGTACGTGTCCATACGAGTGCGGAATATATCCCGCAAAGGCGCAAAGGCGCAAAGGCGCAAAGAAAGACCGCAATCTTCTTTGCGCCTTTGCGCCTTTGCGGGAGAACTCATGCTATAAGACCATCATGCCAGTTGAACCGCGGAGTATTCCGGAATTACTGAAACAGCGCGTGGAGGCCGCGCCTGACAAGCCGTTTCTTTTCTCCGAAGCTGACAAACGCCAATTCACTTACAAAGAATTCGAACTCGCGGTCGCGCGCACCGCGGCGATGCTGCGTGCGCACGATGTGCGGAAGGGCGACGTCGTCAGTTTGTTGCTGCCGAACGGTGTCGAGTATGTGATCGCTTATTTTGCGTGCTGGCAGATTGGCGCGCTTGCCGGACCGATCAACTCTTTGTTGAAAGCGCAGGAGATGGCCTACGTGATCTCAAACTCGGAAGCAAAAGTGTTGTTGGTGAATTCCGAGTTTTTGCCGGTAATCGACTCTATTCGCGGCGACCTGACGAGTCTCAAGGCGACCGTTCGATTTGATGACGAGGCTGAACAAAGCGGTGCCAAGGCACCGCACTCCAAGGAGGGGATAGAGCCGGAAGATGACGCGATTATCATTTACACGTCTGGCACGACTGGCAAGCCAAAGGGCTGTCTGTTAACGCACGCCAATGTGATCGCGAACGCGCGGCAGATCAGCAGTTGGTTGGGTTTCACTGAAAACGATCGACTGCTCACGATAATGCCGTTGTTTCACATGAACGCGGTTTCGGTGACTACGATGTCAGCGCTTTACGCGGGCGGCTCAACTGTCGTGAGTCCGAAGTTTTCGGCGTCACGCTTCTGGCAGATCATCTCCGAATATCAGATCACGTCATTTGGCTCGGTGGCTACGATGCTCTCGATGTTGTTGAGCACTCACCCGGAAGGAGTTCCCGCCGTACTAAAAACCGATCAGTTGCGTTTTGCGATGTGTGGCTCAGCGCCGGTACCGGCGGAGGTCTTGCGACGTTTCGAAGAGACGTTCAACTGTCTGGTGGTTGAAGGTTACGGTTTGTCAGAGTCGACTTGTCGATCGACCTTCAATCCGCCGGATCAACGCCGTCGTCCCGGGTCGTGCGGAGTGCCGATCGGCAACGAGATGGGCGTGGTCGATGAAGAAGATCGCGAAGTGCCCGACGGAACGTTGGGCGAGATCGTTTTGCGCGGCGAGAACATTCTGAAGGGTTACTACAAAAACGACGCCGCGAATGCAGCAGCGTTTCGCAATGGCTGGTTTCACACTGGTGACATCGGGTATCGCGACGCGGACGGGTTCTACTACATCGTCGATCGCAAGTCAGACATGATCATTCGCGGTGGTGAAAACATCTACCCGCGCGAGATCGACGAAGTGCTCTACCAGCATCCGGCGATCGCGGCTGCTGCGGCCGTGGGTGTTCCCGAAAAACTTTACGGCGAAGACGTTGCAGCCGTAGTCGTGCTCAAGCCTGGAGCAAACGTTTCAGAGCAGGACGTGATCGAGTTTTGCAAAGCGCGACTCGCAGACTACAAATGTCCAAAGACAGTTCGCTTCGTGGACGATATTCCGAAAGGTCCGACAGGAAAGTTGTTGAAGCGTGAGCTGGCGAGGATGTTATCCACAGATTACACAGATTAAACTGAATTGATCTGTGTAATCCGTGTCATCTGTGGCTGGCTGCGTTCGGTTTTGTTAGTGCGGCGATCGATCAGCCACGCGCCGACGAGCCAGAGACCGCAGATCGAGATCATGATCGGAGAAAACCACTTGCCGTAAAGACCGTCAGGTGAAAATTTCTCCGTTGCCTCGTGAAGCACCTCGCTGTTAGGGAGCAAGCCGGCTTCGGCAAACTCGTGGAACGAATAAACGGCCACCTGAATCATGAAGAGCAGGAGAAAGATTCCGGTGACCTGGAAGAAGCGTCGAACGTTGATCAAATGACCAAAGCGCGCCCAGCACAACGCGAACGCGACGGCCGCGGCGAGTCCGAGCAATGCTCCACTGATCAGGTTTGGATTTCTTACCTGCATCAGCATCAATGCGGTTTCCATGCCCTCGCGCGTAATCATCAGGAACGTGAAGAAGAACACGCCCAACACTGCTGCCACACGCGAGCCCTTCGATGAAACAGCGCTCAGTCGTTCGCGCATGCGTTGCTGAATTTTTGGACCGGTGCGCCACATGTGGATCACCAGCGTTCCGACCATCACGACTGCGATCGCGCCGAGGATCGCCTCGCGCAGTGCTTCATTGGCAAAGAATTGGCTGACGTAGCTGCCAATGAAAGCGCCGAAGATGTTGTGCACCGTGGCGTCATCTACACCGGTATTGAGCACGTAAGCGAGACCCGCGCTGGCTGCGAGGGCAAGCGCGATTGCGACGTAAACCGGCGTGTTGAGCCATTTTTGTTCGGATTTGCGAAGATAAGCGAGGATGACGGCGACGAGCAGGAAGGATTCGAAACCTTCGCGCATGACGATTATGAAGGAGTTCAGCATGGCTGCGGCAGTATAGCCAACTTGAAAATAGATTTCAATTTCAGGTGCGCAGATCTGCGCGGATTGAAAGATGCGGATCTTCTGGATCAATCCATTACTGCGGAGCGGTGGGGAGGATGGCGAGGTCGGCGCGCAACGGGCCGAGTTTGGTGACGCAGGTGAAACGCAACGGCAGACGCCGCCGATCGTCGCTCACCCACATTCGTATCTGAAACTTGTCAGGCTGCGGATCGTCCGTCGTGAGCGACAGCGCGATGGCCGGCACAGGCCGGTCGCCCAATTGAATCGTCTCCCGTTTTAGCGCATCGACAAACAGCGTCTTCGGATCGTTCTCGACCAACACCGCAACCGCGCTCTTTTTCGGCGGATTGAGATTGAATGTGCGAAGCAGGTAGAAGAACGATAGATAGTCGTGCGTGCCGACTGGAATCTCGATCCTTGCTCCGCGATCGCTGACTGTTGCGCCGTTGTCCTGGTGCCACGTAAGTGTCTGGCTCAATCGCCGCTGGCCCTCGGCGAGATTCATAACTGTGCGATACGGCAACAACCCTTTTGGATCGACATACGTTTCGATCTGATCTCTTGCGACAAACAGACGAGCGGCTGCCCCAGTCGTCTGCGCAGAGACACTCAGCCACACGCCGTCTCGATCGAAAAAACGTGAACGTCCGCGCACCTGGAAAGTCGCAAGTCCCATCGGCGTGTTGTTGGTGCCAATGAATACCTGATAGTTGAGTTGCTCGCCGACCTCGAATGGCAGATTCGGATTGAGCGTGGTCTGCGGAGTCGGCGTTGGCAAGGGTGCGACAACGATTTTAGGAGTTGGCGTCGGTGTCGGCGTTGGTGCTGCGACGATCTCGGAGCCCGCGAGTTCAGCGCGCAACTCGCCGGCGCTTAGACGCCCGGTCATCAGCACCGGCACGTGTCGCTCGTCGTCAGTAAAGTAGACCTTCAGGTTTCTGACGACTGAATTGTTGATTCTGATCTGCGTAACGATCGTAGGAAACGAGCCGACGTTTGTTCTCACATTATCTTTGCCGACCACTCTCAGCTCCGCCTGGTAATCGCTGGCTTCAGTGTGCACAGAGAAGTTATAGACGGCGCCTTCGGTTAGAGGGAGCGCGCGTGCGCGATAAAAAGCGGAGAGGAAGTCGTACGTTCCCGGAAATCCTTTTTGCTTCGGCGGAATTGCCTGGTTGCCGGCGGTTTGATTGAAGTCCTGGACTGAATCGGTGCTCTTGATTACGTCGCGCGCGCTCTCTTCGGAGCGAAACGGCAAGCCCGTTTCCGGATCGATATAAGTAACGTAGTCGTTATTTATTGCGTAGAGCGCGACGTTAATGACGCCGTTTGTTTCGACGTGCCCGCGCAGTTGTATGGCGTCACGACCGAAGAAATTACCACGGGCGGCGACTTCAACTTCCGCATGGGCCGCATCGGGAAAGTTTGAGAAGGAGACGTTGTAGGTGAGGCGTTCGCCGACGCGATAGGGCGACTGTGAGAAGGCAAGCGGAGTTGTGGCCTCTTTTTCCTGAGCGAGCAGTGGAAAAATAAGTGCGAGAAGGAGGATAGCTAATGTGGCAATGAACCGGGGTT